>Ga0210012_1005025_pt1 | contig 10217 bp, 8 predicted proteins | sample CryGeymeta201504_FD_183974 | JGI IMG/M metagenome (GOLD analysis project Ga0210012, IMG submission 183974) | Groundwater microbial communities from Crystal Geyser aquifers in Utah, USA - Crystal Geyser metaG 2015-04 (SPAdes) (version 2) | ecosystem: Environmental > Aquatic > Deep subsurface >... | reverse complement strand
AATGGCCTTCTCGGGATTGTCGAGCTTGTCCTCTGCGACCTCTGCCATCTGGAAGGCGATGGCCAACTGCCGTTCGGGAGACTCCTCGACCGCCTTGAGGTGCTGTAATGCCGTCAAGAGACGCTTGGCGTCGTCCTTCTCGCGGTAATACGTCACGTAAAAATCGAGCATCGCCCGATTCTTTGAGTCGGCCAACTTCAGTCGCTTGTAATAGCCTTCCGCTCGGTCGATGTCCCCAATGCGCTTCCAAACCATGGTGGCCAGGCCGACCAAAAGATCGACCTCACCTGGCTTCTGGCGCATCTTCTTGAGCGCCTTGTCATACAATTTGACCAGGCTCTCCCAATCGCCGCTCGCGCTGTATTGAGCCTCTGCGGCTTTCAGAGCACCTGGATGCGTCGGATCCAGCTCGAGCAACTCGGCTGCGATCGATGCCGCACGAACGTTATTGTCCAAATGCAAGTCGTAGATCTGCGCCAGATCGCCCAACACGTCGATCTTCGCGGACGTCGACGTCGTTGCTTCTGAGAGTTTGCTGAGCAAATCGGCCGCCTTGGACCATTGCTCCTTCTCCCTGTAGTAGTTCGCTGCGACCTTCAGAACTTCGACGCGGTCACCAGCAAGCTCTAGAGCTCGCTCGATGAACTGCGGAATCCTCGGGTAGTTCCCATCTCGCTGCATCGAACGTTCGGCTGCATCGATGTACCGCGCACCTGCGATATTCTTATCGTTTGCCGCCTCGCCCTCCGCGACGATTCGGTCGATTTCATCCTCCCAGGGCTTACGCTTCGCTGTACGCGCTGGCGGCGTTGGCGGGGCAACTGCCTGGGGTTCTTTGGCGGCGGCCTCCTCGGCTTCCTCGGCGACCGCTTCCTCGGCGACCGCTTCCTCGGCGACCGCTTCCTCGGCGACCGCGTCCTCGGCGACCGCGTCCTCGGCGACCGCGTCCTCGGCGACCGCGTCCTCGGCGACCGCTTCCTCGGCGACCGCTTCCTCGGCGACCGCTTCCTCGGCGACCGCTTCCTCGGCGACCGCTTCTTCTGCCTCTTCCGCGACAGCTTCTATCAGCATGTCAACGTCCGCTGCGGGTTCGCCCTTCGCTTCTCCGGAGGATTCGAGGAGCTCGAGCGCGGCCTCGTTGTCCGGATCGAGGTCCATCGCTTTTTCCAAGAACTGCATGCCCTGCTGCTGGTCCTGAATCTCCTTCAGGTACAACTCAGCGATCTCGAGGTAAATCGCAGCCTGGCTCTTGTCATCTTTCGTGACCTTGAGCTGGAGATGGTAGAGGGTCATCACCATCTTCCAGTTCTTCTGCTGTCTGTAGATATTCCGTGCACCGTTCAACGCAGGAGTATTGGCCGGAAAGGTTTTGAAAGCCTTCTGGTAAAGGACCATTGCTTGGTCCAATCGGCTCAATTTCTTCTCCCAGATCAGCGCACCGGCGAGCATCAGGTCGCTCTTCAGTGACTTCTTCTCGGCGCGGTCGGTCATCTCGTTGAGAATGTCAACCAATCGGGCCCAATCTGCCAAGCCCTCGTGACTCGAGAAGAGCTCTACAAGCTCTTTCCATGAGCCGGATTCTACGTACACGGCTTCGAGTTTCCCGAAGGCGTCAGCGTCGTTTGGATTGGCGATAAGGGCTTGGCGGTACGCCTGGACCTCTCGTTCCATGCTTTCCTCGAGCGGTTGGCCGTTTGTGTCGACTTGAGAAGGGGTCGACCAAAGGAGTTTGAAGCCTGGACAACCTAGCCCATCGATTCGAACCCCGCAATCGGCGGCGAAGCGGAAATCGGCACCGAATTTACGACTTGCCGGTCGGAGTACTGGGGGTTCTCCGCCTGTTCGAGGAGTCGCGGACTCGACCAAGTCCAATGGGCGAACCAGGATCAGTCTCGAGAACTCGCAGCCAAGGACGGCGGAGAGCTAAGCCAAGGGTGGTGGGCAGGAGCGTGCAACAACTCAATCTGGGTCAGCCGAAGCCAGTGCCTTCTTGAGGTCCAGCCCATCCAAGAGCCAGAAAGGGGCACCGAAGATCACCTGAATCAAGAACTGGAGAACGTGAAGAGTCGCGATGAAGGCCAAGACTGGCCCTGGAATTTGATCGACCGCGATGAACAGGGCGAGCCCTGTCTGCAGGAAAAACTCGAACGTACCAATGTGCCCTGGGCCGCCAGGCACCATGATGCCAATGACGAGCAGGGACGTGACCGCATATCCTTCCCAAAGGTTGAGCTCGAGCCCGAAAACGTTGGCGAGGTAGGTGAGTGTAGCTCCATTCACCGCCCAATAGAGAAGCGTGGTTCCCAAGAACCGATAGAGATCTCCGCCGGCTCTCAGCGCTGCGACTCCGTCGAGAAAGCCGTCGAGCAGCCCCAGAGCTTTCTCGGTGAGCCGCGTGGAAATGCGGTTTCCAATTGTCCTCAGCACCCGTGTGGTCGCCGCACGTTGCCACCAACTGAACAACAGGACCGCCATGACCCCTGAGAACACCAACGCGGAGATCGTTCCCGCTGTGTAGACCACGCCTGGTGCATCCCCTCTGGAGGGAACGATCGCGAGAGTCACAAAGAGCATCAAGGTGACGAGCAAGCCATCGACTACCCGTTCGACGACCGCCGTTCCCAGCGCGGCGCTCATCCCTATCTTTGTGTCCCTCGAGATCAGATAGGGCCGGACTAACTCACCGAGTCGCAAGGGGATGATCACGATCGCGGCGAGCCCGATAGCGCCGGCCTTCAGCGCCGGTTTGAATTGATTCAAGCCCAAAGGCCGCAAAAGGTAGTACCAGCGCCAGATGCGAATGCAATGGACGAACAGAAACCCCAAACTGAACAGCGCCAATCCGGCGACACTCACCTCACTGAGGCGAGAGGGGAACGTCGCCCAGTCTACACAATTGCGGCACGTCGCGGCGTCGCAGGCATCGGTGGCGCTTTGGCAAAGCCCGTTGACACATTCACGCCCCTCAGGGCAGCCGCCAAGACTGTCAACGGCGAGGTAGAGAAAGAACCCCCCAAGTCCCAAACTGAGCAGAAATTTCAGCCAGTACTTGCTCCGATCCGACATCGCCATCAGGTCCTACCCACCGAAAAGGTCCATATGGACGACGCCTTGTTCTGCTTGTTCTGGCCTGAAGTGGCACCGGCCCACCCAGGCCCCTTTAACGGTCGGCCTTGCGTCGCGGTTCACGAGTCGCCAAACTCGTCCTTGAGCCGGTTCTTCAGACGATTGACGTCATGGTCTAGCTCCATCGATCGGAAGCGCTTCTCCAAATCCACCGAGCGAGATTCGGCCTGTGGATCGGAAGGCATCACGGCATTGCGTGGCGTCACTCGCCGCTTGAGTTTGTCTTTTTGCGAGCGGATCCGATCCAACTCCCGCAGGAGGGAGGTCTCTTCTCGCCGGAAGTTCTCCAAGAAGCGAGTGGCTTCCTGCGTGAGGTCAGGCTCGCCAGCTCGTTTTGCCAGATCGAGCCGACCTTCCCACTGTCCGACGTAGCGCGTTGCGTCGCCGAGCCTCTTCTCCACCTCGCGTTCTTGTAGGATGAGCGCCGCCAACTCCTCTTTCGCTTCGGCGGCGGTCAATCTCGAGGCGCTGTGCGACTCGAAGGCAGCCGCTCGATCGGTCTCCTTCTCGCTGCCCTGCGGCTTTGGTGCACACTCTATCCCACCGATCACCTCGAACGCACCACCTCCAGTCAAAGGGTCGGGCCCTGATGACGCTGTGGATTTTGGATGGAGCAAGGTCTCCTTCGCCTTCAGTGCCGCCTCCAGGGCTTCGACGGTCTTTTGCACCCCCGCTTGGTCGACGACCTTGCGAGCTCCTTCGCGCAGCTCCTCGAGCAGCCCTGGGTTGCCGAGAATGTGGTCGATTTCGGCTCCGAGCTTCAGGATGTCGGGCACGACCACCGCCGCCGACTCATCGTGTAGGAACGCGCCCACCGGGCGTGTGTCGGAGTCGGAGTCGATCAGCACCATGGGCTTGTCCAGCGACAGCAGTGCATAGACCATGGGGTTGGAGACCTTGGCGAGGACCAGCTCACAGGCCGCGTAATATTCTTCGAGGTTGTCCACCCGTCCGAACATCCGGGCCATCACGCCATACTCGCCGGCTGCGCGCCGCAGCACCTCGGCCGCTCGAGAGTCCTCGCCGACGTAGAAAATCGGCTGGATTGGGTGATCGACCAAGCTGAGTTGGAAGACCGTACGCTCGAGACGAGCCTCCTCGACGCCCTCGGCGATCACCAAGACCAACGCTCCCATCGTGTCGTCGATCTTGAAACGCGACCGGATCGCGGCGATGTCTAGCGGGCGGCTGAAGTTCTTGGGCAGGGGCACCCCAGCGACGAACAGCGATTGCTCGCTCCAACCTCGCCGGGTGGCCAGCTCTTTGAAAACCGTGTGTGGGACGATGAGGCCGTGGGCGTCGGTGTCAGTCCAAGCGCTGTTCCAGTCCAGATCCATCATCAGGCCGAGCCGGACGGTGCCCGTGCCGGCCATCGCCTTTGTCGCCGAGACCAACTCGGGGCTCGTCACAATGACCGCGTCCGCACGGGCACGCGACTCGGCCAGACCAAGCGGATCCTCGCCTGTGAGCTTGCCGGTCACGTGCTTGACGGCCGCGCGAATGCCACGCATCCCGCGCTCGGCGATGGACTTCGCGGTTTGCGCCGCGAGCCCGCCGTACGAGACGAGCTCGACGGAATGCCCGCGTCCTTCTAGCTCCGCGACGAGGTACGCGATGGCGTCGGCATGGTAGCCTTCCCCTCCGGTAAACACGATGACGAAGCGGCTCTTCTCGACTCCACTCTCTACGTCTGTCACGCGGGGATCCTCCAATACAGTGTCGGACGCTCGAACTCGAAGAAGGTTAGATTCGGCCGCAGTCGGGATAACAAACGAGACCGACCGCCGTCAACACGCCACAGACAGCCTCGTCCTCAACCATCGCTCTGACGGGCTCATGATGGGCGCTGAGCTTCGGACTTCCTCGGGTTTACGGTCGTGTCGCTCTCGCCCGTGCGCTCCACGACCACCCGTGTCGCCTCCATCTCCAGCTCGGCGTAGGAACTCTGCAGCTGGCGGATGGCCGCCCCAAAGGCATCGAGGCCCTCCCGGACGCGGTCTGGTATGTTCGTACCAGAGGGCGCCGAGACGTGCGACGTCACGGCCTCCTTGAGATCTTCTTCCCGAAAGCAGTGCCCATCGAAGAGCGCAACGTGGTAATCGCGCCCGACTCGTTTCCCCAGTTGGGTCCTCTCGGGATCGCTGTTCATGTGTTCGGTCAGCTCCAGCCGCAGCCCCGTTCCATCGGCCTGTGGCAGGCAGAGCTCGAACCATTGGTCGACCACGTGCGCCCCAGAGCGCCCTTCCGCGTGTCTTGTGGCATGCACTGAGCTGCGCATGTCGATGAGAAGGTTAAGCGGCGCGTCGTGGTCATTGCCTTTCGTCTCGGCCAAGAGCGCCAAGCAGAGCGTGAGGGTCTCCACCTCGATCTCGAGATGTTGGCCCCCAGAGAGCCCGACCGAGGCTATGATCCCGCAACCGATCAGCAAGCACAGACCGACCAGATACTGCTCGTCGAAGAGCGCCACGCCGCCACCGACCGCCGACAGCGCCGCCAGCGCAGTGACGAAGACCTGTCGACGACGCCATTCGCTGTTGACTCGCACCAATAGCACTTCGATCTGGTCGCGAACGTCACCGTACTTGCCGATTAAGGTGTGGATGCGAAAGGGGGACGTGTCGCTCATGTGCCACCTATGGACGCCGTTCAGAGCGCGGTCAACCGCTGCTTAATTGTTCGGATCGCAGCCGCCGGGTCCGCGGCACCAAAGACTCCAGAACCTGAGACCAAGACATTCGCCCCCGCCAGCGCAGGAACCAGAACATTGTCCAACTTGAGCCCGCCGTCGACCTCGATGTCCACTGCGAGCCTTTCTCGTTGGCAGATTTCCTTGAGGGCGCTGATCTTGCGGGTGCACGACTCAATGTAGCGTTGCCCACCGAATCCTGGGTCGACGCTCATCAGCAAGACCATGTCGACGTCCGCAAGCACCTCCTTCACGCTGGAGAGTGGTGTGTGTGGGTTGAGGGCTACCCCCGCTCGCCCGCCACACTCCTTGATGTGCTGAATAGTGCGGTGCAGATGCGGGCTCGCCTCGACATGCACCGTCAGGATATCGGCGCCGGCCTTTATGAACGCTTCGACGTAGCGCTCGGGCTCGACGATCATTAGGTGTACATCGATGGGTCTCTCCGTGAGTTTACGGACCGCCTCGAGGACCGGCAGTCCGATGGAGATATTGGGCACGAATCGTCCATCCATCACGTCGAAGTGAAACCAGTCAGCATCGGCCTCGAGACGCTCGAGGTCGGCGGCGAGCCGACCGAAGTCCGCGCTGAGCAGGCTCGGCGCGACGATCCACTTTCCGCAAGGCATCTCGATGGACATGGCTCACTCCTTGGGCGGTTGCGCGAGTGGTGCGCGCGGCCCCCTTACGAATCGGGCGGTAAAGAAGCCATCACTGCCGTGGGTGTGGGGCTCGAGCTCCAGCCAGGGCTTCGTCGTGATCTGCCGCATCCGCGCTGACGGACTCAAGACGAATTCGGGATGGCGGCTCAGGAAACCGAAAATTTGCGCCTCCGTCTCCTCGTGGGTGTTGGTGCAAACGGCATAGACCAACACCCCTCCTTCGTCGATGTGGGCCGCGGCATTGTCGAGCAACTCCCGCTGCAGTTTCGCCAACGACAAAACCGCTTGCGGATCGTAGCGCCACCGCATCTCGGGGTGCCTTCGCACTAGCCCCAACCCAGAGCAAGGGGCGTCGAGCAGGACGAGGTCGAAACGACGCTCTGAAAGCCCCACGCTGGCGTCGATGGCCAGGGTCTCCAAGCCCACGCCCGCAAAACCTTTACGCCACGCGGCACGAAGCCGTTCGAGCTTGCCGGAGTGAACATCGGTCGCCGTGATCTGCGCCTTCACGCCTACGCTCGCAAAGCGATCACCCAACTGGATCGTCTTGCCACCTTGACCCGCGCACATGTCCCACACTCGGATCGGCTCCACACCTGCCTGCGCTGGCTCCAAGCCGACCTCGACGATGAGCTGCGACCCCTCGTCCTGCACCCAGCATACGCCGTCGTGAATAGCCTTGCGTACGGTGCTGTCGAGGGACTCGACGACCACTCCGAACTCGGCCCACTGGCAAGGCCTCCCTCCCAATCGCTCGACGACCGCTTCGACCGTCGCCCGGGAGCGATTGACGCGCAATGTCACCGGAGCAGGCTCGTTGACCGCGATGGCCCACTGCCTGGCGCCCTCTTCGCCAAAGCGTTCGATACTGCGGCGCACGAGACCGTCGGGAAGACTGTATTGCAGCCCGAAACGCTCGATGGGATCCGCGACGATGGCTGGGTCGAAGACGTCTCGCGTCAGCCTTCGCAACACCGCATTCACGAAACCCCCGGCCCGATTGCCGCACTGCTTCTTGACCTCCTCGACGGTCTCGTCGAGCACGGCGTGGGTGGGGATTCGGTCGAGAAAGCGGATCTGGTACAGGGCAGCCCTCAAACTCGCGCAAACGAACGGCTCAGTGCGCTCCTCGACTCGCCCACCGATGGCGTATTCGAGCTCGTAGTCCAGACGTCGCTGCATGGCGAGCGTGCCGTAGACAATGCGGGTCGCCAAACCCCGGTCCTGGGCCGAGAGATTGATGCGACGCAGAATCGCATCGAGAGCGACGTGGGAATACGCGGCGTCCCGCTCGATGCGCATGAGGGTCTGGGCCGCCGCGTTACGCGCGCTGATCGGTTGACTCAAAGGGGCTCCTTCGTTGGCGGTTGCACGCCTTGCGCACAACCCTTCAGTTTACACGACTCTACACCATCTCTGGTGGCGAGCTCTCGATGGTCTGCAGGTGTGCACCAACGGGATCATAGCCCCGTCCAAAATCGGCCGCGCTCTGTCGGGATTTCCCCTCGAGTTGTAGGGCTGCGGCGGCGACAGCTCCAGCCTTACACGCGATGACCAAACCTCGCTCGTCAACGGCGAGGATCTGGCCGGGGTCTCCGAGCCCGCCCATCCTCGCGGCTAAGCTGACCTCAAGCAGCTTCAGCCGCTTCTCCTTGAAGAGACAGGTCACGCCCGGCCAAGGAGTCATTCCTCTGGCATGCTGGGACACACGCTCGGCCGCCTGGTCGAAGCGAAGAAACCCGTCGCTCTTCTTTAGCATCGGAGCGAGGGTGGCCTTGCTGTGGTCTTGCTCGCTGGGAACCAACGCCCCGCTGGCGATCAGAGGCAGCGTCTCGACCAGCAGCCGCGCGCCCAACGTCGACAGGCGATCGTGCAGGCTTCCTGCGGTGTCGTTGGCTTCGATCACCATTGAGGCCATCCGGTAGACAGGCCCCGAATCCAAGCCCCGGTCCATTCGCATTATCGACACGCCAGTCTCCGCCTCCCCACGCGCGATGGACCAGTGAATGGGCGCTGCCCCCCTGAACTTGGGGAGCAACGAGGCATGCACGTTGATCGGCGCAATGGTCGGCAGCGCCAAGTATCGCGGGCTGAGAAGCTCACCGTACGCAACCACGACCAAGAAATCCGGGGCCAGAAGTGCTATCGCATCCCAAGCCTCCGGTGCGCGTAACGTCTCCGGCTGAAACAACGGGATCCCGTGGGCCTGTGCGAGCACCTTGATCGGCGGTGGCGTGAGTTTTCGGCCTCGGCCGCTGCCTCGATCGGGTTGGGTGACGACCCCCACCACCTCGAAAACGGCGTCGGTCGATGTCCTCTCGGTCGAGTGAACTCCTGTGCTCGCAAGCAGCGCGCTCAGAGCCGGGACCGCAAAATCAGGGGTCCCCATGAACACCACTCGAGTTTTCATCCCGCACGCCTCTTTTCTCGACACCATCGGCAGATTCCCAGAGCCGCCGCAGCTCTCGGCCTCAATCGACTGGCCATGCCTCGCCGCTGTGGCTCGCCGGCCGCCCTGAACTCGCCCTGTCGACTCTCGGGAACTCTACTCTGCTGGTTGCGCTTCGTCGCCCTCGTCGTCGTCCTCGAGCTTCTTTTCACGCAATCGCTTCCACTCCTTGAGCGCAAGCTTCTTCTTCAACAGGCTCAGACGATCGGGGAACACGATGCCGTCAAGATGGTCCATCTCGTGTTGAATACAGACGGCGAGCAGGTCTTCTGCCTCGAACACTCGCTCGACCCCCTGCCGGTCGAGCGCGCGAACCGTAATCCGACTGCTGCGTTGCACCTCACGGTACAAACCAGGCAAGGAGAGGCAACCCTCCTCCCAGAGGATCTTCCCTGCGCGATCGATAATCTCGGGATTGATGAGCACGTACGGATTGAGAGGCTCCCCTTCTTGAGGGTTGGACACGTCTACGACACAGAGCCGCTTCGAGACCCCCACCTGAGGCGCAGCAAGCCCTATCCCTGGCGCGGCATACATCGTCTCGAGCATGTTGTCGACGAGCCGCTGAATTTCGGCGCTCACCTTCTTCACTGGCTTGGCGACCGCTTTGAGCACCGCTTCGGGATAGAGCACGATATCGAGGACTGCCATCTTACCTCTCGCAAATGGACACTAGCCGCTATTTCACGCCTGAGCGCAGCGCTGTCAAGTGCCCATTTCACACCCTGATCACGCAGAACGAAGCAGTACTGGGCTCGGCGGCGAGGCTCCAACTCCAGGAATCGCAATCTCAGGCGATGGCCTGCCCAACCAAGTTTCGCCGCGAGCGCGAAAATCGACAGGAGCCCGCACTGCAGGTCTTGTCAGGGCACGAAATTTCTTGCCCCGAAATCGCCGCGGGCGAACTTACGGGGGGGTAAGTTCGCCCTTTCTTGGGGAGATTTACGGCGAGAACACCTCTCGGTAAGAGGGGGGTCTTCCCGAGGGGTGAGAAACGCCCGCGGCCCTGCAGTGGCGTTGGGGGGAGAAGTCCACTATGTGGCAGCCCCGCGAGCGTCTTTCATGAACCTTTACGCCCCATTCTTCGAGAAGGATCACTAAGTTCGTTCTTTTTCTTTTCCATCCAGAAGCCAGTCCCTAGCTGGATTTTCGAATCCATGCTTTTTTTTCGTGAGAGCTTTCATCTTTTTTCTCACTCCCTCGATCGGATTTCGCTCGCCTCCCGCCCTCGAGCCTTCGGGCCACTAGGGCAACGGGGGCACCGCCACAGCCTTGGACCATTCGCCCCAACACT
>Ga0210012_1005018_pt1 | contig 10226 bp, 7 predicted proteins | sample CryGeymeta201504_FD_183974 | JGI IMG/M metagenome (GOLD analysis project Ga0210012, IMG submission 183974) | Groundwater microbial communities from Crystal Geyser aquifers in Utah, USA - Crystal Geyser metaG 2015-04 (SPAdes) (version 2) | ecosystem: Environmental > Aquatic > Deep subsurface >... | reverse complement strand
CTATTGGGAGGAGAGAGTCTTTAACCGCGACACCAAGAAGTTGCTAGCCTATTATAAGAATGTGCTTCCAGGATCCATGCACGACGGAGACGAACATAATGCTCGCTATCTTGTGTGGAAATACCGCGGTAAGAAAACTAAACTTTGGCGCATGCTAGAGAAGAAGTATGAACACCCCGTTTTAGAAATTCACGAGTGGCCCGAGCCAGAAGAGAAATCCGAAGATGCAGGCGAGGAACAAAATTTGGATGACGAAACGAAAGAGGAACCAAAAGATGAGCCTGACCTTTAACTTAGTTCCCCCAAGTTTAGATATAATTTATACTCCTTACTTGGAGCTGTAAAGTGTAGGATGTACTCTCGTTGAATTCGTAGAGAAAGAGGAGAAGAACTCATCGTAGGTTGAGTGACAACTCAAAAGATTACGAAAAAGCCAAATGAAAATTAGTGAAATCATGAAAATACAAAATACTCTTGCAAATGGAGAGAAATATCTTCTTGTACTTCTTCTTGCTACAAAGATCCTAAATTCATTGCTCATTCGTTATCGAAGGAGTGAGCACGGTTCTCTCCTCAGTTTCTTCTCATCGAAAACATAGTCTGAATAAGTTGGCCGTTACTTTCTTACTGCGCTTGTGGTTTGGTCGGCTATCGTTGTGATCTTCTTTTGCCAAACGAATAAAATCTCCCCTCCCTGTTCAATCAATCCAAGTAATGGACACAACAACATCATCTTTTCTTCCTCGGATAATTAGCTACGGATAGGAGATAGGATTGATGACCAAACAAAGTGCTAAAAAGTTGGTTCGCTATTACCTGAGACCTGAGGAAATACTGTCGAATGCATTTGTTATCACCAAATTCAAGACAAGGGAAATCTCGAGTTTAAGCACCATGAAAAGACTTCAAAATCTCGAGTTTTGGCATGAAAAAACTCGAGATAAAAAAAATCTCGGATTTGGTGGTAAGGCCTTAATAATAGATCTTCTCAAAAAAATTCACCAATGGATGGATGTCATTATTTTTTAACCACCATGCAGAAAAAGTGTGTAAAAGTAGACCTACTATCAAGTGGTGAGTAGTACTGATACTACCACTCTGTAGCAGCGTTGGCCATGAGTCCCGGGTAAGCTCGGGACGGACTGGAATACGGTCTGTTCCAAGGCAACCATTTTTTGTTTTTGTTTGAAATAGACTTTTCGAATACGTGAAGAAGTCCAAGTGGCCCGCCTCAACAAATCTAACTTACTGTATTCATCTACGTGCCGTCACAACAAGAGAACTGTAACTCAAAGCCCCTAAGAATCAGTACATGCAGTATTAGTAGTAGAGCACAAAAGACAACATCAACAAGTTCATCAATCATCAATCCATGTGCCTACTCGAACTCTCGAACTGCCGACCGAGCGCCGATCCAAGATCCAACTATCCACTCGCAATAATGCCATCACCACTTTCCAAGTTGTTTATTTTCCTGATACTTCTCGCACAATGTACCAATGTCGATTCTTTTCTTGTCGTCCAACCCACCTGTCATGCAAGCCGAAATCATCAAAGACACAACCATTATTACAGCACAAACAGCCAAGCCATTCGGCCAGTACACGTAACTTTCAGTAAAAAGCCATTTACCCACCAAGACATTACTTGGAAAATACGGCCACCTCCAGAAGCCACAACACTCGAGAAGCTGAGATGGAAGATATCAGCCAATATTCTACGTTGGGAATCTATACTGTTAGGCCGGAAGGTCCCGACAGTAATGTGTCCCAACAACTTTTCTCAAATTGTTTTGGAGGCACATACCAACAAGTCGTCAGGCGAAAAGCCGCAAAAGATCGGACGGTTTGGCATTACTTGTCAACGTGGTCCCAGTGCTCCTCCCATTGCAGAGACAGTGAAGAGTCTTTACAATATCGATCCGGGATTATCGGCCACCAATCTGGGAATTGCCGCTATTATCTACATGGTCGTGGAGCCAACATTTCGAGGACGACAAGTGGGAGTGCTGGCGTTGGAAGTGATCGCACTGATACACGCAGCTGTGAATGCGGATTTTACCATTTTAGTTTGCGATGACAAGAGTGGAAAAGAAGAACGAACTCTGGTGAAATGGTACGAACAACACGGCTACAAACAAGCACCTCTGCTACAAGATATGATGGGAAGTCCCAACGAACAATTTGGCGTCAGCATGATCGCCCCTACCGATGGAACGAAAGTACCAGTTGGCTGCAACATCCAATGGTGGTAACGAGCTAGTTAGCTAGCTAGCCATGCAGGTAGGTGTGTATTGTTGATATGAATATTTGCCAGCTTGGATACTCTTCACCGCTGACTGGATCCCTTGTAGATCGCCAGCAGTACAATCATTCACTGTAACGACCTTAAGATTCTTTCGCTAGAGCTATTGTATGCAATTGCTACTTCTAGTATGATTTCGAGAAGAATTGTTGCGTACCATAACCTATTCTCCTCTGAGTATTCCATAAAGTACTATTAGATCTACTAGCAAAAATAAATAATCATCGTTCGGAGCATACTCCGGGGGACATCTTAGTAGGCCTTACATATCTAATAGTGGTACAACTACTGTACTAGTACTAAATGGTGTGATGCTCCTTCAAGAATCTCCTCAAAGCTTCTTTTGTTGGCACCGTACACAACTTATGTCTTTGGTGATACACTGTCGGCTAAAGAATGCTCCTTGTTCCTGTATTTCAAGCACTATATTTTCGTTCCTTTCTGCATGAACTGCTTCACAAGAGTACCACTCTGTGCTAGCTACTAGTCTAGCTGCCGTAGTACCAAATACTACTACTAGCTACTACTAGTAGTAGGGACAGAGTGCGTTGGCAGCTGATGTTGTGAGGTTGTAGCTCCATTCTCCCATAAAACAGCGAGCATAGAAGGGTTCTTCAGTGTCAACAAGTGTCAGCCCGGGAGGCGATTTCATCAGTCAAAGCCGGATCCTCCACTCCGTTACTGGTTCTACGATGAATCTACAGAGACGAAAAGTTGAAGTCAAGCCTGAACTTTCAGCTCATATCCTCTGAAAGCCAAAATTTGAATTGCTAAATAAATAATCAAACCTGTTGACAAAGACACGCATTCCGCCTCATCATTTTTCTCTGTCAAGTTTTTTCGCTCTTTTTCTCTCGAAAGGATTCGGACTCATCATCATCAAGCATCATCATCATCATCATCATCATCATTGCAAGTAGATTTATCTCTAACTCGACTGCTTCCAATATAGATTTAAGATATTTGTCAAACAATGGCTTTTGATCAGCCTCTAGCGGCCGATCACGTAGACTTTGGTGACAATATTCTTATTTCATTGGTAACACGACCCATACTTGGCAGTCTGTGTTGGATTTTGGGAGACAATTCCGACAACAAGAAATCATCATCATCATCATCGAAACTCATGACCGACGACGATCATGTCGCACTGCAGAGTGGATTGGAAGCCATGGTATTGGACGACCACAATGATGACGATACCGAGGTGTTAAGGAACACGTCGACCAACAGTGAACACTCATCCTGGAATTATGATGATGCTGATCATCACCATCACTTGCCACGAATGATTCGATCGGATGTTTCTGTGGCCGAACAACAACCAGCGTCTTTATTACCACGCCGATCTTCCTTTACAGATCTCATGATCGAAAATGTTCAAGAAAATCATAACGAGCATCTTCAACAGGGCAAGAAAAAGATGAGCTGGTCGGAGAATCTAGTCGAATACATGGATGATGAGGTACGTCTTCTACACTGCATATTGTTCGTTTCGTTATCCTCGGGTTATCAAGGTGCAAGGTTGGATGGATGGATGCGTTTGGTGGGAAGGAGGCCAGAGGAGTTGACTTGGAATTACCTAGTAGCTAGGCGTGGCTAGTGGCTATTCAAAATGTAGAGAGAGCTACTGCCATGACGAGCACCGTTATTGCGAACAGTTTCTGTAATCTCCAAGTTTTTTCGCATTGACTCGACGCGAAAAAATGCCCCTTAATAAATAACCGGTACTCAAATGCCACTGTTTTGGACAAAGTACTCCATTTTGGTTAAATAAAATCCGTCCATGGGTGTCAACAAAACGCCAAGCGTCATGTCTTTTTGAGACAACCCGAGCATCATCGAATCTGTTTTTCCTCTCTTTTTAAACGGAGCTTCCCATCACAGGCCCTCTCCTCGGGCATCATCAACTCAACGAGATTGGAATTCCCATCCTTCCTATTCAATTATTGTTTTGAGTGACTTTGTTTCATAGTGTTCTCTTGGAGAAACATTATCTGAAAGATGATTCAATAAGTCTGACCTCACATCTGCTCTTTATCATCTCAAACTCTCACTCTACTCCATCATGGGAAACGATCAGAGTATGCGTCACGAGCCACCAACGACAGACAGCCCCATGACCATGACCATGCCGCAGTCGGCTATGAGAAGATCCGTATCGACACGATCACACTCGATGACATATGGAATGACTCAAAGTGCTGGAAGCGATGATACAGAGCGCAAGTCGCGTTATCTTCCCAGTGGTTTGGACAAGGCACATCATGGAAGTCTCCGCATGCCCACACGACCAGGACTCGATTATCATTCCACCTTTGGTGGTGGTAGTGCTCGTACAAGTCACGGATCTGCCAGTAGAGTTCCAGGTGTAGCGGGATCTGCTGGTAATGGCGCTGGTGGTGGAATTGATTCTCCACAATGGGGATGGTACATCAACACAACGCCCCCTACACCGGAAATGTACCACAGTCGATCGTCGCTCACCAAATCGTCATCGAACGGTAGCAGCGCCAACGACCCATACGGAAGTCCTAGTTTGTTAACAACAGCGGGAATGCCTACGTACGATGCCTCGATTCCTGCCGCACGAGGACCCAATCGAGTCTTTCAAGGGTTGAAGGCCGGTTCCAATCGACCAACGGTTGGTTGGCCCAGTGTACCACTATGAGAAGGCGGTCGGTACGCACGTACTTGCGTGGTCTGGTTGGCCGTCTAACATCACGACGACCTCCAAACGGCGATTATAGCTACCAGGAAATGATCTATTTCCCTTTTTTCTTTGCACACGCACACACACACAGTGTGACAGTTTTCTCCTGACTTCCAATCCATTTTTTGTTCATGTACAAAACTACTATTAGCCTACTACTAGCAGCCATTGGGCGTGCATGCATTGCATTGCATCGAGCTACTCCACAGCTAGGAATAGCTTAACGCCGCCTCATTTAAAACATTTCTGCAATCCATTTGAGTAATAATAAGAAAGTTATCATTACCTAATCTAATTCATGCCGTGCATTGAAGTACCTCTCATCGTACCTGCCTAGTCATCATTATCACAAGAATACCTATATTACACGAGCATCGTACAAGCTGGTCGCCATTCGTCACGAGAATTAATGCCTCTACTAGCGAAAGCTTGGACCAATTCTAAAATAAAAGTGATAGCCTGAATTCTCCTAGGATTACGGAGCTCCTGAGTGCTTCTTCTTGCAAATGGATTTGACAGTGTTCGGAAGTGAAAGCCTTGAAAGAGAGCGAGCACCCAAGCCAATCTGAAATACAAGACTATGCAATCGAAGGATATACAGGAAGTTCTAGCACTCTTCACCGCCGCTGAATGGTAGAGCTTCTTTGCATCCTAGCTGCAAATGATACAGCCGGCAGTCGTCTCTTCTACCAGTACTACTCATAGAAAGTCGGCAGTTGAAAGTTCAGTGAACAGAGAGCTTTAGTCACGCGAGACTCAATGCAAAAGCATTAAGAATAGGAATACACCAGAAAGTTTTGCATTGAACGCACACTACATCCATCATGACATCAACAAAAAATAATGCTCACCAAAATCAGAGAAGATTTGCATGATCCTTCTCTCTATCTCGGTACATACACCAATCGTAAACGTAGCACTTCCTCTCATAGCCAGGAAAAAGAGTGCAATACTCTGTAAGGAGGATCACGGACCATACTTGGAACATCTTGATATCACCTCGCTTCATGTCGCCGAATCAGAAGAATTTGTTGGTCTACGAGAATGAGGACTTTGAAAAATTGGCCTCTTTTCAGAAAAAAGGATATCGTACCACGCCCATTCTCTTCGTGAACGGCGAGCGCGTTCCCGAAGCAGTTGCTGCCAAAGCGCGCCCCAATCAGACGCTTCTGTCGTACTTGCGAGACGAATTGCTCTTAACCGGAAGCAAGCTCGGTTGTGCTGAAGGAGGGTGTGGTGCTTGTACCGTGATGGTGTCGAGAATTGACAAGGAGAATGGATCCATCAAGTACGTCCAATACCTTTATCCATCGTCTTTTATTTTGAGTCGTCGTTTTCTGATTCTCTGCCGTTTTATTTGCATCTGCTCTCTATTCATATGTTGCAGACACATCTCGGTCAACGCATGTCTCATGCCTGTTTTAGCTGCAGATGGATGCCACGTTACGACTGTGGAAGGGGTGGGAACGGTCAAGGGAGATAATCTTCATCCTGTGCAAAAAGCAATGGTAGACATGCATGGTTCTCAGTGTGGTTTTTGTACACCAGGAATTATTGTTTCCATTTATACCTTGTTTGCCAACGATGCGACTGTTGCGCACATTGAGGAGCACCTGGATGGCAATCTGTGCAGATGCACTGGATACCGTCCAATTTGGGATGCAGCTCGATCCTTGTGCGATGACACAGATACTGTCCATGGTCCTTGTGGGGTTGCTTGCCGTGAATGTCCCGAGCGTGACGAATGTAAACAGGATTGCAATGTTGCAGACAAGGAGGTCGAGAAGACACCCGACAAAATGGTTTGCTCGTCGTCGGCTGATAAAATGAAGCAATACAACGATACTTTGCTCAAGGACAAGAAATCTTGGAAGCAACAGCCAAATCTTATGTTTCCCAAAGCGTTGCAAGATGTTCATTCGACTGTTAGAGCCCAGCTTTCCAAACCATTGATGGTGGTCGATAAGTCTGAGTTCCATGCGGGTGGAACATGGTTCAAGCCAAACACATTAGAGACTTTGTTGGCTCTCTTGGAAGAATATGGCGGAACCGGCACTGGAGCATGCAAGATTGTTGTTGGTAACACGGAGGTTGGAATCGGTGCGTTAGTTTTTGTTGGGTCGCATTTGTCTTGGTTGGATATGATGCATGGTGAGTTAAGCTATTTCTAACTCTTTGAACGTAACGTTTTTCTGTGTTCGCAGAAACCAAGTTTAAGCATGCGTTGTATCCCCGTTTGATACACCCCTCCCACGAGATTGAATCACTCTTTGATTTTACTGTCACCGCTTCGGAAATTCAGATTGGATCGTGCTGCCCTTTAAGCACCATTCAACACAAGTGTGGCGAACTTAAGACGCGAGAGACAGGTCTGCAGCGAACCGCTCTTCCTATACACGATATGCTGCGCTGGTTTGCGTCAACACAAATTCGTAACGTTGCATGCCTTGGCGGTAACCTGGTAACGGCCAGTCCTATTTCTGATATGAATCCCATGCTGGCAGCTATGGGAGCCAAACTTATCCTCTCGTCTTGGGATAAAAGTGAAGCAACAATTTCTCGTCGGGCTACCCCCGTCTCAGAATTCTTTTTGAAATACAGAATTGTTGACATTAAACCGAGTGAGTTTGTAGAAAGAATCGAGGTCCCACTTTTGCAGAGCACTTTGGAGTATGTCAAACCGTTCAAACAAGCTCGCCGCCGGGAGGATGATATCAGTATTGTGACTTCTGGAATGCGGATTCGTCTTGCTGTCAAGGATGGAAAATATATTATTGAAGATGTAGGGATTGCTTTTGGAGGAATGGCGCCTACAACGATCATGGCTACAAACACTATGGCCTCCTTGATAGGCTCTGAACTTCGCGCAGAAAACTTCAAAAAGGCAACCGCAGTACTACTAGATGAACTGAAGTTGCCTGAAGCGGTGCCCGGAGGTCAGGCTGCATTTCGAATGACACTCGCTTCATCGTTTTTGTACAAGTTTTATTTGAGTGTATTGGAAGAACTGGCTATCGATTGCGAGATGGAAGCAGGTGAGCTACCACCAGCACCATCTGTAGACGAGCAAGAAAAGACTGGGGCGTACAACTTTTTGAATGCTTCCAAGCCTAGCTACTGTGGAACTCAGTACTATCCGGCTCCAAAGGTTTTATCCGGCCTTGAAGACGACGTACTACCAATAGTAGATAGCATGGCTAAGAAAGAGGTAAAAAATGATAGTGTGGGGCAGCCTTCAAAGCACATGTCCGGGCCGCTTCACGTCACCGGTGAAGCGCTCTACACGGACGACATTCCTCTTCCACCACAAACACTGCAGGCGGCCCTTCTTCTCTCCAAGGAATGTGGCAGAGTTCTAGAATCTGTTGATGTTTCACCTGCTCTAGACATTCCCGGCGTGACAGCTGTTTACACGCACGAAGATCTCGTAAAGCTCGGAGGCAAAAATGAAATGGGGCCGATTTTTAAGGACGAGCTCCTGTTCTTGCCCATTGGACACAAAGTTACGACGGTTGGTCAGTGTCTTGGCGTGTGCGTTGCTGAGAGTCTAGAGGCGGCTGAGCATGCTACGCGCGCTGTGATTGTCAAGTACAAAGGCGACGAAGAGAAGGTAATTGTATCGATTGATGATGCCATTGCAGCGAATAGCTTTTATGAACTGTCGCGCCACAAAATTGTGCGCGGTGATGCGACTTTACTTGATGGGCTAGAGTCTGCTGGAGCAGCCTCAGCGACGCCAAAAGTTGGCGATATTGTCACTGTCTCCGGTGGGTTCAAATCCGGCGCGCAAGAGCATTTTTATCTCGAAACAAATTCGACGCTGGCAGTTCCGTCCGAATCGTGCACCAATTTGACAATTTATTGCTCTACTCAAGCCGCAACCAAGACCCAAACTTTTTGTGCATCGACTACAAACACTCCCGCGATGAAGGTAGGTACTTCGAGATTTCGAACTTCTCTGCACATATTCCACCTGCGACTTACTTCGTTGTGTTACGTTACGATAGGTTGTGGTTCGCATAAAGCGAATGGGCGGTGGATTCGGAGGCAAAGAAACGCGCAGCGTGTTTGCTTCGTGCGCGGCTGCATTGGCTGCCAAAATCTCAAGCAGGCCTGTTCGTTTGACGCTCTCTCGTGATGTGGATATGAGTATTACGGGTACAAGGTAAGCTATTTTGATGTTTGCGCGGCTCGACTACTTGTAATGTGCCTTCAAGTCTTGCTAACATGGTGAATGGAACTCTACCCAATTACAAGACATGCGTTTTCCTCGGAGTACAAAGCTAGTGCTAAAATCACCAATGACGGTGCCAAGCTGGTGGCTTTAGATATCAAGATGTATAACAATGGAGGTCACGGGATTGATTTGTCAGGTCCCGTTATGGACCGAGCTCTCTTTCACGTCGATGGTTGCTATCACTTTCCCAACTTCCGCGCCGAGGGTGTTGTCTGCAAGACGGTACAGCCTCCCCACACGGCATTTCGAGGTTTTGGTGGACCACAAGGGATTGCGGCCTGTGAACATGTCATTGATCACTTGGCCTTGGCTTGCAAGGTTCCACAGGACGAGTTGAGACGCAGTAATATGTACAAGCCCGGAGAAGCCACCCACTTTGGTATGATTCTTGACGAAAGTTATGGAGGTAAATGGCACGTACCTGCCATGTGGGATCGTCTTCAGAAGGAGCTTTGTATAGCCAAATACCGAAGGTCGGCTGCGGAATTCAATGCCAAGAACAAGTGGCTAAAGCGCGGCGTGTCGCTCATTCCCACGAAATTTGGAATTGCCTTCACGGCCAAGTACATGAATCAGGGAGGAGCCCTAGTTCACTTGTACACGGATGGTACCGTGCTGGTGTCTCATGGAGGAACCGAAATGGGACAGGGCCTTCATACCAAGGTTTGCCAAGTTGCGGCCCAGGCGTTTGGAATTTCTATCGAGAATGTCTACGTCAATGACACGAGTACCGACAAGGTTGCCAACACTATTCCATCCGCGGCAAGCATGTCTACCGATATGTACGGAATGGCAACGTTGGATGCGTGTCGGCAAATAATTGCTCGCTTGGATCCCATTCGCAAGAAATTGGGACCAAATGCAACCCTCAAGGAGATGGCCAGTGTTGCGTTTATGGACCGCATTGACTTGTCGGCTCATGGCTTTTTCAAATTGGATGACTCTCGGTGCGGTTTTGATTGGCTCAAGGAA
>Ga0210012_1005010_pt1 | contig 10237 bp, 9 predicted proteins | sample CryGeymeta201504_FD_183974 | JGI IMG/M metagenome (GOLD analysis project Ga0210012, IMG submission 183974) | Groundwater microbial communities from Crystal Geyser aquifers in Utah, USA - Crystal Geyser metaG 2015-04 (SPAdes) (version 2) | ecosystem: Environmental > Aquatic > Deep subsurface >... | reverse complement strand
GCCGGCAGTGCCAGTGTCTGCTCGATGAAGCCGACATCCGCCAACGTGCGCTTCGGGGAAGGGGTGCCCTCCCATTGCCAGTAGTCCAGATCGCCGAAGGTGGTTTGCCACCAGTCCTCGTTTATCAAGGCTGTGCCTCCTGCCGGGTCTCGCCGTGAACTGCTGCCCAACCACTGCTGGGCGCGGTCCCCCGGCCCGGGCGCTGGGGCGTCGCTTCGGGGGGTCGACCTACACCTCTGCCAGCAACACCACGTATACTCGCGAAGGTTAGGAATACACCGAAGCTATTGCACAAGTTCGACGCCTCTGCGTGCACAGCAGTGTGTTGGGTGCTCACCACACGCCCACGGGTGAAGTTCTGCGAACTTCCACTTCGGTGTATTCCTAACCTTCGCGAGTATAGCTCTTCCCGTACTTCTTGGCGCACTTCGGGCAGGTGGTGTAGTACGACAGCACGCGCTTCGCCGCCTTGCCCCGCGAGGTAACGTAGCCGGTCATCTCCTGCATCCATGCGCGCATCTGCGCGTACGGCCCCTCGAACACCTTGGTCAGGAACGTGCCGGACAGCGTCGTCATCTCCGAGTCGGGCACGTCCTTTCCCACGCCGAGGTACACGTCGGCTCCCCAGAGCGAGTTGTCGTCGGCAAGCACCAGCACGTCGTCTTCGGGGAGCGCCTCGGCCGCCTGGATCTTCGCCATGTTGCGCGTCATGACGGCCGCGAAATTCAGCGGTATGTGGAAGAGGCAGCGCACCCGGTCCTTCACGAACAGGCGGGCCTCCCAGGTGACCTCCTGCTCGTCCCACGGCGCGGGGTTGAACTCCGGACAGCAGCACTCGTCGCGAGCGTTCTCAGGCATTGGTGGTGCCTCCTTGGGTGGGGCTGGTTTCGCGAAATTATGCGCGAATTGCGCGTGCGGAGGCAATACCCCGCCGCCAACTGCTTCTCGGGCCAGTATGCCGGTTGGGTCGAGGCGGCGAGGCCAGGCGCCGGCCATTTGCCGCGTGGCGGTGCGCGGCATGAGGGGCCGGTGTATAATCTTCCGCTTCGCCGGCGCCTCGGAACGGCCGAGAATTCGAGCACCGGGCGTGTACCGCGCCCAACGCATTAGGAGTCCTGCTTGAGATTTCCCTTGAAGTCGCTCGTGTTGGTGTCCGTGGTCGCTGCGTGGGTGGCGGTGGGCGCGGCCGAAGAGAAGGCCGCCCCCGCCCAGACCGAGGCCCCTACAACCGAGATTGAGAAAATGAGCTATGCCGTCGGTGTACGCGTGGGCGAAAGCCTGAAGATGGAGGGCATGACGCTGAGCCTCGACATGCTCATGCGCGCCATCGGCGACGTGCTGGGGAGTAAGGCGCTTGTCATGACAGACGACGACTTGGAGGCGGCATTCGGGACCTTCCAGCAGCAAATGGCCGCGCTCGACGAGGCACGCACGAAAAAGCAAGCAGAGAAGAACCTCGCCGAAGGTAAGGTCTGGCTGGATGAGAACACCAAGAAAGAGGGCGTGGTCGTCCTTCCCAGCGGGCTGCAGTACAAAGTGGTAACCGAAGGCACTGGCGTTCTGCCGACGGCAGACGACACGGTGAAGGCGCACTACCGCGGAACATTCCTCAACGGCGACGAGTTTGACAGCTCCTACAAGCGGAATGAGCCAGCCGTTTTCCCGGTGGGCGGTGTGATCCCCGGCTGGCAGGAAGCGCTGAAGCTCATGAAGGTGGGATCGAAGTGGCAGTTGTTCGTGCCGGGAAGCCTGGCCTACGGGGAACAGGGACGCCGGAGCATCCCACCGAATGCGACGCTGCTCTTCGACGTGGAACTCCTTGAGATCGTGAAGGAACCGAAGGAGTAGGCGCTCTGCCTGTCCTCCGGCGCGCGCCAGAGAAAGGGTTCCGGCACCAACACGGCGAACTGACTGAGACCCGGCCGCCCGCAAGGGGCCGGGTCTCATCTGTTTCGTGCGAGGAGTCTGCTATGCCAGAACGCAAAGCTGCGCTTGCCATCGGCGCCCACCCGGACGACGTCGAGTTCATGATGGCGGGAACACTGATCTTGCTGGGGCAGCAGGGGTACGACCTCCACATAATGACCGTCGCCAACGGCTCCTGCGGCACGGCGGAGTGTGACCGCGAGGAGATCATCGAGCTCCGGCGAGGCGAGGCGCAGCGCGCCGCCGCGGTGATCGGCGCCACGTATCATCCGGGTGTGGTCGAGGACCTGGAGATCTTCTACGAGATCGACGCGCTCCGGAAAGTGGCTGCCGTGGTGCGACAGGTGGCGCCGGAGATCATCCTGACGCACCCGCCCGTTGACTACATGGAAGACCATACAAACGCCTGCCGGCTGGCCGTGACAGCGGCGTTCGGGCGGGGGATGCGCAACTTCGTGACAGAGCCGCCTGTCGCTCCGATTGAGAACGACGTCTTCGTCTACCACGCCAACCCGCACAGTGGTCTGGGGCCGCTTCGGGACCGTGTCGTCGCTGGCGAGTTCATCGACGTAACTGGTGTTGTGGATCAGAAGGAGGAGATGCTCCGCTGCCACGAGTCGCAGAAGAACTGGCTCGACGTCAGCCAGGGGATGGACTCCTACCTGATCACCATGCGGGAGATCTGTCGGGACATCGCCGGCCGGTCTGGCGCGCCGGGAATGGCCTACGCCGAGGGCTTCCGCCGGCATCTGCACATGGGGCTTTCGGCCACCGACCGAGACCGGCTGAAGGAGGTACTGGGGGACCTCGTTGTAGTCAACGACGAGTATGAGCGCGGGCTCCGGTAACCGGCTGATTGCGTCGCGCTGACAACAGAAAAGCCGCCCTGTCCCCAGGGCGGCTTTTGTCTGTGCGACCGTTGTGACGGCTCTGGCCGAGCTACTGCGCGACAGGGCCGACGTCGCCGATCTGGGCGGCGACGTCGAACTCGTGCTCCTCGAAGTTGGCGGTGAACTTGCGCGCCAACTCGTTGGCGGTCTGGTCGTAGGCAGTCTTGTCTCGCCAAGTGTTCCTGGGGTCGAGGATCTCCGCGGGCACGTCGGGGCAGGCTTTGGGGACGAGCACGCGGAAGATGGGATGGGGCTCCATGGGGACGTCTGTCAGCTTGCCCTGCAGAGCCGCATGCACCATGGCCCGAGTCAGCCCGATGTCGATGCGGTGCCCTTCGCCATACGGTCCGCCCGTCCAGCCCGTGTTGATCAGCCAGCAGTTCACCTTGTGTTCCGCGACTCGCTCGCCGAGCAGCTTCGCGTACACCGACGGCTTCAGCGCCATGAAGGGCGCGCCGAAGCAGGTGCTGAACGTCGGCGAGGGCTCGGTGACGCCCTTTTCCGTGCCGGCGACCTTGGCCGTGTAGCCGGAGAGAAAGTGGTACATGGCCTGCTCGGGCGAGAGCTTGGAGAGGAATGGCATGACGCCGAAGGCATCGCACGTCAGCATGACGATGTTCTTGGGATGGCCGCACGTGCCGGAGACATCGGCGTTGTCGATTTGCTCGATGGAGTAGGCCGCCCGAGTGTTCTCGGTCAGGGTGTCATCATCCAGGTCGATGTGGCGGGAGAACGGGTCGAGCCCGACGTTCTCCAGCACGGTGCCGAACTTGTGCGCAGACTCATAGATCTGCGGCTCGGCTGTGGGCGAGAGCCGAATGGTCTTGGCGTAACAGCCGCCCTCGAAGTTGAACACGCCCTCGTCGCTCCAACCGTGCTCGTCGTCGCCGATGAGGGTCCGGTTTGGGTCTGCCGACAGGCTGGTCTTGCCCGTTCCCGACAGCCCGAAGAAAACCGCCGGGCCTTCCGGCCCGACGCTGCAGGAGCAGTGCATCGAGAGAACGCGGTCTTGGGGATAGACGTAGTTGAGAAAGGTGAAGACGGACTTCTTCATCTCGCCGCCGTAGCTGGTGCCGCCGATGAGTACGAGCCGTTTGCCGAAGTGCATGAGGATGTGCGCTTCGGAGTTTGTCCCGTGCTTCTCCGGGATGGCGTGCAGCTTGGGGCAGTCGATGACGGTGAACTCCGGCAAGTGCCGCCGCCGGACCTCCGGATCATCCTCGCGGATGAACATGTTCCGGATGAAAAGGCTGTGCCACGCGTACTCGGTGACGACCCGGATGGGGATGCGGTAGCGTGGGTGGGCGCCCACGTAGCAGTCCTGGACGAACAGGTCGACGCCCCGCAGGTATGCCTTGAGGAGGTCGAAGAGCTGGTCGAACTTGTCCTCGGCGATAGGCCGGTTGACCTTGCCCCACCAGATCTTCTCCATGCTGGAGGGCTCTTCCACCAGGAACTTGTCGTTAGGCGAGCGCCCCGTGTGGTGCCCGGTGCGCACTACCATCGGGCCATTGTGGGCGAGGTGCCCTTCCCGTCGCGCGACGACTTCTTCGTAGAGCTTGGACGTGCACGGGCTCCAATGGATGAAGCCGGTACCGGTCAGACCGATGGTCTCCAGGCCGTGCAGTGGTTGATCTGGCATGCTGACTGTCTCCTCCGGGATCGCGTGTCGCCTGCCCGGTTTTCCCGGCAGGTAACCAGCTCTGATGTAGCGGGCACCAAGTGACTTCCTCACCGGCAGAGGGGTTCACCTGCCGGACAGTGTGGGGGGTGCCGAATGCTTGGTAGTCGGGTCCGCAAGCGCGAGAAGGGGGCGGCGCCGGCCGGGGGAAGGCGCCTTGCGGAGATAGGTAGTGTAGCATACGCGAGGGGGAGGCAACAATCCCGACCGCCCCCCCTCGCGCGCACAATCTCCCGTCGGCGAGCTGCGAAGGCCGCCAACGCTCACGGGTCACCAGTCGAAGGGCGAAACGTAGTCTCCATGCTGCGCCTGCGCAGAGAGCAGCCGCTCACGTTGGGCGGCAAGCGCCTCGAACACAGCCGCGGGCGCATTCTCCACGTCAGTGCGGTAGATCTCGGACACGCGGTCGAGCTTCGCCAGATTCTCGGGGATCCGAAGCGTAAATTGCCGCTCGTAGAGCTCTCGCGGGTAGTCCCTGCCCAACACGGCAGTAAACAGCACCTGCAAGTCCTCGTAGAGTGGAAGGAGCCCCACCGGAGTCGCAATGGTCTCTACGTCGCCGTTGGCGCGCAACTCAGCCCACTTGATCCAGACATGCTTGTCCATCACGCCGTTGAGCCACTTGCCGTCTTCGCCACGGAGGAAGTAGTTCACGCCGAAGATCAGGGGCGCCTGCGCTGCCTTTGCCCCGAAGTCCAAGTGGTTCTGGATGTACTGACCCAACGGGATGGACACGAAGTCGGCATTGGACATGGGCTGGAAGGCGCGGGCAGCCTGCTTGTCTACTACCGCGGCGGTCGGCTCCGACTCCAGGCTGGCGCCGATGGTGATGACGCCATGCGCCCAGTTCAGCGCCTGTTTCACAGGTACCGAGGTGTCGGAGTCTCGCCCGCCGTATACGATTGCGCCAAGCGGAACCCCGGCTGGATCGTCGGCCAGTGGATCCAGGTTGGGCAGGTCGCGGAGCCGGACCGTGTAGCACGCGTTCGGGTGCGCCGGCGGGACTTCCTCGCCGTCGACTTCCTTCCCTCTGAACCACTCGCCGGAAAAGTCCCAGCCCTTCTCCGGACACTCGCGACCATCTCCCAACCAGTAGACGTTACCGTTGACCTTCAGGACGTTGGAGAAGATCACCTCGCCGGGGGTGGTGATTGTGCTCCAGATAACCGGGTCGCCTTCGCCGTTCACGTCCTGAATGATGCCGAACAGCCCACACTCGACGTTGGCACCGTAGACGCGACCGTCATGCACCCGCAGGTAGGCGATGTCGTCGCCGACGATTGTCTCGCCGGGCCACATCGCGGTCGAGGTCTTGCCGCACATGCTGGGGAAGGCGCCGGCGAAGTAGCTCTTCCGGCCACCGGGACCGTTCACCCCCATGAGGAACGTGTGCTCGGCCAACCAGCCTTCGCGGTCTGCTTTGCGGAGGGCCAGCCGCAGGGCGAGCTTCTTGAACCCGACGGTGTTTCCGGCATACTGGGTGTTGACACTGTAGACCAGGTCTTCCCCGTAGTCGATGTAGGTCTTCCGCTTGTCGGTGTCGACGCTACACATGTGTTCGTCCACCGCGCCCGACGAGTGGAGCACCCGAAAGAAGTCGCCGGAGTCGCCCAGCGCCTTGAACTGCTCATACCCCGTCCGGTACAGCAAGTCCTCGCTGTGGCCGACGTAGTAGGAGTCGGTTAGCTGAACGCCGGAGAGGGAGAACTGGGAGCCGACCGGACCCAGGCAGAAGAACCTCACCAGCATCTCGCGACCGGCCATGGCGCCCTGCAGGTAGCCGCGGATCTGGGCGAGTCCCTCGTTCCGGTCGATGGTGCTCAGACGCTTCCCCAGGTCGTCGCCGGCAGGCACCAGGTACTTGGTGGCGCCGCGGTCACAACCCTGGTCGCTGAACCCGTCGAGGTGCACGGTGTGCCCCGCTATGGCCAGTCGGGTCTCCTCGCCTTTGGCAACCGCCTGCTCCCGGACGTAGGCGATGTCTTTAGGGTCGTCGGTGCAGACGAACACCGAGGCGGGGTCGCAGAGCGCAATGGCCTCAGCCACGAAAGCGTGCAACTTGGGGTTGTCCAGGGCCGCCAGTCGCTCGTACTGCTGATCGCCGAGCTTCTGGCGGAGAAGTGTCTGGGTGGTCTGGGCTGTTGTGCTCATTGATCACTCCTGTTCTTGGCACACTCGGTGTCACCGGTCGCCCGCGTCAGCTTGCGGCGAAGCGAGACGAGGATCGTCCCATCGCCCGATTCTGGGTCCACATCCAGGCGCGAGCGCTCGACGCAGCGCCCAAGGAGATGCTGTATGGCCGATTCGAGTACCGGCTTGGTGACGCGGTAGGTCTCACCATACACTCGATCCAGCAGGTCCCGGGATTGTGCGTCCCGGGCGTACTCGCGTTCGGCGGGGCAGGTCACGCCGCTAAGCGTAATCACCACTGTGTCCGCATGTACATCGACCTCGACTGCCTTGGGGACTTGGGAGAGTTGCTCGCGCTCGAACTTGGTCACTTCGTCCACGAGCGCACGCTTCAGACGTTCCGTAGGGTCCATGGACCATCTCCGTGCGTGGGGGAGCCTCCCCAGAGACAGTAAGAGCCAGCGCGCCTCTCTGCGGAGGCTCTTCGCTGGCTCCTGTCTTCTCAAGCCGTCCCGTTCGCAGCCTTGCCGGACCACGGAACCGCTGCTATACCCGCGAAGGTTAAGAACACACCGAAGTGGAAGTTCGCGGAACTTCCCCGGCAGGCGTGCAGCAGAGGTAGGGCAGAGGGTATTCTCCCAGACGGAGCCGAAGTCGCACCGGGACTTCGGTGTGTTCTTAACCTTCGCGGGTATAACACAGTGCTCTGCTGATTCGTCGGCCGTCCGGCAGCCCCCAACTTCCGAGGGTGCCCGCACGGCCGCAGACAACACGCCATTGGCGCGAACTAACCACGGTACCAGAGACCGCGCCCACCGGCAACCTCTGGGGCGCTGCGGAGCCCTCGACCAACTCACGAGCCGTCGGGATCACGCACGCGAGGCGGCGCCGCGAGGGTGAACAGGATGATCCGTTCTCCGGTGACGGTGCTGATGTCGGTGTGGAGGCTCTGCACCTGCTGGCCCGTCAGGTCGTGGACGAGTGACCCCAGCAGCACGCGCGCCTTCTCCAACAGCTCGATGCGCACCTGCTTGATAAGCGAGCGCCCGCGCCCGCCCTCGTCGCTGCTGGCTGCCAGCCTCCGCTCGGCAGGCGTCAACACGCCTCGCAGCCGGACCAGCACCATGTCGTCAATCACGTGGGTCCTGGTCTCGTCGGGGCCGCGCCCCATGTAGTCCTTCTCGAAACGGATGAGGGCTTCGCTGATCTCCGCTTCCAGTTGGCCCTTCGTCTCCGGTGTCGCGTGACTACTCATGACTGCCTCGCAGGGACGACCGGGCATCTACATGGTCTTCGCCGCAGACACGAGGTCCGCGGCCCCGGCCTCCCGCCGGGTTGACAGGGCCTCTGCGTTCGGGCACCCTCCGGGGTAACGCGGCAGCGTGAAAGTGCCGCAACTGGTACCGATTGGAGGCGCCTGCTATGGCGCGCGTGCTGGTGGTCGACGACGAAGAGCGACTGGCGAAGACCATCGCCTACAATCTCCGGGCTGAAGGGCACGAGGTGGTGGTGGCGCACGACGGTGAAAGTGCGCTGGAAGTGTTCCGGACAGAGCACCCCGACCTCGTCGTGTTGGATCTCATGCTCCCGCGCCGGTCAGGCGTGGAGGTGTGTCGTCTGGTGCGCGAAGAGTCGAGCGTACCGATTCTGATGCTGACCGCCAAGGCGGGCGAGTCGGACAAGGTGACCGGGCTGGAACTCGGCGCGGACGACTATGTGACGAAGCCGTTCGGGATGCGGGAACTCATGGCTCGCGTGAAGGCGCTGTTGCGCCGAGCGGATGTGCGGGCAGCCCAGGTCATCCGCCTCGGCGACCTGGTCCTCGACCTGGACCGGCACGAGGTGAGGCTCCGCGAGGCCGTCGTCCCGCTGCCGCCGAAGGAGTTTGATCTGTTGACGCTGTTGGCGCGGAACGCCGGCCGTGCCGTGCGTCGCGAGACGCTGTTGCGGCAGGTGTGGGGCGACGACTTTTTTGGCGATAGGCACACGCTCGACGTGCACATTCGATGGCTGCGCGAGAAGGTCGAGGAAGACGCCAGCCAGCCGAAGCGGGTGACCACCGTCCGGGGAGTCGGCTACCGGCTGGAGGGATAGCCTATGCTGCGCACGCTGCACGGCAAGCTGCTACTGACACACCTCGCCATCACGGTGCTCGGCCTCGGAATCCTCGGCGTCTACCTCCTGCAGGCGCTGAACGACGCCTTCCTGGATCAGGTGAAGCTTGGTCTGATGGACGAGGCGAAGCTTGTCGCCTTGCACTGGGGGGCGCACCATCTGCCGCTGGAATCCGGGGAGGCGCTCGATCGGGAGGCGACTCGCGTCGCGGAGGAGATCGGGGTCACCGTCGTGGTGACCGATCGTCACTGCCATGTGCTGGCGCACTCGCCGGGTCTCGGTGAAGGGGTGGAACTGCGCCCGGAGGTGCCGGATGCGCTGCGCGGCCGAGTCGGCCTCTGCGTCCGGTCAGGGCCGAAGATCGTGGGGCGGCGAATGCACATTGCCTACCCCATTCGCGACGAAGGCCGCATCACGGGAGTCGTCCGGCTGGCTGTGCCATTGAGTCGGATCGACAGCCAGCTTGCAGCGGTCCGCAGAGCGATCCTCATGGGCATGGCCCTGCTCGTCGTGATCGCCATCCCGTTGAGCCTCGTCTGGTCGGAGCGGCTCTCCACGCCTCTTCAGGACATGAGCGTGATGGCAGCCAAGATTGCCGGCGGCGATTTCGGCGAACGGGTCGAGGTTCTTGGTGAAGATGAAGTCGGGCAGTTGGGGCGCAGCCTGAACACCATGGCCGCCGAGTTGGAGCGGCTGTTCGGGCAGCTCGAGGCGGCTGCCGCCCGCGAGCGGGACTTCTCCGGCGATGTGTCGCACGAGCTGCGAACGCCCCTGGCAACGGTGCGCGCCTCCGCCGAGACATTGCTTTTTGCGGCCCGCGACGACCGGGAGGCGCAGCGCGAGTTCCTGGGCGACATCATCCTGGAAGCGGCGCGCATGGAGCGCCTGGTGGACGACCTCCTCCAGCTTGCGCGTATCGAGTCGGGGACGCCCCTGAAACTGCGACCCGTGTCGGTGGCAGAAGTCGTTGAGGCGGCGGTTGCCGAGCTGCGGGACCGGGCACAGACCGGTTCCCTTCGGCTGGACGTGGCTCTGACGCCGGCCTTGGCGGTGCTGGCCGATCCCGACTCGCTGCGGCGCGTGCTGACGAACCTGCTGGAGAACGCCGTCGCGCACACGCCCGCCGGCGGTCGGGTGTCGGTGGTGGCGCGCGAGGTCGCTGAGGGCGTTGAGGTCGCGGTTGAGGATACCGGCTGCGGCATTGCGCCTGAGCACTTACCGCACCTGTTCGAGCGGTTCTACCGGGCCGACACGCACCGTTCCCGGCAGTCCGGCGGCACCGGCCTTGGGCTGGCCATCGTCAAGCGGGTGATCGCCGGCCACGGCAGCCGGATCACCGTGCAAAGCGAACCGGGGAAGGGGAGTCGGTTCGCGTTCGTGTTGCCCGCAGCCGCGTAGCCCGGGCGCCCCGAGGTCTACTTGCGTATCTCGAGCCACCAGCCCACGTCCGGCTCCGTGAGGAACCGGAACCTGGGGAGGCCCGCCTGCTCGGCCT
>Ga0210012_1004996_pt1 | contig 10247 bp, 7 predicted proteins | sample CryGeymeta201504_FD_183974 | JGI IMG/M metagenome (GOLD analysis project Ga0210012, IMG submission 183974) | Groundwater microbial communities from Crystal Geyser aquifers in Utah, USA - Crystal Geyser metaG 2015-04 (SPAdes) (version 2) | ecosystem: Environmental > Aquatic > Deep subsurface >... | reverse complement strand
TGCTTTGAAACACGATCGGGTGTAGGTGACGAACGATCACTCCCGCCCTCCAAAGAATCGGGATTCGGGGCCGAGACTGCCGGGAGAGCTGGACTCTCGAGTACTTTTGTCCATGCATCTTCCAATGACATTTCTGGTTCTTTGAATTCCTTGCGACGATTCTTCACGACTTCACCAACAAATCCAAGGCCTTCTGTAGCCACATCATGTGCCTTGACAAGAATATTTCTCGGTGCCGTGGTCTTGTCGGGGATGGACAAGAATGCGAGGATTGTTGTAGCGGCTGCCTTCATTTTGTTCAAATGCAACAAGGCTGCCTGTTCGTCATTCCGTTGACTCCTAGTGGGCGGTGGTACATTCATCTGGGCTTTTTCCAACGATTCCTCGAGCACCTGAACCGGATCAAAGCCGCCCTTTTGTCCCGAGAGGTGCTCAAACCTCTTACTCGTATTTACGGCGAGATACTTGGAAGCTCGAGACCCCAGATCGTCTTCCGCCTTTTGCAATGTTTCTCTCAGAAAAACGTCAGGTTCGGCTAACTTGACAACATGCGATCGTATATTTTCAATACGTTTCTCTAAATGGCCTTGCAGCTTTTGGACTTGCTCATCGGACATTCCAAAATTGGGTTGTGTATTCGGCATCAGGCCCAGATCTGCGGCCCACGAAAGCGCCACAGATGTGTGCTGGTGGAGTTGGTTGGCTTTCTCGGGTCCGTGCTTGGCCTTGAGCTCTGAGACGGCTTTGGGGGCGTGTTTGTGAATATACCGCAACGTATCGCCATAGTTGTTGCGCATTTCCTTGATCAATTCTTCCTTGTTGGTGGCAGAGACAGAATTGGTGGGCTTGTACGACTTTTGCAGCTTCTTCAGCCGTCTCGTTAACTTCTTTCGATAGTCTGCCAGACTGCTAGCTGCTTTGAAAATTGTGTCTTCAAAGCGCATGGCCAGCATCAGTTTGGAGGCTGAGGTTGCACCCGGCTCGAGCGATGCCAGAACTTTCGCGATTTCTCTCACTTCTGTATTTCTGTATGCTTGCGAAACACCCAACCGCCAGTCCCCGCCGTCGGCGTTAATACTGCCTTGCTCGCTTGGGGTTGGAGTGGTTGCCATCTTGATGTACGTTATTAGAGATATATTATTGTGTTCGTTGTTGTAAATTAACTGTCCAGGGCAACAAAGTATTGTCTACTACTAGTAGTATTATCTTCTGGCTGGTTTGGAATTATGCATGTTGTTGTGAAAGATATTATGATAACGATTTCGTGTGCGTCTACAGATTTAAATCACTACCAGTATTCGTAGTATTCTTAATGAAATTGGTCCACGGAGTAGTCATGGAGGTACTAGAATACTAGGAGTCTAGTAGGTACACACTCAACTGTACTAGACTAGCAGGAACTTGTGTCTCCTTTTCGTCTCTTGGAGGCGAAATTTCTAACGTAGGATCCAATGATTGCCGTGTCCGGAGATGTTCCTCTATGGTTGAGTTCAACTTGAGGTTGCAGTAAATCTAAAAAAACTCCTCGGCATTACTAAAACAGCATCCAAGTCATCCATTGAATTTTGATTATGAGCCACTCTACGAGCTAAAATAGCATGAACAATATTGACTTCCTGCTTCCTCTAAAAAAATAATGACTTTTGGGATACTCGCAGTCCTCTTCTAGTCCCTTACTGTAATTGCTCTCAATTGCACATTTGGAAAAAGGGAGTTTTGAAATCACGCTGATGAATCCATAAATTGGCAGCGTACTTTTGGCCTTTTTTAACAGGACGTGCTTCGTGCAAAAGGCGAGGATCTTGGGCGTCAGGATTTCTCATGTACACATTGGGCCACAAGACAGCTTTGCCCTTTTTTGGACGAATCTTGAGATCCAATTTGGGAAAGGCTGTTTCGCCCCCGGCATCCTCATCCATATCATTTAAGTAGATGAAAACAGTGAGGATACGAACGCCTTGAGCTCGTTCAAAGTCACCAGGGACGTAATCGTTGTGCTGTCGGTAACTGTACGAAAAATGAGAGTACTATTAGAAGGATACCAAAAAGAGGCGGTCACTATCAACACGACAAGATAAGTTTCGTGTGACTTACAGGCCTCCCACTTCGTATTTGAGCAATTGGAAAAATTCCGAGTTTTTTTCGGGAATGCCAGTAACATTCTCCACCTTTTTAAGAATCCGTTGCGTGATCGGGTCCTCGTAACAGCTGGAGGAAAGGTGACGAGATTGAAAGGTGAGACATTTGAAAAAATGACAACAGCTGATGCTCCTCCTATGACAAAAGAGTACTCTCATGATTCGATCAAGCGTCGTACCTTTTTTCGAAACACCATGCGTTGTAGCTGGTTCGATCTTGACTGTCGTGAGGACTGTAGGTACCATCCGGATTCTTTCCTCCAACCTCGTACGATTGCTTGTATCCTTGTTGTCCACCCAGTTCGATGAGACGATCACATTCCTCTGTGGTCAAAAAGGTTTCCAATTCGATCACCCATGGCTTGTCACCTGGTTCGAGTTTGCTATTGTGTACCGCGGGAACCCATTTCGTCAATTCATCCGGTGGCCGTGACAAGACGCGTGGCTGATATTGTTGGTAATATGGTTCCGTAATAATAGTTTCAAACATCTCGTCGAGACTTCCCGGAACCCAGACCTTGGGAGCTCGATCGTCAAAGGGACAACGGATCCTGTGATCCATCTTTTCACACGTCTGACAGGCAGGTCCACAGTTGGTCGTCATCCACATGGGATTATTTTGGCATTCTCCTTCGGCAGCCCATTTGCTGCAGAGTTTGTCTCTATTCAAACAAATTTCTCGGACGGACAGGTAGAGGCTTTGTTTGTATACTTTGGTCGTCATATACACCTCTGTGTCCTTGACAATTTGTTTGATTTTGTCAGCATTATCACCGTAGCATTCTTGGGGTTCACCCCAATGATTATCAAATATTTGAAAGTCGGCGGGACAAGCATTGCAGCTTGCCTTGCAATGAGCGAGCATGTATTTGGGATTTGTTTCACAATGACCAGCGACAGCGTAATCAGGACACTCCTCTCTGTCATCCAGACACAATCCTGGGATTCCAGTAGCACCACCACTACTAGTAGTAGAGTCCGATTGGTTGGTGACCGAGGCATCTGGATTCATGCATTCGCCTGTGCTGTCATTTTTTAGGGTGCATGTCTGTTCTTTTTCTCCTCCTTCCTGTCTGACATTGGCATTGCTATTATCCTTTTCAGTACCAATGGTAATAGCTTTAGTCGTTTCTACTACTACAGAAGAAGAAGAAGAAGAAGCAGTAGTAGCAGCACCTTGGTCCAACAACAGTCCAGCGACTAGCAGAGTCAGAGATGTCTTCATGGTTATTTCTGTGGTGATTTTTTAAAAAAATGTGTGAAGACGGATTGTTCAAAAATCGACAACAGATCCTCCGACAACGGATTGAATTCAAATTTGATAACATTATCCACCCGGATATCGAATATTTCATACCCATTGAATGATATTATTATTTTCATGTGAGCAAAAAACAAACCTTCGACCGAGGCCTTCTATTTTACTCCTCTGTAGTAGCCGCCACAAATTCAATAATTATAGACGCCGCCCACTACTAGAGTACTGCTAACTGTAGTTAGTTAACCTTAAACCTTGACCATGGCTAACACGGAAGGAATGTCCGATGAGTTTGTAGAATCTCTCATGGGACAACAACAGAATGGTGTGCCTTTTCGAGGTGACAACAATAATGGCATTCCCGGTAGCAGCAATAGCAGCAATAATCGAAGAAGACGTGTCATGGAACAGCGAATGGAAATGGAAATGGGCAATCAACCGGCTGCACGAGTAATTCGATCTAGTCCCCACAATAATCGGAATCGACAGCAGCAGCAACAACAACAACAACCGGAAGAAGAAGAACAGCCAATTCCAGAAGAACAGCCACAGATACAACGGCCTCCAATCGTTGGAAACATTATCGAACGGTCCTCTGCCGCCAAGACCAACAGCAGTAACAATGGTACCGAGCAGCCCAAAAAGAGACAGTCCAAATTTGTTCTTCAACGGCAACAACAACAACAGCAACAGCAACAGTCACAGCAGCACCAGGCAGCCAATAGTGGAGCTATTGCATCTGGGTTTCCATCCGTTCATGTACCATTGGGGACTTTTGTCAAACGGAAAAAACAACCTTCGTCGAAGCTCAAGGATTCGACAGTTTCTGCAGCACGGTCAACGGCCATTCAACCGGGCCAAAGTTTTAATCTCAATACAAATACCACCAGCACCAAAAACAATAGCAATAACAACGACAATCTTTCGTCCTTGCAAAAAGTAGCAGCTCATGATGCAAATGCCATGCTGGATCAAATGTCACCACAAGAGCGAACAGAAAACGCACGTGAACTACAAGCTTCTTTATCCGTGGAAACACTTGCATTTTTACGCAAACGAGCACAATCCAAAACACAGGAGAAAAATAATATGTCGCAACCCATTCATAGTAGCAGCACAAATAATAATATTAGTGAAAGGTCTGCTGGGACCATCAACAAGCAGAAAATAACAACAACAACAACAACAACACAAACAAAAACAACTTCAGTGGAGCAAACACCTTCAGAGCAACCAGCATTAACATCATCAACTAAAGCAGATGGAAATTCTTCCGAAGAAAAGGAACGAATGGCAAAATTGTTATCCAAAATCCAATCCGAAGGAGATTTGGATGAAATCTACAGAGCCGAAATGGGAAATTATTCACCGTTACAATCTTCGGAAATTAGTCCGGACATGGCAGAACAAGCAGCAGAGGATCCATTTCCATTGGCGTGTACCTTGTTGCGATCGACGTCGCAACGACAAAATTTATGGGCAGCACAGGTTGTGTGCAAGCGTTTACAAGAGCAGTACGATTGTGGTGCTTTGTGTTCGGTGGTGGTCATTACTACTTCATCTACTGTGGATCTTGCTTTGCACACACCACCGCCTTTTTCTCCTCCCTGGCCGTTTTCGACCATGTTACCAGCATCTCTGCGATGTTTGTTGGATTCTTCCGCCTCTCGTACCAACGGATACGTTCTGCACACCTACGTTTTGCAATCACTCTACAATCTCATGCGACTGCGAGCTTGTCCAGAACACGTCGTCGATATGGATAGAACGAGTGAACCTGGCAATTCAGCCACGGCGGCAGCGGCCATTTATCAGGAGTATTTCTTGGAAGATGCCGTACCAACTCCTCCCACCGGATCGTGCTATGAGTCCATTGCAAACATTGAAGCAGTAGATGCCACCAACATGCCCGCGTCGTCCTCCACTGCAGCTGCAGCCTACAAGACAGGATCATCATCTACATCGGCACAGAAAGACGGAGAAGCCTTTGCCAAGGACCCCATGTGGACTATGCTGACACGAATGTGTATCATTCCTAGGTTGGCGCAATTGTTGAAATTAGCAGCACGACAAGCGAGCAACAGTGGTGAGCGAATTCTACCGAAGGAGGCATTGGTAGCTATTTGTGGCATTCTGGCCATGATTGGACAGCGGGCAGCGGGCGCTGCCACGGCCATTGTGCACCATAAAACTCTCATGAAAGACTTGTTGGAGCTGACAGTCATGCCACGAGACACAGCTGGCGACAAAGAATACATAAACCAACCCTACGATCCCGTTGTGGCGGTGCCAGCTATTCGTCTTCTCTGCACTGTTGCGCGCCAATCTCGTACGACGGCATCGAGTATTCCCTTTGACGACATTGTCCCGCCTCTTTTGGCAATGAAGCCAAGCAACAAAGCTCAGCTGACACTTCAGAAGTGGTCTGTTATTCTATGGAGAACGTTGTTACGATATGGCTTTGGACTGCCTCAGATTCCCATTATGGTTACCATTGCTACTTCACACATGTTGCAAGGAAATCCAGGAGCCGATCCATATTCACTAACGACAGAGTTGTCTTCCTCGTTTGCTAATATTCTTCAGTCACTTCAAATAGCTCAGCGGTGCAAGCCAAGAAATGGCAACAACACGAAAGAGGAGGTGATTTCCGAGGATCAACACGAAGCCTTGTCCCAAGCTGACACTTGGCTTACGTCTTCGGCACATCAAGTCATATCGCAGCTAGAAAAGTTATCGTCCGACTCAGGTTCTGTAGAAGCTGTATTTGCGGAACACATGCGATTTCGATCGGGACAGCTCCAGCTCTTGTCGGCGTTTTTGCGCGCTTCGACAGAAGGTAGCAGGCTACCTGTCGATGGCGACACGAATGATTTCGATAACGCGACCTATAACGTCATTGCGAATTGGATGCAATCTTGTCAAAAAGTGCTTGCAATCTTTGTAAAGAATGGGTTGTTAAAGCAAGCGCTTGAAAAGGCATCGTACGCCGTATTCGCCTTGGATTTCAAGGAATTACGAGGTGCTGTCGATGGACTGGCCGACGAGGCCTCAGCATGTGCGTTCCTCTGCTCTTTTGTTTCACTCCAACACTTTCTTCTCTTGGAGTCCAAGAATTATTCGCACGAAGATGCGGGATCTCTGAACTTTGTCATTGACCGGTTGGCCTGCGATGTTTCTGAGAGCTTGGCAAAAGGCCCACAGTCCACCAATGCACTCAAGGAGCGCCAATTAAACACAACAGCTCGTCGAGGTTGGCTTAATAGGGCTGGATTTGCCGTAGTTGAATTACTGACAGCGTCTATGAATATAGGTTTGCTGGCTTCAAAAGGAACAGACTACGTCAATGCAAGCGTTTTGAGGAAATTGCAGTTTGCCTTGCTTGGTCGGCTGGAACGAGGAGATGAAGCCATGGCAGTTATCCTTTTCAGCCAAGATTCGTCGTTTCAAGCCTCGGGTCCAGTCGCGGACGTCTCCATCCTGTCGTCCATGTTCTTTCGTGAAATGTGCCGCTCTGGAGCTGCACGAACACGACTGGATCACAGCTTTAAGTTGAAGCATGGACCAGGTATTTCCCATGATGAGTTTGGCTGTTTCAAACTGTCTTCTCTCTTGAGCGACGCGGATGTTCCAGGCCAAACAGCAAATACTCCAGATTTTGCGTTGCCCGTCGGAAAGCTTTGGTTGTGGCAAGTCTTGTCGAGCTCCGTCATCTCGCAACCGAAAGAAAACTTGAAGCCTGAAGCCATCGAGAACGAGAGCGAAGTTTTAGAAATTTTGTCCAGTTGCCTTGCTTTGATCTCTGAGCTAGAGGATAGTGAGTGTGTCGACGATAAGTACCAGTATGCATCATTGATTCCAGCGGGAGGAAAAGCATACCATTTGCTGATGCTTTGTCTACAACCCGAAAGCATTTTGCAAAATGAAAAAATATCTGAACTAGCAGAAAAGTTGCTCGATAAATACATTTGCGATTTACAGAAAGAATCTTTTGGAGTCGACTTTGCCAGAGCTTGCGTAGCCCACACAGGCATTGCCAAGAAGAAAGCAGATAAGATATTACCAAAGGACAAAGAAGAAGTCAAGTCAGAGAAGTTGGTCTCGCAACTCTTTGACAAACCCAACATTGATATCACCGGACAATTTGACGAGTGGGAGCTGCGTGCACTCGAGCAGTTTTCAGGGGAACTCTGTAGCGCTTATATCGAGTATGGTGCGCAATATGATCTATTTACAAAATGCGTCCGCATTTTCTTTCTCCCGCCCTTTCCTGCAAGGGTCCGAGGCCAAGTCATGCGTCGGCTTGGAGATGTGCTGCACCTCATTGGCTTGCCTGGCGAAGATGACCGAACTTCGTTTGACTGTCAGCAGCGCCTGAAATTATTGCTGGAGAGTAGTATCATAGGAGGTCTGGAGGCTAGTCGTGACCCAGCAGAATTTTTGGACGCGATTGCTGCAGTGTACACCAAAGCAATTCCTCGCATTGTCTTTGGTTACGTCTTGCTATTGAGCGTTCTCCTACAATCGCGTCATCTTGCTATCTGTTTACAACCTGAGGAAATTGGAATTGAGGCAGCTACGAGACGATTGGAGAGGATGCATACGGGATTTGTCTCGATTGTTATTGACGCAACAAAGCGCTTTTTTACTTCCGACGAAAGGACTCGTTCTTCTTTAGTGCACGCCACTATGACCTCCGCGTTCGACTGGGAAGAACATGCATCTACGAATGCCAGTGCAAGCATAAACATTTCGGAGGCAATAAATGACTTGAAATCTTTTGCTTGACGAAAACAACCCAAAGTGACTCCACTAGTTTGGGTGGTATGTCCGCGCGGTTGCCAAAAATCTCCGAGAGAGATGTTGTTATCACTTGCCGTAAGACTCTAGACAATCCATTTTTATCAATAAACTCAATGTACTCACCGTAAATAAAATCTCGAAACCAGTAAGACGACCATCGGCGTAATGGTACTAAAATTTCAGTAGTCACCACGCTTCCGGTTGTACTACCTCGTACGAACACAGGTGTAGTATATATGTCAGAAAAGCCAAAGTTGCCCGCCCGACGCGAGGTTCTGTATCGTTAGTTGCTCTCATTGATGTTTGTGTTGTTAGTTGTTTATTGTTTGTTGCTGTTTCAGTTCATACAGGGTTGGAATTAAAGTTTATGACGTCACTAACCTCGGTATCTTTCGAAGATCCAACGAACGAACCTCGTCGATATTTTCCGAGACGGCAATGGTGAGAGGCAGCTGATGAAAAGCAGTGCAAACACTTAAGACGACCACAAAAAAAAACGAAATTAGATACGTGTATTTGCAATATCTCTGATTATACCTTACACAGCCATGTTTGTCCGTGCCGCCACCCGATTTGCTACTGTCTCTCGCAACCGCGTTGCAGCCTCTGCAGTTCGCTCCCTTTCCGTGAGTAATAAAATTTGATTGGACAAGATCTTCATTTTGGTCTTTGTGTGTGGCCGTTAAATCTTTCATCGATTCTAACACCTCTAATTTTTCATTGCAATGTTTAGACTGTGGCTCCCACCATCGCTGCCTCCTCGTCCAGCTCTCTAATGGCTGGAGGAATTGTCCTTGCCTCGGCTGCAGCAGCATTTGCCACCACCAACCAGGTTCAGTGTGAAGCTTTGCCTGTGCACGGCAAACCCGGTACCAACCAGGAACGCACGTTTTTGGCCGTCAAGCCCGATGGTGTTCAGAGAGGAATTGTTGGTGATATTATTTCCAGATTCGAAAAGCGTGGTTATAAAGTTGTAGGCCTCAAAATGGTTTGGCCTACCGAAGAAATGGCAGCTGCTCACTACGCCGACTTGAAGAAGAAGCCTTTCTTCCCAGGTCTTGTCAAGTTTTTCAGTTCTGGTCCCATTGTTTGCATGTGCATTGAAGGAAAGGATATGTAAGTTGGCGTGTGTGAATAAGAAAGAGCCAGAAAACACATATTTCAATGTCACGCAGAAGCTCATCGTCGTTTTCGTCTCAACAAAAAACAAATTACGTCAAATTAAGTATCAAGCAAGGACGCCAGATGCTTGGAGAGACTCAGCCTCTTGCCTCCAAGCCGGGTTCCATTCGAGGCGACTATTCCATTGATTTGGGAAGAAACATCTGTCACGGATCCGATTCACCAGAGGCAGCTGAACACGAACTCAAGATGTGGTTCCCCGAGGGAGTCAATGTGAGGAAAAATTATGCCCCGTCTAATTTGCTGGTGTTTTCTGATGCATTTGTTTGATTTTTGTCAGTGAGTACTAACCATTGCTATTCATCTATATTGAATCAATCAGGACTGGGCCAAGTCTGTCGACAGCTGGGTCTACGAGTAAACATTTATTGTACTCGAATATTCATTTGCCTTTCAAATGATTCATGATTTCAAAACCATTTTTTTTTTCAACAATCTACTCATGAATTGAAAGCGTTTCATGACGGGAAATAGTTCCATAAAAATTCGAAAAATCATACAGGAATTACGTGGGTCATTATTACATACATTCTCACAGTATCCAGCAAGGACTAAAATAATATTCTAGAATACATTTGTTTGCGTTGCACTTTCTGCACTTTCAACTTTTGGTAATTTACCTATTGAAATTTTCTGGGCGTACTATGCGAGCAGAATATCTTGTACTTGCTATTCTTCCTGGTGGTAATTCAGCTGTCTGCTTTAGTTTATTATTATTGATCACTTCGTTCATCGTTACCATTTTTTGCCTTTGTGTTTTTGCCCTGATCATCAAATAAAAATAATAAGCTTGAAAAGATAATTTGACGGGTTTATTGTGGAGCCACTCGATATGCAATTTGCGGCTTTCAAACTTGCACAATAAA
>Ga0210012_1004986_pt1 | contig 10260 bp, 14 predicted proteins | sample CryGeymeta201504_FD_183974 | JGI IMG/M metagenome (GOLD analysis project Ga0210012, IMG submission 183974) | Groundwater microbial communities from Crystal Geyser aquifers in Utah, USA - Crystal Geyser metaG 2015-04 (SPAdes) (version 2) | ecosystem: Environmental > Aquatic > Deep subsurface >... | reverse complement strand
CTTCGGAAACTGGAATCACATCGTTGGTAGATTGAAATATTTCGATGTGTTTGACCAGTTGTCTGAGCCTTTTCCATAGACATGGTCTTGCCTGGAAGGAATCATAATCTTTATAAATATCAGGTCTCCATTGATCGTAGTCGACAAAAGGTCCTACCAAAAATAAACTATTTATTTTAATTCCTAAAATAGGAAGAAGTTGGAATGCAAACGAACATCCTCGACTGTGAGCAATGACGATGGTCTCTTCATTGATAAATTCTTTATATTTATCGAATTCTTCGAACCATTCATCCAATCTATGATTGTTTGCAGTATTTGCATGTATGGGAAATTTTGGGACAATGACTTTATGTCCAAGTGTTTCGAGTTTTTTTTTGAGCCATGGGAACCAATTCTCTTGTGGATGTCCATAACTCCCATGAATAATAAAAACAGTGCTCATATCTTGTAATGCGAAATTATCCATTTCAAAATTATCCGAGATAATTGTTTTTCATATCCGAGATAACTATGTGTCGCCCCCTTAATTAGTATTACTGATGTGTCTGGAGTTTGTTTTGTTTTTTGTTTTAGCAGTTTTACTGCTACATCAACAGATGGTTTCATATAAACATCCTCTGAACCAAATACGACAAGCATAGGCTCTTTTACTTGAGATATTGCCTTCCAGTTAGGAGAAGATGGATTATGATAGGGGGTTAATGTACCTTTGCCTTTCTCCGTGAGATAACCGTAATACATATGGGCTGATGTGAGGTAGCTTACAGGTGAAAGTTCTTTCTCTAACAATTCATTTCCCCTTCCTTCCTTGACCATTATTTCTATTTTTCTGTTAGTTTCTTCATATTTTACTTTTCCAAATGAGTAGTACATAATACCAGCATCATTCTGGGGAGATAAGTGAATCTGTCCAACAACACGTTTATCTTTTTTTATATTTTGATAATAAAGCCCCTTTTGTGAAAGACTATGTCCTTGAAGTATTACTTTTTTAATCCCTTGTTTCTGAAGAAAATCAAGCCAGGCTTTAATATCAAATAAACAATCCTCAAAACGCTCAAATCCTCCACCTCCAGAAATCCAACTCACTTTTCCTCCCTCATGTTTACGAATATCGGCGTAGGCATCATGTCCTCTATTATTTGCAGTAAGAAAGGAATATCCTTTTTTTACTAAAGCATTTCCTTCAGTTTCTACAAATTCATGTGTATAAAAATCTCCGGAAGTTCCATGGGAATGAAAGATTGCAACATCACTTCTACCTTTTGAAAAAAATCCCGCCAATTCCAAACCATCCGAAGTGACTGTTTTAACAAGTTGTCCGTACATTTCAATAGTATTGTATCATGAATTCAATTTCATTTCCCTCATCAATCATTCTCGCATATATTCTGTTTTTCTTTTGGCCGAAACTGATGGAGAATAACAGCAGCCATCATGTTCATCTGTGCCTTGAAACTAAGTTAAACACGGAGGAGCTAGTAACCGTAATTGGCTCGGACCTATTTGATCTGGATGACTATATCAAATCGTATCTACTCGAACATTCTGATATGTCATTTGCAACAGCGGTAAAAATAATTCTTCGCTATTCTGTAACAGATGATGTTATTTTACAACTTAACATCTTTAAAAACTACCTCGAGACTGTTAATTTCTGTTTGTTTCAGGAAGTTTTTGGTAAGACAAAGACGAGAATATACAAATAAATTACAAGATAACACCTATTTTGAGCTATAATTCAGTTTATGAAGAACAGTAAAAACATTAAACTATTTGGACTCTTCAATATCTTTGAGTCCTTTGATTTTTTGGCACCAATTCGGATTGTCTATTTCCAACAGGCGACACATTCTTATACTCTGGCAGCCAGTCTAATCTCTATCATTTGGATTTCTTCAGCTCTACTTGAAGTTCCCACAGGCATATTCTCCGATTTTACCGGACGCAAGAAAACTATTATCTGGGGAGCTCTTTCCATTTCTTTAGCATATGTTTTGTATGCACTAGGGTTTGGTAACTACTGGAATTTAGCCTTAGGAGCCTTTCTACAAGGAGCGCCAAGAGCTTTTTACAGTGGCAACAATGATGCTTATCTTTATGAAATTCTTTTCTCTATTTGTAGCCATATTGTTACCTGAGATTAAGGTTATAAAATCGGAAACTTCAAATATCTACGCTCACCTAAAAGATTCATTTAACGAAATCAAAGGCAATATTAATCTACGCTATTTAAGTCTGGCTAGTATTTTTGGAGGTGCCGGAGGTGCTGCATACGAATTCCACGCTGCTGTGTTTGGCGCTGTTTGGCCTTTGTGGGCAATTGGAATAGCTCGGGCCTTGCAGGAGTTAACTTGTACAGTTAGTTATTATTTCTCAGACAAGATTATTAAAAAGTTTGGTGCTCTTAATACAAGCATTTTCCAGACTGTATTCTCATGGCTTGGAAGTGTAATTGCAGTTGTGGTTCGTTCTGTTGCTTCACCGTTCTTTATAATTAGTGGTTTCATCTTGTTAAGAGCATCCGATACTGCCTATCAAACATTACAACAAAAAGAATTTACCGACAAACAGAGAGCTACCATCGCTTCGCTAAATTCACTTGGTAGTAGTATTTATTTTACTTTTGTAATGTACGTCGCTGGATTTGTTGCAAACAGATACGACACGTTTATAGGTCTTCTCACTACTCAGATCTTCTTCATTCCTGTTATCTACTACCGTTTAAAGCTGTTCTTTCATGTTAGAAAGACTCAAGCAATTTAGCCACAGAACCTCTTTTCAAAGTTGTAATTAGGTCCGACTCCGGTATCCAGTTAAGATTTTTCCAGGCTAAATACAAAACGTTAAAAATAGAGGCTAGAACTCGGGATAATATTGATTTTCTTGAGGAAAATTGGAGAAAACACAAAACCATTTCGCTATTGAGCTCACTAGTGAACAAAATTAGAACCTTTTACCAGCTGTCCACGAGAAAGTATTATATACCAAACTTTGACCATTGAGTTGAACTCCTTCAAATGCTTAAATAGATGAATTTAACTTCAAACGTTGGCCACCTTAAAGCATGAGACAGTTAAATCGATGAGAATTGAGCTAGAAAATTTGGTATAATATGCATATGTCTCCACTCACACCACAATCAGTAAAAGCTGTTTTATGGTCATATGATTTGAATGCTCTTGAAGTGCAAAAAGATAAAAAAATCATTATCTCTCAAGTGCTTAATTTTGGTTCAGAAGAAGCGATAAAGTGGCTATTTAAACAGTATAGTATAACAGATGTAGAGCAGATTGCAAACACAATTCCTCTTTTTCAATGGAATAAAAAGTCATTGTCACTTTGGAAGCTTGTTTTGCCAATTAATCCAAGAAGTCGAATCATATAAAAATGGACATGCTCAATCTTTCCATATTGTCTGAAGAAAGAAGGAACATTCTTCCCTCGTTTATTTCATGGAAGGATGAATTTTATCTTGCGGGAGGCACTGCGCTTGCACTTCAAATAGGACACAGAGAGAGTGTTGACTTTGATTTCTTTTCTTCCCATCCATTTGATACAGAGAAGATGATCAAACGAATATCAATCCTTTTTGGTGAAAAATCATTCACAGTAACACAAGTTGAAAAAAATACACTATCAATCATTTTGCATACAGAAATAAAAATAAGTTTTATGACGTATGAATATGAACTTGTAAATCCGCTTATTAAAACGGAATACATAAATATTGCATCGGTACCAGACATAGCCTGTATGAAGCTTTCGGCAATTATGCAACGCTCTGCACTAAAAGATTATGTGGACCTGTATGAAATTATGAAGATATATCCGCTTGAAAAACTCCTTTCATTCACAAAAAAGAAATACCCCACTATTGACTCTACAGTTGTATTAAAAAGCCTTTCATATCTCGATGATATTATTGATGAACCGCTCATCTATCAAGCGGGGCAATCAAAGCCACAATTAAATGTACTCAAACTCTTCTTTCAAGGTGAAGTGAAAAAGTATGTGCGTACCATTATATAAATTGAGCTCCTATCTCACAGCTCGATGAATGAACAATAGAGAAGAAATACTGTATTCTGTCCCCCTCTATGTTCTACTGGCGGACCAAAAAACAACTCGGAGATATATTGAAAAGGAAAAGAATTGAGCTCGGCTTTTCTCAAGAATGTGTTTCACTCGAAACTTCTATTGACAGAATGTGGCTTTCATCACTGGAAAACGGGAAAGCAAACCCAACACTCTTTACGCTTTTAAAACTCTGTGGCGTATTTCATATTAAACTGTGGGAAGTATTGAGGGAAGTAAATGTGTAGATAACCTTTATTCAAATACTATTTGACAGTAATATTCTTCCACATATACTAGTTATTATTTCCTATCGATGCGGCACTTTATAAAGGAATATATGCATAATTCATCTGATCTGTTCTCATTCCTTTTGATTTATCGAATTGCTCAGTAAAATCAAGGAGCTATCATATCAAAAATTACTGAAAAAACCACTACAGTAATTCAGACGAAATACCAATCCCTTGCGGATATCGATTTGCCTGTACTGGAGGAGATAGCCCAGAAGTACTGTGTACCGCCTTCCTTCGTACAAAGTAAGTTGGACGATATGAGTAACTGGATGGCCGCCACAGGAAAAACCTACAAGGATTATAAAGCTGCCTTGATGAGTTGGGTTAAATCTGATGCATTAAAAATTATTCAGAAAGAACGTCAGATCGTTAATTAATCCACAACATAATGATTCTTGCCCACAATGCTCCCTGCTTAAAACCAAAATGGAGGTTCCCTTAAGAATCTATACCTATTATCGTTGTTCCCGTCAAATTAATAAACAGTGTAAGCAACCTCCCGTTACTGAAAAAGACTTTGAAGACCAAGTATCAAAAGAACTGGTCCATATACATATTCCTGATGACTTCCTTAAGTGGGGGTATAAATATCTCAAAGATTATGTGCAAAAGGATGTAAATCAATTTGCTCAACTGGAAGAATCTACCAAACGTCAACTCACTCTTGAAAAACAAAGAAAACAGAATCTTTTTGATAGGTTTATTGAACCGGAGAACAAGAATGGAGAGATGATAAGTAGTGTTGATTACAAAGAGAAAAAAGGAGAGATCACAAAGAGGATTGCTATTCTTGAAGATCAATTACAAACCTCTTACAACAACCTTGATCATGCTTCTGAAAACACTGGAAAACCCTTACCTTTTCTCATAGAGCTCAGTATTGGTTTGAAAATGGCAGCCGGGAGCAGAAAAGAGTCATACTCTCTACGCTTGATTTGAACCCTGGCCTTGATATGGGTTTTCTTCGTCTTAACCTTCTAAAGCCCTTTGAATACGTAAAGGAAACCAAAAAAGACATACAAGAGGAAATGGGGAGAATAGAACCTACAGTTTGGAGGGAAGCACTCATCCAAAAGTATTATCTTCGTCTTGAAAATCCGTTTGTGAGCGGTGGACGGGATTTGAACCCGCAACCCTCTCCTTGGGAAGGAGATATTCTACCGTTGAACTACCACCGCAAATTAAATTGGGACGATATTTGTAGTATATCAAAAAGAATTTACAGCACGTGTAGCTTTAATTAGTCTAGCCTTGGCAACCGAAGCGGTTGCCAAAGGGCAGGATTGAAAATATTTACGGCACGAGGAGTTTTTGGCCTTCTTCGACATTGTAAGGATAGGGGATATTGTTTCCATCAATCAACTTACTCATCTGGTTGCCATCACCATACACTTTTTCAGCGATTTGCCATAAATACTCTCCAGGAAGTACGATATACTCCGTGACACGAGTTGTTTGAGCGGCCTTTTCAGTTATTTCTCCTTGAGTTGGTTTTCTAGGTGCAATTGACGGGATGATCAAAATCTGATTTTCTATTAAGGTGTACGGTTCGGACAGTTTATTTGCTTGAGCTATATCAAGTGCATTAAATCCTGATCCATACATTTTTTCCGCAATTCCCCACAGGTCATCTCCATTTTTCACTGTATAGGTCTTAACGGAATCAAAAATGCCATTTTTATTTTCTGGTACTTTTGCAGTTTCCGTTTTTATACCTATTTTTTGCAGAGTAAAAAAAGCGATAAATAGCACGATGCAAAGTCCCAAAAGGAATGAAGGGAATTTTTCTCTCAATGAAAGGGCAACTGCGTTGCGATAATCGATTGTTGTGTATTGATTATTATTCATAGTAGAGCATAATGACTTTCTCCAATATGGTACCATAAAATATTATTTATGCAACACTTGCATTGTTCTGCATGGTTATTGGTATAATGAATTAGTAAGGAGTTATAAATTCATATTTATTCATATGAATACAGGAATTATCCTCATTGGAGCTGCGGTGTTGTTGGTTCTTTATTTAGTGGGAATGTATAACGGGTTTATCATCCTGCGTACTCGTATTCAAGAAGCGCTGTCAGGTATTGATGTCCAGTTAAAACGAAGGGCTGACCTTATCCCGAACCTTGTTGAGACGGTAAAAGGATATGCAAAACATGAAAAGGAGATATTCGAAAACGTTACCAAAGCTCGTGCCTCTATGATGAATGCTGGTTCTCTCCAAGAAAAAGCTGAGGCGAACAATCAATTGTCAGCAAATACAAACTTTCAAGATTTGCAAAGACAACTGGAAGATACGGAAGACAAAGTGTCATTCTCACGCCAATTTTACAACAGCAATGTATTGGAATTCAACAGTAAGGTTCAATTATTTCCTGGAAGCATCATTGCAGGAATGTTTGGATTCAAAACAGCTGAGTTTTTTGCTGCAACAGAGGAAGAGAAAAAGAAGATTGATGTAAAGTTTTAAGACATACATCATGTCCATATATTCACAAGTTGCCGCAAATAAGCAGAAGACGTTTTTCATATTCGCCCTTTTTATTGTTCTCCTTTCTGGTTTCTTCTACTTGATTGGATTGTATTATGGAGATGCGAATGGATATTTCGTATTGGGTCTCATTATTTCTTCGGTCTCATCGGTATTTAGCTATTTTTTTTCTGACAAGCTCGTTTTATTTTCCGTAAGGGCAGTTCCTGCGGATAAAGGGAGGTATTTTAATTTTTATACTGCTGGTGAAAACATGGCGATTGCAGCCGGAATTCCGATGCCCAAATTGTATGTTGTTCAAGATGCTTCTCCCAATGCTTTTGCTACTGGGCGCGATCCTCAGCATGCAATAGTGTGTGCTACCACTGGATTGTTGGATATGATGGACAGGGCCCAGCTTGAAGGAGTAATTGCTCATGAGCTTTCACATGTCAAAAATTATGATATGTTAGTGATGACTGTAGTTTCGGTCCTGGTTGGGACAATTTCCCTCGTTGCCGATTGGATTTTACGGAGTATGTGGTGGGGTCGAGGAAGCCGCGATAATGATAATAGAGAAAATAGAAATCCTCTCATGTTTGTTCTCTTGTTGGTTGCACTCATAGTCGCACCTTTAACAGCCACTCTCATACAACTTGCTATTTCCCGTAAGCGCGAATATCTCGCCGATGCCGATGGGGCTCTTCTCACCAGACGACCCATGGGTTTGGCGAGCGCCCTTGCAAAAATAGCAGGATATCCAGTGGGAATGAAAAATGCAACGACAGCAACTGCCCATCTCTTCATTAGCAATCCTTTTAAAAAAAATAAAAAAGGAGACTGGTTTGTCAATTTATTCAGTACACACCCACCTGTTGAAGAGAGAATACGGGTACTAAAGGAGATGTAAATTCAAATTCCAAATTCAAATTCAGCCTATTGAATTTTGATTTAGAGCTTGAATTTCTTTTGACTATGTTTTTTTTAGCCTTATATCTTGCAAAGCTTGTTGATTGGCTCATCCATACCTTTCATTTGGGGTCAGGTTCAACATGGCCGGGAGAAATTGCGCTCAAAATAGATAGTCGCTTTGTTTTTCATTCCCTCGCCGGTTCCCCTACAAAAATAATTCTCATTGCAGGAACAAATGGAAAAACAACAACGTCACTTCTTGTAGTTGAAGGGCTGAAAAAAGAGGGAAAATCTGTCATCCACAATCCTGAAGGAGCAAATCTTCTCAATGGAGTGGCATCATCACTTGTTAGAGTCAGTTCACTCAATGGGAAAATAGCATCTGAATTCGCCGTATTTGAGTTGGATGAAAATGTGTTCTCGCTGGTCCTTTCACAAATAAAAAAACCGTATGCTGTGCTTCTCCTTAATTTGTTTCGAGACCAGTTAGACAGATACGGAGAAGTTCATGCCATCTCCACTCGATGGATAAAAGCTCTATCCACCCTACCCAAAGAAACAAAATATAGTATCAACGGGGATGATCCCCGCCTGGCTTTTATTGGTAAACATTTAGACACAAATGTATTTTATTTTGGAGCAAACATGCAAGATAAACAAAAAAAGGAGATTCCCCATGATGTGGATTCTGTATATTGCCCTGAGTGTGGGACGAAACTAGAGTATTCAGCAATGAGTTATTCGCATTTAGGGGACTACGTGTGTAGCAAATGTAAATTTTCAACCCCTGAAAAATGGACAGAATCCATCGTCCCATTAGAACATCTTTCGGGGGTGTACAATAGATACAACATTCGAGCTGCCGTTTCGCTTCTTCATTTTGCTTTAAATCTACCCACCGAACAATCGAGGGAGTTGCTTGAGGGAGTAACACCCGCTTTTGGAAGACAAGAACGATTCACCGCATCAGGAAAGGAGTGGATTGTTATTCTCTCAAAGAACCCAAGTGGGTTTAATCAATCAATAGAATCACTGAAGGAATTATTGGGGGAAAACAAAACAACCATATGTCTTGTGCTGAACGACAGAATTCCCGATGGTACCGATGTGTCATGGATTTGGGATGTAGAGTTTGAAAGGATAGTATCATACGCAACTAATATTGTTGTCTCGGGCGACCGGACATACGATATGGCGATACGCATGCAGACTAAAAATTTGAAATTAACCGCAGAACCAGACCTAAAGAGAGCATTGAAACTTTGCGTAAAGAATCAAGGTACCCAAACACCGATTGTTGTTCTTGCAACATACACGGGAATGTTAGAAGTGAGGAAATTACTTATTGGAAAAGCAATGTTATGAAAATTCAAGTACCAAATTCGAAATTCAAGATTAGAATCGGTTGGTTGTATCCAGAACTTATGAGCACTTACGGAGATAGAGGAAACATTCTCTATTTTCGGAAAAGGTGTGATCAGCGGAATATCGGAACTGAATTACTCTCAATTGACAGTTCTTTTTCTTCTGGCCAATTCAAAGACTTGGACTTTATTTTTGGGGGAGGAAGTCAAGACACGGAACAGGAGTTGGTAATGAGGAATTTAATGGGGAACAAAGCTGAAAGCTTAAAGTCCAAAGTTGAACGGGGGACACCCGCATTGTTTGTTTGTGGATCTCCCCAATTAATGGGAAGGTTCTATGAACCAGGGGTGGGAAAACGAATAGATGGATTGGGGATTTTTGATATCGAATCGATTCATCCGGGTCCTTTAGTTCCTCGCTGTATTGGGAATACCGTTGGAGAAGTATATTGGGAAAATCTTTCTGCAGTTAGAATAGAGAGAGTCATTATCGGTTTTGAAAATCACGGGGGCCGAACAATATTAGGAAAAAACGTAAAACCATTTGCGAAAGTCGTTAAAGGATTTGGGAACAATGGGAATGACAAAACGGAGGGGATGGTGTATAAAAATGCCGTAGGATGTTATTACCATGGGCCGTTCCTTCCCAAAAATCCTGCTGTTGCAGACTTTTTTATTCAGCGGATTATTGAAGTAAAGTATGGGGAACATATTAAGCTAGATAAGCTTGATGACACATATGAAAACAAAGCGAGAGAAACCCTTTTGAGAAGATTTAATATTCTTTAAACCATAGTTCAATTATTTAATTAATTGAACTCCTATAGTATTTGGATTTATAGAAATAGTGCTTTATAACTGTTAAAAAGTATCGTATAATCTGAGCCATGAGTGATACAAAAAAACTTACTAAAGAAGAGGTACTCCATCTTGCAAAATTGGCAGGGCTGGAGTTAAGTGATTCAGAAATTGAAAAAAACTCAGAACAACTAAGCGAAACGATAGACTTTATAAAAAACCTTGAAGAGCTGGATACAAAAGGAGTTGCACCGACAAACTCAGTTGTAGACTTATCCAATGTTACTTTTGAAGATGGTGAAAAAAATGAACGACAATTGAGCCCGGATGAGGCATT
>Ga0210012_1004984_pt1 | contig 10263 bp, 6 predicted proteins | sample CryGeymeta201504_FD_183974 | JGI IMG/M metagenome (GOLD analysis project Ga0210012, IMG submission 183974) | Groundwater microbial communities from Crystal Geyser aquifers in Utah, USA - Crystal Geyser metaG 2015-04 (SPAdes) (version 2) | ecosystem: Environmental > Aquatic > Deep subsurface >... | reverse complement strand
TACTTAAGCCCAACAAATGCTACTTCCAAAAACAACCCCGGGAATGTGTTTTTCCCTATCCCGGGGTAATTTTGCAATTCCCGGGGTAGGGATATCCCTCGATTGGTGACAACATATTAGGCTCTACTAGAGTAGACAACAAGAACGAAGTCTAGTAGTACTATTTTAACAATACTAGTAAATCAACCGGTACAGCAGCAGCATACCACACGCCATTCGGATGCCAAAAAATAATACTCGAATAAATAATAACAACATATGTTGCGATTCCACACTGGTAATAAATGATTAGATATTCCCGTTTTCTTTTCGCGACAAGCAAGCACAGACGAGGAGTAGATATTTTGATGTCAATGATCCAACTCATCTCATCTTGGCATCCATCTCATTACGTGCAGAGTTTCATTGAGCAAATTGCCCTGGTCGAAAAGTGAATTCGTCCAAGGTCCAAGTCGAATGCAAGTACTGGCACACCGGCACAACATAGCGTCATTGTAGATTCCATCGAAGGTTTGTTCTCCATTTTGGTCCAATTGTGGAAAAATTCGGGATTCATAGAACATTTTGCGCCGACCTTACACCTGGTTTGTATTCTATTATTTCAAATGCCAATTACAGTCATTCATGCCGCCATTCAGAGCACCCCGTGGCTGCCCGAGGATATATCTTAGCTCCATGCATCCCTTGCATACGATCAATTCAAACGACTCTTACATCGGAGTATACAAAAGAAGCTACATATCGGCCTCCAACGTGTCGAGGTTCCAAAACAGCAAAGCTTTACAAAAAGTGCGTCTAAAAGGGGAATTGAAGCCAATACTATCTTTGGCCGTTCAAGTCTATTTGAAAAACAAAACGCAAACTTTCAGTGATCCGGATAAAACTTCTCATCCAACTCCCAACATTGAAAAACCAATAGCAGCACTGTTGGCTAGTTGGAATGGGTATGAACAGATTGATCCTTCTCGACTCATTGTAACGGGTGGTGACTCTGGGCGTATTGAATTGTCCTGTGGACTCATTGCTGAGGCGAGCCCCTATGCTGCTGAAAATTATACTGTTTGGGCCAAACAGCGCCAACCTTCAACTGAAAAAGACAATAGTGGAGATCACCCTCCCTTTGTGGAAGAAGATTTCTCCTGGTACCGAGCTTTGGAAACTCGCATCGATGACAGCTTAGACCGTTGGGAAGAACGAGCTCGAAAGCGAAGGGAGCAAAGGCGAGAAAATGTGAAGCTACAACTACAACGTCTCCTAGATACCATTCAAGCTCCTCTTTCCATCGCCTTTGATCAGGTGACAGCGCAGGTAGGTCCTGTGGTAGATAGACTTCGTTCGATGTTTCGATCCAATTTGTTAGAGGTAGTTAAGAAAGAATCCCCCCCACCAGCATCATTAGTAGACAATGATGATGATGCGAAAGAACCCAACAAACTAATGGAAGATTTGTCGAACGAAGAATTGATAGCAGCTTTAAAAAGGGACACCTCCGAACCCAAAATATCTCTGCCATCCACTAAACAAAACTTGTCAGAGCCAGAAGATCTCGTCATTTTGACCAACAGCGGCAATGTCTTCATGATTTTGACGAATGTTAGTCCAAGTGATCGACTTCTCGCCCTACCTTTGACGGATAGTCTTACGAAAGGTTCAACGAAGCAAAAAATGAAACCGCCGTACCGTTTGCGACTGGCCCGCGGGGGACTTGTCATTATCATATCTTTCGTAGCTCTTGGTGCGGCTGCACCTGCCTATCGATCGCTCAGGTTCATATTGGAGTACCCACGTACGGCAGAGATTGTAATGATAACGCTCGTGGGAAGTGTGGCTTATAATATGTGGTCATGGCTTAACAATATGAAGACACAACAACGACATATGATTGCTGTTGCCGTTCAATCTAGGTTGGTAGCAAGGAACAATGCCGCCATTGACCATTTGATTATTGGTGCTGTCAAGTCTCTGACACATGCCGTCATGGAAGATTATGTTTCTCGGTTGCTCTATTCCGACGAAGAAGACTATGTCATTTCCGAGGTTGATCCGTTTGTTACTGAGCTCGGCTTATCGCTAGGCCTGTTGAAGCGAGAATATCCACACGGCGAGCATTACGGACTAACTTCCGTGCAAGACGACGAAAACGAACTTGCTGAAGCTGATGGCATCATCGTTGCTGTCTCCTGGGAAACGGCGCGATCTGAGCTGGTCCACAGGCTTGCTAGGAGAGTTTAGAATTGCATTGAAGAAGTTCATGGTGGAAGCCTGGGATAGAATACGTTTAAAAAACCTGCGTGGCATGGCTTGTAAAGGATACCATGCATCCCAGTGGTCCAGCTTTGGAACCTGTGATAGACAAAGCTACTTGACTACTAGGAATAATCAATCGTGGTAAGAAGAGCCTTGAAAAAAATCATTTTGAATTTCTTGTACTGGCCCGTCCAGACTAGGCTCCACGGCTTCCTTTTTTCCCAGTCTCAAATTCCCATATTCTTGGCTCTCAGCTCCCAGGCATGTGCTCGTGCTCGTGGTAATGTGGACTTGCTATAATCTACTTTCAACCTTAAGAATATTGATTGAGCTAGTTTTGGAGAGAGAATGCTGACAGTCTTGTCCCCATTCTCTGTCTTATCTTGGGTAACCATTCATTTGTGGCAATCTCTTCACAAAAATGTTTCACCTAGAAAATCAAATTTCATGTAATCCGAATGAGAAACTTTTGCTTGTTTCATTATCCTAAACAGAACAGAATTTTTCTCACGAATCATTGAATGTGAATTTTGCTTCGTGGGTCGAATAGTCTTTTAGGTAATCCGTTGAGCTTCAAAACACTAGCAGTCTGCAACTGGCAATTGCCAAGTTCGTAATGGAGATTTCTTTTTTGGGAGCACCTGTGGGTTTTTCACAGACTAAAATCAATCCAAAGCGAAGAGGAACAGCAGCATTGTTCGACTGTATTATTATTCTTGAAAAGGATTGTTTGTGAAGAATAATGCCCATCTGCGCATACTCTTTTGGCAAAACGTACTCAGGACTCAGGACAACACAAACACAAGAATGTGCGTCTGCCTTCTTCAAATATACGCTCCTTCTTCACCCTCTGCTGGGAAAACCCGAAGCTTCCCGCTTGTGTCGATTCAATGAAAACACAAAAAGAATTGGGATTATCAAATAATGGTCCGCGCGGTGGCCACCGTGGTGACTTGGAGCGAACGCTGAATTCAAGATAGACTCTAGTCTAGTAGTCTACTCCGGAGTAGTCTAGTAGTCTAGCTAGTCTGCCCTTTCCCGCGATTGATCAATGTCCACGCACAGTTGCTCGCATGCTTTTCATCATCTTCAGCTGAAGGAGTGACGTATTTTTGTTTGAAGCTTCTCTCCGTCTTCGCGCCTACCCACCAACATGATGTTATTATTTTCTGCATCAGGTCTGCTCTCAAAAAAAAAATAATAATACCTTGGAATTTGATTGCCGAAGGCATCTCTATCCGGCACTTCTCGAGCTATATCCTACTGCATAACACTCTACTCTTGCTGGTCGATAAAGAAGACACCAACAAAAGAAGCCAATCTGTCATTCGTGTATCAGCAGAAAAGCATGAATTGGAATCTTGCTACCATGTCGTTGATCGCGATTTTGTCATCTCTGACAGCGCGTAGAGTGACTGCCTTTGTTCCTGGATCGCTCAAACGAATGGGCCAAAGATTCCAGTGCATCCAAAGACAGGTACAAAGGCAGCCTGCATCATACCATCATCTAACCAGGCGCTTCTTGTCAGCCACCGTCGAGGCAGTCGAAGCAGAAGTAGTAGAAGAACTACCCACAAATGACAACGACAACGAGTTGTTGAAAATCCGGCACTCCTCGGCCCATGTCATGGCCATGGCAGTCCAGGATATCTATCCAGAAGCTCAAGTGACAATTGGACCCTGGATTGACAATGGATTTTATTACGACTTTTACTTTCCTGAAACCAAGGATCCAGAAACAGGCGAAACAATTCCGGAGAGGAAATTGAGCGAGCAGGATTTAAAGGAGGTAAAAAAAGCCATGGATAAGATTATTGGCAAAGATTATCCCATAACGCGCGAAGAAGTAACTCGAGAGGAAGCCAGAAAGCGCATTGAAGCTATCAATGAACCGTTCAAATTGGAAATTTTGGATACCATCAAGACCGACCCGATTACCATTTATCACATTGGAGACGAATGGTGGGATTTGTGTGCCGGACCCCACGTGGATAGCACTGGAAAATTGCCGAAAAAGGCCATTGCTCTTCAGAGTGTCGCGGGAGCCTATTGGCGCGGAGATGAGAATCGAGAAATGCTGCAACGTGTATACGCTACAGCCTGGAAGGATCCTAGTCAGCTCAAGCAGTACAAGAAAATGATGGAGGAAGCAAAAAAGCGAGACCATCGTATCCTCGGAAAGAAACTTGATCTATTTTCGATTCAGGTGAGTCTGCTTTATCATTGCTATATTTTATTTTGTGTGAATTCTGAACGACGATCTTGTAGGCCTTTACACAGATTACTTACTCTTCTGTGCTAATTGAATATTGCAGGAAGATGCAGGAGGTGGGCTAGTTTTTTGGCATCCCAAGGGATCCAAGATCCGCCGTATCATCGAAGATTTCTGGAAAAATACGCACGAAGAAGACGGATACGATGTCGTTTACACTCCCCACATCGCGAATATTGATCTGTGGAAGACTTCGGGCCATTTCGAGTTCTACCGATCCGACATGTTTGATCAGATGGATGTGGAAAACGAGCAATACCAAATCAAGCCCATGAATTGTCCATTTCATTGTTTGATGTTCAAGAGCGATTTGCGTTCCTACCGCGATCTTCCTTTCCGCTGGGCCGAACTTGGAACAGTGTATCGTTACGAGAGATCTGGTACGCTTCATGGCTTAATGCGTGTTCGCGGTTTCACTCAAGATGATGCGCATATCTTTTGTTTGCCTGAACAGTTGCAGGACGAAATTGTTGCCGTTCTCGATTTGACTGAAACCATCTTGTCTCGATTCGGCTTTGACAAGTACGACATCATGCTGTCTACTCGTCCTGAAAAGGCTGTCGGTTCTGACGAAATCTGGGACGCCGCAACTACCGCTCTTAAGGGAGCACTCGAGCAAAAAGGTTGGGGATATGAAATTGATGAGGGAGGTGGTGCTTTCTATGGTCCCAAAATTGACTTGAAGATCCGCGATGCCATTGGCCGTTCTTGGCAGTGCTCGACAGTGCAGTGCGATTTCAATCTCCCCGAACGCTTTGAGTTGGAATATGTGAGCGCAGACAACACTCGTGAACGACCCATAATGGTCCATCGCGCCATCTTTGGATCTGTTGAACGCTTCTTTGGGATTTTAATTGAGAATTGTGCAGGTGATTTTCCTTTGTGGTTAAACCCCACCCAGATGAAGCTGTTGCCAGTAACAGATGCTGTGCAAGACTACTGCAAAGAAGTTGCTGCCAAGGCCTCTAGAATGGGTCTTCGAGTCGAAGTAGATCGAGGAAATGAACGCCTCGGAAAGCAAATTCGCAATGCGGAACAGCAGCGAGTGCCTGTTATTGTAGTCGTCGGCGAGAAGGAAATGGAAAATGGAAATCTTGCCGTTCGCAGCCGAAAACTAGGCGACCTTGGTTCGTTTCAGGTCGATGACATGCTGAGCGAAATGAAGCGCTGCTCCGACGCGGCGGAAGAGTTTACCATGATTGGTGCGAAGGAGGATTAATCATAAAAGCAAGTCGATGATTAATTGTTTACTCGTATAGTAGTATCTGAGACTCCAATATCTGTTGTACGCAAGTTGCTAGAGGGGGTTTGCAAGGTGCAAAGTTCCTCAAAAGCTTGTGACGGTCAGACAAGCTACGACCACCTGCTTCGCGACAACGCACCTGCTATTGTACTAATAGTTACAATGCAGGTCTAAACAACTGATACTTCAAATTTATGGTCGATCTTTCACTGCTGGTATAACCCCGTTTGAAAGATATCTCCTTTTACCAGTGCACTAGCTGAATTGCTACAGAACGTTAGGAAGAGAAAGAACGAAACGTGCAGAAACATGATTTGTCCCTTCAAGAAAAGAATCCCACAAAACAGGCAACATTTCAGAATCGAGAGGGTTGCTTGATAGTTTATAATCTTATATTCTAGGAGCTGCTTCATAGATCCGACGAATTTTTGTTCTTAACTGGACTTCACCTGCTTCTTTGCTTGAGTTCCCTCCCGGAATCCATTCTTGAATTTGCGTGTCATCGTCTTCATGTATCGCATACGCCCAGTTCCAGTTGTACGGCGTCCCTTGGCCTTTTCGTAGAAGTTGTATTGTCTCATCTTCTTACTTGGGTATCCGCAAGAGGAGCAAGTCTTCTTTTGAATGTGAAACGACACCTTACCACAACGACGGCAACTAGTGTGTGACTTATTGTTTCGCTTTCCGAATGAGGTGGTACCCTTTGTCTGTATTTCAGGAAGAAGAAGAAAATGAAGGTGTCAGTTACTACTAAAAATGATTTGGAATTGATGAAACATGAACCACAGTAGGCAGCAACGGTGGCCATTATGGAAACAGCAGGATCGGTAATGATTGGTGAACAACCAATCCATGATCAGAAAGCGCGAACAAACAGCCGAAGCTGCTATACTATATGCTTCATGCCTATCTACAGATCCATCTATCTTCTTTCTTTAAACATACCATCTTGAATTGATTTGTCTCGGATGTAGCTTAGTTGTCCAAGTAGGTCGGCTGTTTGACTAATTGCGCATTCAAGCTTGTTGTTTCTTTCAATGTTGTTTGTGAAGAGCAGCACGCAGATAACTCGACGTGGAAAAATGTACCAGAGCAGCCGTAAAGGCACTTTTAGTAATCAGTAAGCATCTAAATGGAAAGTTAGGGAAAAGGTTATTTCTTACTGTGAAAAGGAAACGCAGTCTTGGTTATTCGTGATCGCGTCTGAGTAGTCTACTACTCGAGTAGTACTACATTATTGCTATGCAGCTTTAGCATTGTCATGGCATGGTGGCCCTCGGGTAACCTTGGCGCCCTGCGGGCGCCATAGTTGTGATCCCCGTAAATTAGACGTTCCAGTTTTTTTTTACCTGTTCTTCCAGCAATATGGAGCAGGTTCACATTCATTACAGGCTACACTAACCAAAGCTACATGGGACAAGGAATGTCCCGAATTGAAAAGGCGGGAGATTTATTGCGCAAGTGTTCGTGTAGACGGGTCGCAGAAAACGATGCACCGCGCAAGACTTCCAGTGTTTGCATCTCGGAGAGTTGCAAATGCGCTGCTGCCCATTCTTTGCTTTGAAAGCTATGTCGATTCAGTAGAGCTACCTTATTCTCAAGATCTGGGATGCTTGTGTCAAATTTTTGTAGAGCCTCACTGGCCAATCGCGCCAGACAAAAGTGCGTCCGAAATTCGAGTGCCGCGGCTAGGCTGTCACTGTTGGAACCTTCCTCAACCGGTGACTGCAACAGAAAGGCATTGTTCTGGAGATTTTTCTTGAGTATGTCTGTTGCTTGCCCATCATAGTCTTCGTGGGTTAACGAAATCAATCGGCACGTAGCTGCCACAAGTTGGTAGTCTTTTCTATAAAAAATATCCGTGTATTGCTGCGTGGGCATTTTGGGAGGCGATAGTGTAATGGGAACATTGCTGGCGTATGTAGGTTGCGATTCGGGGGCTCGAGGCAAAAGTATCAGATTCCATCGCTTGACATGGTTAGCAATCCTGGCCAGGTGCTGTTTCTTGAGTCTCTTCAAATCATAAGCTTCCTCAGGATGTGATTTCGTCTCATTTCTATCGGACAACACCACACACTCCTTGTATCCATCATCAAATCTCAGGTACTGTTGGACATCCTGTGATTGTTTGTCCAGTGCTTTCTGAATGCTCTGGTGTAATTGGGGTGTTCTGCGAAATGGTAAATACGAAAACTGCTGTTTCAAATCCATGTCTAACAACAAATGCTGCGTGGCCAAATTTGCCTGCGAGTATCCACTTCCATCTCCATTCACAAATCCAAACTTGGCAAATAAATGAGCATCGGTAAACTTGCCGTACGAATCCACTACCTCGTGACCAGCAGGTATTCCGGAAGCAGTAGCTCGAATGACAAAGACTCTTCGTTCTGTGCTGTACGAGTATTCCACATTGGGATTTGCATGATGATCATAAAAATCCAAAATGGGAACCATAGCGTAGGAGCCTTTGGATGTGTCAATTCCAAATTCTCTTTTGTAAAATTGGCGGTCATCTCGCGGCAATGCCGAGTTGGGCAAGTGCCCAGTACCAAAGCTTCGACTCAGGACCAAAATGCGCGACGCTCGGTAGTCACGCTCGCTCACAAAATCACCGAGGTTGATTCGTTGTCTTTGGTTGGCACTGCTTGTGAATGCCTGGTATTCCGATTCGAGCATATCCCGATATGCTTCGACAACGTTGAAAGATGCTGAATGAGGCAGCAGCAAAGTCAGCAGAGCAGTTTCGTTCCATAACAGTGGATGAAAGTCTTCGATTGTTTCAGCAGACGGCAGACACTCTTGCAAATATTGCAAGAGTCTTTGTGAATTGTTGTTCCTCTTGATTCTTGCTTGCATCAGTTGGTGTCGATCGTCACTGTAACTCGATTGTATTTCAGTATTCTCGTCGTTGTCATGATCGTTATTCAAACTCAAATGCCCCCTCAACAAGAGCGCCATGTACAGTGCCAAATATGCAGCACTGTCCACAGGATTATCCGTCCGTGGGTGTTTGGCAGCTCCTACATGATCTCGGATCCAATCATTCCGCATGGCATCCAAATCCCATATTTGGAGCGAGCGAGGAATTTCCAGAACTCGCTGACCCGAGGCAATCATTTGCGAAGCCATTTGAGTCCGTCGTCTAGGCACCAAGGAAGGATGACAAAAGACATCTGCATCCTTACACACTTGCTTTAAAAACCGATGAACAAGAGGGTCGTCTAGAGGTTCTTCTTGTGGGAAGTATTTGAGCCAAGCATTCCAACCCATACCCGATATTATGGCAAAACAAAGAACACCGATGGCTTGCATAGTATGGGATGAGAGTGAAAGCAGGTTTGCAACTCGCTTTATCAAGTTAATTCTTGCATTTTTCTCTTTCCCTCGAACCCTGGATTTTGATTTATTGTTGTGCCTTTTGTCGAATATGGCTGGGGCTGATGCAGTCGATGCAGTCGATGAAGCTGATGACGATGCATGGCTGCGTTTGCGAGAGGAATTTCCTCCCCTCGATGTCATTTTTGGTAAACGCTAGAAATGGCCTTAATTCGGATTGGGTTTGAGAAAATGAGTAGAGTACTCAGTACTCAGTAAATTTTAATAATAATAATATTATATTCTTATGTTGGCTTTATTGCTATCAGTTCGATCTGTGTCGTCGATATGGATTTGCTTTGAGCTGTGTTATTAGTAATAATTTTCTTCAAAATAAGAAATGAGGTGCCGAAAAAAGAGGTAGTTTTGTCCACCCGGGCCCTCTTTTACTCGACGTTTTGGCTCTCCTTCTTTTTCGACACCTGGAACTCGGTAGATGTCCGAAAATCACAATCACTTTTTTCATTATTATTGGTCGCCACCTTTCTATCGTACTTCTTGATACCCTGGTAGCCCTTCATGGCATGAATTGATCCATACCAACACAGAAATATCATAAAGTTTGCACCTCACAATATACAAGTTCAACGTCGCAACTTCTACCGATTCTACTGAAACTCCCCCATGATGAAATATTTTCTGCTTCAAACAATCCTTCTCGTTTCGTCGACGCTCGCAGTTTCAGCGGCTGCTCCATTTTCTCGTGGCTTGGCAACACCGTCCCTATTTGGAATTCGTGGAGGCGGTCTCTTTGGTGGCAAGGATGAGAAGGCGTGAGTTTTCTCTTTTGCTATTACATTGTGCTGTTTAAAGACTTCGAGTGCATACTGAATGATGCAGTATGCAGTGGCTCACGAGTGCTTTTTCTTTTTCGTTGATTGATTTTCCTCATTTCGTAATCAAACATGTTTCCAGTGACGCTACCGCGGATACCAGCCAACAAACCTATCCTGCTATGACTCAGGCCGAAATTGAAGATTGGCTGGAGCATATACCTGTCTTTGCTGTTACGGATTCCGCAGGTTCCGGCGTGGTTCTTAAACCAGACAATGATACCAGTGTCTTTTACTTTTTCATGAGTCCCATGCAAGCGAATGCAACCCTGAACCAATTGAAAGGAGCCAAC
>Ga0210012_1004982_pt1 | contig 10264 bp, 8 predicted proteins | sample CryGeymeta201504_FD_183974 | JGI IMG/M metagenome (GOLD analysis project Ga0210012, IMG submission 183974) | Groundwater microbial communities from Crystal Geyser aquifers in Utah, USA - Crystal Geyser metaG 2015-04 (SPAdes) (version 2) | ecosystem: Environmental > Aquatic > Deep subsurface >... | reverse complement strand
CTGAGCATTCTTAAAGTAAGGCCAATTCGAGAGACATATCCTCCTGGATCTCCACTGGTTAAGGATTTCCTCAAGCCTCTCTACCAAATGGCATTGGATTTATTGTCAGGAGAGAAAGCCTGCCATCTTTGCAAAATGGCTGCCCATGGAGACACTTTTCGGGATGGCTTTGAGCTGTTGAGTGCAGCCATTCATGATTCAAGATTACAACTACCCATTCGAAATACGACAATCTCCAGCATGATTAGCAATATGGAGGAGGGCACAAAAATCATCAGGTAGGTACGTGGTTGCGTCATTCATCCGCTGTCCATAAGTGAGTAGGAATCGATTGATTAATATGATTCTTTGAACTAACTATATACATATTGATATAAAAGATGTTTATTTAGCCAATTATGATAATTATAATTATTCCATTCATACAAATTTGATCGAGATATCAGCATCAGATAAATTCGAATAACTACTCTTTTGTAGTGATTACAGCCACATATAGCCTTTACATCTATATATTCGTCGGTGCCTATTCACGACATTTAATACGTCTAAGTGTGGAGATAAAGATGAACTTGAGTGCTCTTTGTTTTTTAGTACAATGGCACAACAACTTCACTTATATTCACTTATATTAAGGTATCAAATCATTCAAGCCTTATGATATACCTTTTAAATCCAAATCTCTTTTTACAGCCAAGATATGGCATATTTCAGTCCATCTCCGTTCAAGCCATTGGTGTCGTATATTTCCCAATTTCTTTCCTTTTTATTTATATCAATCAGTTTCAGGTCGACCGCTACTTCGTCAGAATCATACATCTAAGTTACTTGGTCTCGCTTGTTAGCTAGCACTATAAGTAATGCTCCCTTTAGCTCTTCTTCGGCCAGCAATTTTTTGAGCTCTTTCCTGGGCACTTCCATATCACCACCGGAATCTACCACGAAGATCAAGGCTTTGACGCCTTGGTAGTAATGCTTCCAGAGTGGTCTAGCTTTATCATGCTCTCCGATATCCCAACTTGCAATACTGAAATTCTTAAATTCCATGGTTTATACTTCAAATCCTATGGTCGGAATAGTGGTGACAATCTCACCTTATTTGAGCTGGTAAAGAATGGAGGTTTTTCCTGCACCTTTGAGACCGAGCAGAAGCACTTTATGTTTTTCCTGCGAAATATGACTCTAGGATTTCCCCATTAAAAATATATCTAATTGATAACCTGATCTGTGGTTAATATTATATTATTTGGGATTTCTTATTCTACTTCTTCAAAACTTCTTTTTGCTAGTTAATTTACAATTGACTTGCTGCTTTGATAGAAGTAGCCGGGATATATGCTAAGGTGAGCCCAACATTCACATACCAGCTATTCATTCGCACGATAGACTAAAGTCCCTTCCTAACATTTCAGATTTAATATTATTCTACAACCTGAACGCTAATTTTGTTTGGAGTGCATTATTGCAATTGAAAAGGTAAATTAGTTTAAATATATCAGAAATGCAAGTTGGCCCTCAGGCTGAAGACTTTATCAAGATCTTCAATCCGAAAGTAGATAAATAAAAATCAAGAGTATCGAAGTTGCTTAATAAATGACAGCGAACGAGGTGAAGTAGTTAACAAGCAAGAAACTAAAAATAATCACTCTCTTAAGTAGGCCGAGTTGTTGATCCTGTCAATAATAGTCTCTTAGGTCAGATAGCGATCTTTTCTCTACAACACTCGACTTTTTTCCATTTTTTGACGTTTTCTTTCTTCAAGATAGGCTAATTCTCGTTTGATTGAGGCGATTAGGCGCGGGTCAGTAAATAGATGTTCCTAATCAAATTCAGTCATATTTTAGCTATTGTGCTATGTCTCGTAGGCATAGCTGTCATTGACTTTGAGATTGTTGAATACTCCTGCAGTACCGATTGATGAATTGAAGTTGATAGTTTTGGCAGGTTGTTAAACATGAAAGCTATCCAGCATTCCAGATTGTTCCTAATTCTCATGATCAGCTTCCTCTATCACAAAAGTGCTGACTTGTGGTGATTTGATCTTATATTTTTATACCTGTGACTGCTCTTCAATCATTTCTTCTTTATATTCATAAAATTTCTTTAAAGAAGGTGAGCCTCTTCTATCAGTGGAGGCATGATTGGTCATTTTCAACTAACCTTTTTTGTGGGAACTGCTTAAACGATCGATGAGTGTTGATTTTGATGGAGAACTTTGCTGCTCATACATTTCTTAAGCATATTGAATTGCCTGTTCTAGACTATAGCGTTTTTCTCTGTCGAAGTGTAGCATATTTCGGATGATGTCAAATACATTGACGCCGATTTGTTCAGTAGCAGGTTCATAGATCTTCTTAACTTCTTGCAACTTATTCAGAATTAACTGCTACTTCATTTGCCCTTTCAGGTCCAATTTTGGCTATAGTAAACTAATCTGTAGCATCAGAAGGCCTAACTCGAATACTGAAGACTTCTAGTCATCGACCCTGTTGAAATCTATCATTTTCTCAGGTGAGTAGTTTACACTTGTGTCATGGACGTAACGGCTATCAAAATCGGTCAAATAAGGGTCAGTGACTTTGATTGTTCCATCCTCCATGATCAAGATATCTTTAGCGGTCAGGAAGATGGTTTTATAGTTGCGTAGTTCTGTGCTGATGGTACTTGCTGCTTCTTCCTTGACTATCCAGAGTGCACTGAGGCAGGTGTAGAGCAAACTGCATAAATCTTCATAACTGAAGTAAAACAGTCCTTTCTGACCTTCTCCCACCTTATTACTCCTTCTTTCTAAAATTTCACCCAAGATGGTGAGATTGGTGTGCTAATAGATGAGGCTAACTTTGTAGTCATTTGCACAAAATTGTTGTTTTTTCTCCTCTACCACCTCCAGCAATTTGACAATTTACATATTATCTTTCATTTTTTTGTGATACTGCTTGAAATAGTTGACTCGTTTTGTGTGCTCAGCTTCACTATAGGTCCGGTAGCTTTTCAGAGCAAATTGGAGGGAATGGTTATCGCGTTTTGAGATGGTTGAGTAATTTTTATGTTGTTTTTGGAGTTGGTAATTGGCCAGGGCTGTGCTTTGCTGGTTTTGTCCCATTTGAATTATGGTGGGTTTACTTATTAAATACGTTATAAATCAATTTTGAATGCTCAAAAATAGACACACCATAAGCTCCCTTAAGGTCAGCAAAAGACCCCTTCGACCGGCCTCCAGCCATACCCTCCAAAACAAGCCCAACCGTCAATCCCAACAAATCACAAATATCATATCCTCACTTGAGCGCAACGTCAAAGATCTGAAGACTTACTATCATAACCGGTAAGAACGTCAACCTTCATCTAGTTTGACAAAAAACAAAAATAACATAAGGGTTAAAAAAGTGTTAAAAAGAAGTGGTAGTCAGCTCCAACTCAGACCACTATCACAGCAACATACGCAAAGGGATCGAGGGGTGAGTTGTGAGCCAGTAGCGGATATATTTTAGGTTAGAAGTTATTTTTTGAAAGTGCATGGAAGAGAGACCAACAATATTGTCGAATTGTACGAGTTCTACAAGAAAAATATGGAGAAAAGATAAAAAAGCACCAGAATATTGGCCTCAATTGATCTATCCAATCCCAACATGGGTCTATCTCTCGATGTGTAACTCTCCCCATATTCAGAGGAAAATAGTCAATAATTAGACCTGAGATACTCCGCGAGCCCAACTAAATAAAAGAATAGTAATAAAACTAGAAAATCATGGCAGAGGACAAATACTAATATTCTAGCAAGTGGGAGAATAGTTCGAATACTCATAAAAATAGTAAAATACAGGAAAAGCCAAGTACTTTGGCTGCTGATTTGTTGAGTAAAGGGTTGTACAATATTGCGAATGTTGCTAATTTGATGTTAAACAAAAAGTACAAACTGACCAAAGAAAAGGAGTAAAGTTTCCAACAAGCTTTATAGCAAAAAAATAAATTAAAAAAGGAAAAAGAAAGAATTTCTGCAAATTAGAACAACTCCAATGCGATAAATATTGAACAATGCAAAATGATCAAGGAATCTCCAAGCAAAGTCAAAGAGTAGAGGAAGGTAAAAGAGTAGGTGAAGGAGGTGGTTGAGAAGCAGAAGAATGTTATGGAGAAATCGAAAGAGTTGAGCAGCAATAGATTGGATCAAAACTATTCTTTCAATGATTCAGGTCGAGTCAGTATTCACAACAGTAGCAGCAAAAAATCAAAAAAACACTAAAATTAATCTATCCAACCTTTTGACGCTAGTTCTATTAAAAAGTTGGCCTTCGAAAGTCCAAAAATAACCTAAATGTCAGGCATTGGTCTATAAGAGTCACCTATTGTCCCCAACAAAGGAGGTTAATTCATCAAATCAAAATACTACGTTCAACCTATTCCAGCCCCAAATAAGCGTAAACAATAAGATAAGTCAATAAGTTTGCAATCAAATTCGAAAATCATTGACATGGATATGCTTCCTTTTGATCTATGAATAATATTATCAATTCCATTTCTTGAGTATATCCTGTAAAGAACTAAAGAGTTGATCGCTCAAAGCTTATTTTGATTCACATTTCTAAGCCAATATCTTTAGGGTGTTCTTTAGTTGACTCACTTTTTTCTTTAGAGTTGTTTTCTCCTATTTTTAGACTTTCAGTTGGCTTTTCATCTAATCTATCACTTTGCAATACATCTCAATCAAATATTTTTATTCACTTATGGCTTCGATAATCTTATCGTTGTTTTTTGTTGTTTAGAATATCTTGTCTTCCAGTTGACGAGATTCATTATAAAAATTTTCACTTCTTTTTCTTGATATTTTATGGTCTAGATCTTTCTATTTGTGATATGATTCGACTTTATTGAATTTTTGTTGTATTTTGGCTGTTCTACCTTCAGCTTGATTTAATAGGCTTCTCTATTTGTTTATTTTTTCTTGTAGCATGCGGATGGAGTCTTACAGGACAAGTTTTTCTTCAGCAACTTATTATTTCTTTTGCTAGATTGTTAGTAGCAACTTTTTCTCTTTTTAAAGTGATATTGAAGCCTTTTTGGAGTTGCTGACAGAAAATCTCGAAGGCACTGACTAAATCCCAGCTAATTTTTTGATAGTCTCTTTATGTTTGGTGTTTCGATTTGATTGAGTTTGATTTTTAGTGAAGACAATTTCCGAAAAATCACTATCAGTTTCAGTTTTAAGATAAGCCGATCTCTTTTTCTCAGGTTTGCTCTAACACCCCTTGTTTTATTTATTATTAAACGTTTTTAATTTAGAATTACTCTTTTCTTTAACATCAAGATAATTTTTGAGATTGGATCGACTATTTAAAGATTATTTTGATGGCATTTTATTATTGAGTTTAGCAGTGTTGGTTTGATTGGTGTTGTATTTTGATTGATATTTTTGGTGACTTCTTTATTTGTAAGTATGGCTATCGTTGGAATTTATTCGTTATTTTGATTTTGAAGTTTTTTTGTTTAGGTCTTGCTGTTTACTATATTTAGTCCCTTCGATAACTTTACTTCCTTTTCTATTGGAGAGGTCTTGATAGTGTAATTCTTTTAGAACTATTTTCTAAAAATTTTTAGTCATGTCACTCTATTGAGGTTCAGTATAGTTATTCATACAGGAGTGGCTAATTTTCTGTCTATGTTAAGGAGTCTGCTTAGTTGATATTAGTCTCTCAACTCGAGCTTTTAGACTGCTTCCTAAATTGTTGTGAACTTATTCTTGACTGATTAGCTCTATTAACTCATCATATAGTCTTTGGTAGTTGCTTAGCATCAGTTAAGTAATCTTAATTTAAACATATAGGTGATCAAGGGTCATGCCAAAAATGGCAAATCTTCACATCGAAGTCCAGTGCCCATGTAGACACCTCCGAATACTGAGCTGTTGGCTCTGTGGTAACCTAAGTATCCAGGCCACACCATTGATCTCACAGTTACTTCAGTTTTTGATTCATCTGTGTGAATGGTCCAGCTATCTTTTAGGGCATTCTGATCAAGGGAGTCCAGAAAATCGCTTCTTTCTAGAGCTTTATCACATTCTAAGATAGATTTAGAGTATACCGATAAGTGTCTGTTTCTCTTTATTTTATGGAGCTCTCAAATGAACATAGTTATTGAGCTTGGTAACTTGGCTCATTTTCAATCCTCTGAAGGCAGGGTCTCTGAATAATTAGTGGGTTGGCAACATTTTGTATGCTCCTAGAGGAACAACCTGACATTCTTGCTCGATTAATTGCACAATGATAGCGAGTCTATCGAGTTATGTGAAGTTCTTCGTTTTGACTACGAAATCTTAACCGTCAAGTTGAAGGGTCTTTTTGACTCCTGCTCCTTTGATCAAGATCTTTTCGTGCTGACCTGTGAAAAATGAGGTCATCGACTTGACTTGCTAAACGAAATCTTTTCTGGGAGCAACAAGTTCGGCAAATTTGAAGTCTTCTGAACTGGGTAGAATGATTGATACCTCCAGAAATATTTTTTAGTTGGGAAATTGGTGCATCCCTTAAATGTGACTCCTGCCACCACATAGTAATTCAGTTTAGTACCTTCGACTCTTCCCCAAAACTGAAACAATTCATACTGATACTCATGACTAAGTTTCAATACACCAGCTTGAAGTCCAATAATTTCTTCGGTTGACAAGGTCTGTCCGATTCTGTTGACAAACCTGAGTTCTGAGCTGAGATTGTTAATGTTCATTATTATCTATCAGTTGTATAAAATTTCTATTATTTGAAAACATGCATATCATTCAAGATCTAAGAGGTGTCTTGGTTTTGCTGTCAAGGAGAGTGTTGAATTTGCGCATTTCGTTGACCTTATGGGAAAGTTGAAGGGTCTCCATAGATAGTTCGTTGAGTGAACGGAGTTCATGATTTTTGTTGCTACGGTTTAGAGCTCCTTTGATGTCGCGAAGTTAAGCTTCCATTCTTGATCTTAATCTGATGCTCTATTCGTACTCCTATTCCTTCTGTATAAATTTCCTCTTTAATTCACTGTTTTCTTCGGTCATGCGTTCACACCTATTTTTGAGCAAGTTGAGTTATCCGCTAATTTGATCATTTTTGAGTTAAAGTTAGTGAATAAGTTGTATTTTATTGTTGAGAGTATCACAATATCCTCTTAGCTGATTATCTACAACTCTCTTGGCCTACTCTGCAGCTTGACAATTCTTCTGATGTTTATCAATTTCTAGATCTTTTTGATGAACTATCTTCTAAACTGCCTCTTCTTGCTCTCTAACTGTTCTAAGCTGAGCATTGATCGTCAACTTTTCCTCTTCCTGCCGAGACATGATGAGCTGGATTTAACCCTTGAGCTGTTTGATGGTGTTGATCAACTGAGTAATTTCTTGTTCCAGCTCACTTCTCTTATCATCGTGCTATCTAATGATCCCTTCTTTTATCGCAGAAAAAGACCACTTCTTCTTCTTGCATAACAAGACAGTAAATATCGTAGAGGGTTTCTCTGTCGAGCAATCTCAACATTCTGTATGCCCAATCTCTGCTCAGCTCTTCTCTGATCTTTGTCTGGTCAAGTTAATTTGGAATTTTAACTGTCCCAATTCAAGATTGATCTTCTTTCCAACGTCAACTTCAGCCGTATAAAAGGCCTGAACTTATCAAATGCACTTTCTATGTTGTTGACCACTGACTTGATATCCATGATATACTCGAGCTCTCCTGGATGTTTGGCATGCTCTTCCATTCTTTTAATTTTGATGAAGTTAATGATTTCCTTGAGCAAGTTGCAGAAAAGTAAATCAATGGGTAGTAGCTCATCAGAGATAGATTAAAGTTGCTTTTGTAGACTGTCGTCTCCCCCGTAGACGCTGACACTACTGTTTTGCCTTAGCATGTTGGGAACTTCCATTTTGAATTTTTTATGGACTTCTATCACCTTCAGTCTCTTGTTGTTTCTCAATTTTTTCATTCTTCATGTTTTCCTCTATCATGCTTATCGCTCTGTTGCCTATCCCCATATAGGGCGAAACCGAGTGGACATAATATGGAAAAGCGACGGACACGCAGTAAATGGTACTAAATGGGTTCCACTATCTTCTAATTTTGTTGGTCGGTAGGCTAAAAATTCCTCCTTGATCTGGAATATCGCCAACTTTTTTTGAAATCCGAAGGTTTGAGATTCTTTCTGAAGATGATTCTATCAATTTAGGTGTTCTTGCTCCAGTCCCTGATGACCTTGACCTCCACTTATTCCGGATACAGCGAGTGACCATAAAACTACAGAAGGGAGTAGAGGGATCTTTCTTGGCAAAGTACAGATAATGGGGAATGCTGACTCGCTTCTCTTCCATTGTCACTGTTTTTTTCTAGTTAGGACCGAAAAGGCATATTTTTTTCAATAAGACCAACATCTTCAGAAGGCTCCTCTTCTTTGGACTCTTTGGACTCTTTCTTCTTGATTGGGCTATAACTATTGAATTAATTGGATCTGGAGTGATTCATGAATTCATTAATCAATTATTATTTGTTTTTGATCCTGGGCTGGCTACGAAGCATATATATGGCTAATCTTATCTACTGATAGCCTTTTTGACATGAGTCTGCATGATACTCCTAACCAACCCTGTTTACCCCTGCTCATACTGTTTCTTCAACTCCTTGATAATTCTCTTAAGCATGTGATTATATTCCTTGAGTAGATTAAGCTCGTTCTGTTACTTCAATTGTTCAATACGGCTGTTGGTCTGTTGCAGTTCATTTTTAGAGGGTTTACTCTATTATTTTTCTTTTTTGTCCGACAACTAACTTTTGTTGACCTCCTGACTCATCTGAGCTAACCTTTCTTCTTTCTCTTTTATTTACTGCTTCAGAGTGCTCTTCTCATATTAGTTCTTTTCATTTGCAGAATTAATCTTTTCATTACATTAGTTTTTGATTAGTTGATTAGTTTGATTTAATTGATTTGCCCCAAGCTAAGATCTTCCTTGATATTCATAGTCAGAATTTATTTATCTTTTTCGATGAAGCTTTGATAATGTGGCATTTATTTGACAAAGGAGCCATCGATATCAACTCTTCCTCTCGAACCTACTTATTTTTGATATCGATAAACTTGCTCATGTCTTGAAATTGCAATCTTTGCTGATCTAATTAGGCTTACGATATCGCAAGAGAGCTGCTATTCGTGGAGTCACTTTCAAAGTGCTATATACACATAACTAAATTTAGTTAGAATTTGATCAATGAAACAGCAAATAGCAAATAGATTGTAGTGAAGTTGACTTGAAATTATCATAGAATTTATAAAAATATAATCACATATATTAAAGGATGCCCCCATAATTCACTATTATTTAGATTATCCTCCAGCAAACGAAATATGTCAAAGAGATACTACCCAATCAATCGGATTTGTAGATAGTAAGTTAGAGGCGGATTTAGGCGATACCTAGTCGAGTGGAAAACTAAAAACAAAAGAATCAGAAAGCGGACTTGGCAACCGATGTAAAACCTCTAAAAATGCATGGAAGAGGTAGTTAGATGCTCAAAAAGAGCAAACATCAGTCTCCTATGTGGAGAATGCAGATAAGCTGTCATCAATCAACTTAAAAGGGAATAATAGTCCATCGATGCTGATAACAATTAATTTCCGCAAAGGCTTCGAGCAAAAAGGGACGAAGAGAAAGGATAGCATCAGGAATCGCCTAGCTCAACACCTCCTCAATCACCCTAAATGAGGAAAATAATTAAGAGGAGCGTCTCAGCTCATTAATCATCCAGTGAAAAAATTGAACAACCTGGATTATATTAAGGCCAAAGACTGTCAGGATCGCCAAAGAAAGAGAGGAGTCAGTCTCCACCACCAAAGCAGTAACAGATAATATCTCCACCGAAGCAGGAGCAAAAAAAGTCACCTTCCAGGCCACCCCAGATGAAATCGCTGCTAAAGTAGGAGAAGACTGTCGTTCACTAGCAACTGAATAAAGGGTCACAATAAAGAGGAATGTAATTCGACTAGCTGATGGCTAAGCTGAACCTTGAGATTCCGGTTACCCTTTTTGTTGGCAACATCCCGCACCAGATACCAGACAAGGATGTTAGGACCATCTTCTAAACTTTTGGAACCCTGGCTTCATGTGACCTACCATACGACAAGGATCGGCGAAGAGGGTATGGATTCATAACTTACAAGCAGAAACAAAATGCAGAGTTGGCAATAGCGAGCCTCAACGGTAAGGTGATTGCTGGTCGAGAACTGAGAGTGTAAATCAAGGCAAAGAAAT
>Ga0210012_1004959_pt1 | contig 10297 bp, 6 predicted proteins | sample CryGeymeta201504_FD_183974 | JGI IMG/M metagenome (GOLD analysis project Ga0210012, IMG submission 183974) | Groundwater microbial communities from Crystal Geyser aquifers in Utah, USA - Crystal Geyser metaG 2015-04 (SPAdes) (version 2) | ecosystem: Environmental > Aquatic > Deep subsurface >... | reverse complement strand
TTCTTCGTAATCGACATCCTGTACGTTATCACCGTTTGATTCATCTGTCGTTTGCTCAGCTTGAGTTGCATCAGGGCTTCCGTTTGCATGGGTTTCGGCTTGTGCTTTGTACATTTCCTCAGAAGCTGATTTCCAGGCTTCGTTTATATTTCCCAAAGCTTTGTCAATGCTGGCAAGATCTTTGGTCTCATAAACCTTTTTGAGTTCGGCTAATGCATCTTCAATCGGTTTTTTCTTTTCAGCAGATAATTTATCGCCAAATTCTTTGAGTTGATTTTCTGTTTGGAATATCATCGAATCGGCGCTGTTGAGTTTTTCTACAGTTTCTTTAGCTTTTTTATCGGCTTCGGCATTGATTTCTGCTTCTTTTTTCAATCGGTCGATTTCTTCTTGAGTAAGGCCTGACGAGGCTTCAATTCGAATATCTTGTTTTTTGTCGGTGGCCTTGTCTTGTGCCGTCACGTGGATAATCCCGTTGGCATCAATATCAAAAGTTACTTCAATCTGCGGGGTTCCTCTTCGGGCCGGCGGAATGCCGTCTAAATGGAAGCGGCCAATGGTTTTGTTGTCATTTGCCATAGGTCTTTCACCCTGTAATACGTGGATTTCAACGGAAGGCTGGTTGTCTGCCGCGGTTGAAAACACCTGTGACTTTTTGGTTGGGATGGTGGTGTTAGACTCGATGAGTTTGGTCATTACGCCACCCATGGTTTCTATTCCAAGTGAAAGTGGGGTAACATCCAATAGCAACACATCTTTTACATCGCCGGTCAACACACCTCCCTGTATGGCTGCACCGATGGCAACTACTTCGTCCGGGTTTACTCCTTTAGAAGGTTTTTTACCGAAGAATTTTTCTACTTCTTCTTGTATTTTAGGTATTCGGGTCGATCCGCCAACCAAAATGACTTCATCAATTTGTGCTTTGGATATACCGGCGTCTTTTAATGCTTTTTCACAAGGCAGCATGGATCTTTTGACCAAGTCTGCGGCCAGTTGTTCAAACTTCGCACGTGTAACGGTTTTCACCAAGTGTTTAGGCCCAGAAGCAGTTGCCGTGATATAAGGCAAGTTGATTTCGGTCTGTGAACCGGATGATAATTCGATTTTGGCTTTCTCGGCTGCTTCTTTCAATCTTTGAAGTGCCATCGGGTCTTTGCGTATGTCAATGCCTTCTTCTTTGTTAAATTCGTCGGCCAACCAATCAATCAGTACTTGGTCGAAGTCATCACCGCCGAGGTGGGTATCTCCATTGGTTGAAAGCACTTCAAAAACACCATCGCCCAATTCGAGGATAGAGATATCAAACGTACCGCCGCCTAAATCATACACGGCAATTTTTTGTTCTTTGCCGGCTTTGTCCAATCCGTAAGCGAGTGCTGCCGCAGTCGGCTCGTTGATGATTCTTCTCACTGTAAGGCCGGCGATTTCCCCGGCTTCTTTGGTGGCTTGCCGTTGTGCGTCGTTGAAGTAGGCAGGAACCGTAATAACGGCTTCTTTTACTTCAGTGCCCAAATAATCTTCAGCCGTTTTTTTCATTTTTTGAAGTATCATAGCCGAAAGTTCTTGAGGGGTATAGAGCCGTCCGTCAATATCGACTCTGGCGGTATCGTTGTCTCCTTTGGTGATTTTATAGGCCACGTTTTTTATTTCTTTGGCAGACTCGGAATACTTGTTTCCCATGAATCTTTTGATGGACGCAACAGTTTTGGTAGGATTGGTTACAGCCTGTCTTTTGGCGGAGTCTCCTACTTTTATTTCGCCACCTTCCACAAATCCGATTACGGATGGTGTGGTTCTTTTTCCTTCTGCGTTGGGAATTACAACCGGTTCACTTCCTTCCATAACAGACACACATGAGTTGGTTGTACCCAAATCTATTCCAATGATTTTGCTCATAACAATATAATTAGTTAAACAGTTTTTAAATTTTTACGCTTAGTTAATTGTCAATCTTTGTGCCATCAGCTTTTTCATCTTTGTATTGTCATAAAAACAGTTGATTTTTAAAACAAACTGACAAGCTGTCATTTTATTTGCAGTTTTAATATCAGAATCAACGTTGATTTTTTATTTTTTCTTGATAAGAAGTCGTTATTTTTACCAAAAAAAACTATGTTGTCTTTATTTACCGATAAATCGTCTTTGACGACTTTATTCGAAGAAGGATTTGTTGATATACACAATCATATACTACCGGGTATTGATGATGGTGCGAAAACTTTTGCTGACAGTCTAAAGATGTTAGAAGCATACAGCAAGTATCAGATTACGCAAATCGTAGCCACACCGCATATTATTCAAGGGGTTTGGCCGAATGACGAAAATTCGATTACAGCGGCATACAATCAATTGTTAAGTAAACTAAATGACAGTGTTTATTCAGATTTTACTATACGCTATGCGGCGGAATATATGATGGATGAAGGATTCCTTACGTTGGTCAAGCAGAAAGCATTACTTCCGATCAAAGACAACATGGTATTGTTAGAAATGTCCTATTTTAATCCGCCTTTGAATTTGAAAGAATTGCTTTTTGAAGTTCAACTGCAAGGGTATGTTCCTATTTTGGCACATCCGGAACGATACTTTTCGTATCATTCTCAATTTGACGCTTATTTGAAACTCAAACAAGCGGGTTGTCTTTTTCAGCTTAATTTACTTTCGCTCATCGGATTTTATGGTTTGCCGTCGCAGAAGGCTGCGTTGAAGATTTTAGACAAGGGATTGTACGATTTTGCAGGCACAGATGCGCATAAAGCAGAACACCTAAAGTTACTAAAGAATATTAAGAAAAATTCTATTATAAAAAAATTAAAACCACTGATTGAAAACAGCAAGAGGTTTGTATAGATTGCCTTATTTTTTGAAAAGTTTTTGCCAAAAGGTCTTTTTGAGATCCGCGTCGCTACCATAACCATAACCATAACCATAACCATAACCGTAGGCACGCCCGTATCCTTTTTCATAATTTGTATCATTGAGCAATATGGACATTCTCGGTAGTTTTTTGTTGACATACAAATCTTTAGGGACTTGCAGCATGCGCTTGTCGAGAAAATGCACACGCGTGACATATACAAACAAATCGGCGTGATGCGCAATCAATAAAGTGTCGGTCACTAGGCTTATTGGTGCGGTATCAACGATGATGTAATCGTAGCGGGTTTTTAATTCATCAAAAAGCGATTTTACCCGAGTGCTCATCAATAATTCTGATGGATTAGGCGGAATTATGCCTGAAAAAATTATGTCAAAATTAACTTCTTCGAGGGTGTTAATAATATCATCGGCTTTTAGAGACGGGTCATTCAAATAATGAACAAAGCCTTTGTGGTTTTTGAGTTTTAGATAATCGGCTACTTTTGGGTTTCTGACATCTGCCCCAACAAGCAATACTTTTTTGTTTGAAAGAGCCAACACGCTCGCCAAATTGAGTGAGACAAAAGATTTGCCTTCACCTTTGGTGGTGGAAGTGACAAAAATAGTTTTGCATTTTAGCTCAAATCCAGTAAACATGAAATTCAAATTGGTTCTCAAAAGACGGAATGCCTCTGAAGTAGCACTTCGGTCGTTGTGCGCGACTACCAGTTGGTCTTCCAACGGATTGTGTGGTATGTCTCCTAAAATTGGCGCACCGACTCCGTGTTCGAGGTCTTTTCGGGTGTTGACTTTCGTGTCTAACAAATCTTTGGTATAAATAAATCCAAAGGGGATGAATAGCCCTAACAATAATCCGGCAAGCAGGATGATTTTTTTCTTCGGAGAAACAGGCAGCTTGCTGCCACTTGCCCGATCGATTATTTTTGCAATAGGTGAAGTAACTGCCATCGTAATTGCAGTTTCTTCCCTTTTCTGAAGGAGATAAAGATAGAGTGTTTCTTTGATTTGTTGCTGTCTGGAGATGCCTCTAAATTCCCTTTCTTGAGCCGGTACGGCAGAAATTCTGCTGTCTAAGCTACGTTCGTTCTTCTTCAGATTGTTAAGTGATATATTTAGCGAAGATTCAAAATTCTGGACACTTTGTTCAATGCCGCTTCTAATTTGGTGAAGTTGTGCGGTCAAATTGACAATGACCGGATTATCAATACTTGCACTTTTGAGAATTCTGTTTTTTTGAAGTAACAAATCGTTGTATTGCGTTATAAATGTATTGATGTTGTTGTCCTCAATTCCAATGTTTGCGGGAATGAGTTGATCCTGATTTTCAGCTTTCAAAAGGTAATCTTTCAAGAATTTTACCAAGCTGATTTGAGTTTCATTTTTGGCAATTTGTGAATCAATACTTCCGGAAGTTTCTACAAACAGATTGGCTTCGGCCTCGATATCGGTGAGCTTATTTTCTTTCTTAAAAGTTTCGACTTCTTTTTCTACATCGGTGAGTTCGTTTTGAATAATCGAAATTCTATCATTGATGAATTCGGCTGTTTTTTTGGAAATAAGATTTTTTTCATCGATGCCCTCGGCGTTGTAAAAATCAATCAAAGTATTTACAATTGTTATTGCTTTCTCCCTGACCGGATCTTCCAAAGAGATAGAAAGTACAGAAGTATTTTTAGCCGCCAAAGCAATCTTAATCGATTTGGCATAGTTGTTTACAACGCTTTCTTTTTGATTAAAAAGTAATTGGTAATTTTTGCTTAAATCTTTAAAATCCTCTGACTTGAAATTGGGAAGTACGGTAAATGAACCATATTCAAAAACTACCGATTCGCCAAAACCAAAAGTTTGCGCTTTATCATAGTTTTCACCAAAATTTGTAATCGTAAATTTTTCGGGTGAATTGATTGTGATATCGTATTCAACCGGAATATTTAGTTGGGTTGTGTCATTTTTAAAAAAACTAATCAAAAGGGAATTTTTCTCACCGAAGGTTTCGGTTACCCGAACTCTTCCAACCGCGTAAATACTTACGTCCAATCCCAATTTGTCGACTACTTTCCCCATCAGTGATTTAGATCGCAAAATCTCAATCTCGTTTTCTACACTGTTGGTGTTGTTTCCCAACAGAGACAAATCTTCAAAAGCACTTAATTCTGAAAGTCCGGACGCTGTTTTTTTGTCTTTTACAAGTATAGTGGATGATACAGAATATATTGGTGTTGCGTAATACCGCAAATAGATGAAAGATATAAACAAAGCCAAAAAAGCGGCAAGTGCAAACCATTTCCAATGAATCAAGTATTTTTCAACTTGCGTTCGGATAGAAGGTGTAAATTCTAAATCTTCCATATTTTTTTGAGTAGAATAGGCTGTTTATTATGTATTTATCGGGTAATAACGGCAATTAAGGTAATCAGTGTAGAGACAATCGATAACCATATAGTTGTGTTCGGACCTACGCTTGAAGACTTGATTTTGGTACTGTTGGGTTCTACATAAACAATGTCATTTTGTTTTAGAAAATAGACAGGGGAATAAAATGTTTCTTTTTTTGTCATATTGACAAAATATTGTTTCGGTTTCCCATTTTCTTCTCTGATGACCGATACGTTTTGACGTTTACCCTGGATAGTCATATCTCCGGCCAAGCCCAAGGCTTCAGGCAAGCTAATGCGTTCATTAGGTATGGTAAATGATCCGGGCCTTGCGACTTCACCCAATACTGTTACTTTAAAATTTGTAATGCGAACGGTAACAATCGGATCTGTTACAAATTTTTTGAGTTTTTCCGACAATTCTTTTTCAAGGATTGATCGAGTCAAGCCTGCAGCTTCAATTTGTCCTAAAACCGGGAAATTAATTTTTCCGTCTCTCGAAACCAAATAAGTCTGTAAGACGGGTTGGCCTGTGGCACGTCCATCCGTATTGTTTAAAGAAATTATAGGAAGGTTGAAAGGCCTGACTGCCTCTAAGTCCATGGCAGAAACGGTGATGGAAAGTAAATCGTCCGGTGCAATTTTTAAATCGTAATAATTTGATTTGATTCCGGTATTATTTTCATCACCGTCTCTAAAGTAAACAATTTCTTTGGGGGATTTACAAGCCTGTAAAGCAAAAACAAGGAGCAAAAAATAAACGCATTTGCGATTAAAAAATTGGTTTACTTTTTGGAACATGAGGTTTAAAATTTCATTCATGGGCAAATATACAATTGCTTTTTTTTATAAACGATTTATTTCTTATTGTCTTGTATTCTCAATTTAGATTGCTTTTTTGAACATCTAAAGACTGGTAAACAGAGTTTTGACTGATAAATTCGGGCACAATTTCTTTCATTTTATAAACCATAAGGGTAAAGTCTGAGCCATTAAGTACAATCTTTTGAAGCTCTTCTATTTGAGAGGCCACCCAATCATGCGTATAATGTTTTTCTGTTGCAATCATTATTTTATCGTTGTAAGTTGGGTGTGTCGTAGAGCGGTCATTGAGCAATTCTTCGTAAAGTTTTTCGCCTGGCCTGAGCCCCGTTATTTTTATTTTTATGTCGGTGTGTGGTTCCAATCCGGAGAGTTTAATCATTTTGGTAGCTAAATCGATAATCTTGACCGGTTCGCCCATATCGAAGATAAAAATTTCTCCACCGCCTCCCATGGCTCCCGCCTCCAAAACCAATTGACAAGCTTCGGGAATGGTCATAAAATAACGTATAATATCCGGGTGCGTAATGGTAATCGGTCCTCCTTTTTCGATTTGTTTTTGAAAAATAGGAACGACTGAGCCGTTCGAGCCGAGTACGTTTCCAAAACGGGTGGTGATAAATTTGGTGTGGTGGTCTTTGGAAATAGTATTGAGCGATTGCACGTATATTTCTGCAATTCGTTTGGAAGCACCCATGACATTGCTTGGGTTTACTGCCTTGTCAGTCGATACCATCACAAATCTGCCAACCATGAATTTAACGGACAAATCTGCTAAATTTTTCGTCCCGAATACATTGGTAAATAAAGCTTCATAAGGATTCAACTCCATCAACGGCACATGCTTATAGGCAGCCGCATGATAGACAATTTCGGGTTGAAATTGTTCGAAAATTTCGTGTAGCCGGTTGTAGTTTCTTATATCTGCAATGACGCATCTTATTTTTATATCCGGGAAAAGTTCTTTCAATCGATTTCCTAATTCAAACATGGGTGATTCTGCCTGATCCAGTAAAATCAATTCGTAGGGTTTGAAACCAGCGATTTGCAAAGAGATTTCACTGCCGATTGAGCCCGCAGCACCACTTACCAAAACGGTCTTGCCCTTCAGTTGTTTTTTGATGGTTTTTTTGTCTAGTTCAATAGGATCCCTTTCCAATAAATCATCAATCTGTATGTCCTTTATTTGGGAAGATATAGGTTTGTCAGTGTTCAGTTTTCCTATTAAAGGGGCAACATAAACTTTGATGTTTGCTTCTACACAAAGATTCATGAATTTCTTTTTGTCAAAATCTGCAGGGAAAATTGATGGAATCAACACGGCCTGAATTTTTCTGTCGATAAGGATGTCGATATTGCCTTCCTGCAAGAATAAAATTGGCAAACTGAGTATTCTTTTGGATTGATTTTTTCGTTTGGTATCTAAAAAAGCAATTAAATTATATCTCTTGGGTTTTTCACCTAAAATAGCAGTCCCCAAAGAAATGGAATTGTCATTGGTTCCTAAAACAGCCAAACGGGCTACATATTTATTGTTGTAAGAATAGATATATTCATAAGCTTGTTTGACCGTGATTCGAAAGAAAAATAAGGTGGTAAATGAGACAATAAAGAAAATAAGAATGGTTGGTATTTTAAACAACACACTGCCTGTTGTATAAAATTGTATAAAATTAAGTGATAAAAGTGTCGCCGCCGAAAACGACGTTGCCAGCAACAAGCGTACGGCATCGAGTATAGTAGAATGCCGGATAAGGCCGGAGTAAGTCCTGAATAATAAAAAATAAAAGGAAGAAATCGAAATAGCCACCAAGGATTTATTGATAAACAATTGGAAATTGAAGTCGGACGTTAGACTATAAATGATAAACCCGGTTAGTATGCAAGATAGAACAAGCAAAAATAGGTCAATCGCAAATACGATGCCTCTGGGAAGATAGCCAAAGCGCTTCAACAACTTGTGGCTGAAAACTTTAAATAACTGAGAAAAAAAGTAAATTTTTTTCATAAATATTTTTTGTAATATTTTTTAAAGTAATCGATTGGTTAAAGATTCGCAAAAATCAAGCCGTCAATAAAAATTTAGCACAATATGCTATAAAGTAGCGTATTGTAGTTATTTGTACTTATACCCGGTAAAGGGTGTTTTCTCAATTTGTTTTTCATAGCTCCGTCATAAATTTATCTCAACTCATTAATAAACAATTTAGAAGGCGGTGACCCTACCACACCAAGCTGCAAATTTAGAGATTTTAAAATAGATATGGTTTTTTTATAAAATAAACTTCTCCAAAATCGATCGGATTCTTTGTTTGTCTGCATGAGTTAAGTTTGAACCTGAAGGCAAGCACAAGCCATTCTCAAACAATTGTCCTGCAACATCGCCGCCGTAATACGGGCAATTGCTGAAAACAGGCTGCAGGTGCATCGGTTTCCAAAGTGGCCTACTTTCTATGTTGTGTTGGTCAAAGAGTAGGCGCAAATCTTCCCGGTTTTTCCCTTTTGTCTTTTTGGAATCAATCAATATGGCTGAGAGCCAATGGTTTGAGAATATTCCGGAATCCGGTTCGCTTAGCAAAGTGATTCCTTCTACCCCGGCAAATATCGTTTCATAAATATGATGCATCTCCCTTCTCAGCGCAATGTGTTTGTCCAGAACCATCATTTGACCTCGCCCGATGCCGGCGCAAATGTTGCTGAGCCTATAGTTATAGCCTATTTCGCTGTGTTGATAATGGGGTGCAGCATCGCGGGCTTGTGTAGCTAAAAAAACAGCTTTGCCTTTTGATGCTTTAGTCCTTGCAACCAAAGCACCGCCACCCGAAGTTGTGATAATCTTATTACCGTTGAAAGACAATATACCGAAATCTCCCAATGTACCGCACTTCCTGCCTTTATAAACACTTCCCAAAGCTTCGGCACTGTCTTCAACTATGGGGATTTGATGACAATCGGAGATTTTGCGTATTTCATCAAATTTGCAAGGCATACCGTAAAGGTGTACCGCTATGATGGCTTTTGGTTTCTTCCCTTTGGCAATCCGGTCTTTGATGGCTACTTCCAAAGCATTCGGGCAAAGGTTCCAAGTTTCCGGCTCGCTGCCTATAAATATTGGCTTTGCACCCAAATAAGCAATCGGGTTAGCAGAGGCCGAGAAGGTCAAGCTTTGACAGATGACTTCATCGCCGGGCTTTACGCCCAATAAGATGAGTGCCAAATGGAGCGCAGCCGTGCCCGAGCTGAGTGCAGCTATGTGTATGCTTTCTGAAGCAGTTGGCTGCAAGTAATTTTCTAAATCCGATTCAAAACCTGTCACGTTAGGACCAAGTGGCGCAACCCAGTTTGACTCAAAGGCTTCTTGCACAAAGGATTGTTCAGTACCGCCCATGTGGGGCGAGGAAAGCCATATTTTGGAATATTCGGACATGATTACAATATATTATGGTCTTGCAAAGGTCTGAAATTTTTTATGTGAAATCGCGTTATCTTTTAATCAAATAATCATTTAAAGTCTTTTACAGTTTATTGTGATGCGTTTTCCGATTATTCGTTCTTTAAAAAAGTTGATTGATGCACGCTTGGCGATTTGCTTTGCATACTTTGCGTGAAACCGAAAATTAATTATCAGCATACGAAGTGCAAGCAGTGCATGCCAGAATGTTTTTTTCGATGAAAAAGCCGGTTTTATACGTTTTTTCGGTTTGTAGCCTATTCATTTTTCATCGACAAACGGCATGAAATTTTTGTTGAACTGAAAAAAAAACAGATAAAAAGCGTGTTTTAACCTTTTTTTAACAAATCATTCGTATATTTGCAGGAGTTCTTTCTCCTATTGGAAACTGCAAACATTTTTAAAAGTGCCTTTCTAAAAAGCAAAATATCAAATATTTACCTTAAAAATGTGTTATTTGTATTTAGAATAATTAAACGTTATTTTTAAATAGACTATATCTGAATGACTATCAGGGCTTTGCGGTTACAAATATAATATTTAAGTTTGTATCAGAAATATGAACTAAATTATAAACCTAAATATTTAAACCCATGAAAACCCCAAAATTTTTAATCGCAATCGCATTCGTATCTATTTTTGTTGTAGCTTTGTTCGTAGCTAACAATTCAAGTTTTAACAATGACCAAAAAGTCGCAGTGGACGCAACGAAAATTCGTGTCCCTCCAAACGGGTAGTATCATCTTCTTGCTTATATCAGCGTCTC
>Ga0210012_1004950_pt1 | contig 10307 bp, 9 predicted proteins | sample CryGeymeta201504_FD_183974 | JGI IMG/M metagenome (GOLD analysis project Ga0210012, IMG submission 183974) | Groundwater microbial communities from Crystal Geyser aquifers in Utah, USA - Crystal Geyser metaG 2015-04 (SPAdes) (version 2) | ecosystem: Environmental > Aquatic > Deep subsurface >... | reverse complement strand
ATTATTATTGATAGTCTAACAGCAAGAAGTAGACATAAGTGAAGACAGCATCATCGGAATACACTGCAGGTGTTGCTGTCAGAGTTCCATGTAAATACACTGCTTCCTGGAGGTCCCTGGTATGGTACAGTATGTATTTGGGTTTCGTTTTTTGTTGAAAACGCTCAGCTGTCCTTTTGAAAAAAATAAAAATAAAAATAACCTTAAAAAATGACATTTTTCTCCGCAACGATGACAAACGATCCTGCATATTCACCTTATCCCTATGTGGATGGTGACCGTTGAACATCATCTGATCTGAGAGCCAGATTCGGAATTTCTGAATTCTTTCACAAGATTGGCGTACTCGCTCAGGAAATTGAATTGCGTCATTGCTTCAAGCAGCTCTTTGATAAAAGCTCCCTCGCGTGTCACATATAATTGTGAAGGAAGTCAAATTTAGTTCGAAGTAGAACTGTCAAAATGCAGAAGACAGTAGTTTGCTCGTATCGTTGATTGCAGAATGAAATGTGTGTCAACTACCAGTAATTGAGCGCGCGCACCTCTTGGATTTTGGTCGATACTGAATAAATGACCCTCATCTTTTTCTTTACTACAGTAGCTACTGGCTAGCTAGTACCGTAGTACTTGGTTCTTCTTCTGGTGGCTGCAATTCTTTTTCTGACAGTTTAGTTCTAGCCATTAAAATCACTCGAGTAATATTCTTTCAAAATTACTGAGAGGCCAAAAGGTAATCAATCACACGTATACTAACTAAGTATTCGTTTATTATTATTTTCAAGATGCCCAATTATTTCAGTGACTCTAGCAGTGAACAGCTTCCTTCGGTAGAAGAGGTGCGAACCATGCAAGCGGCGGCGGCGGCGATGCGAGACAACAGTGACACGTCGGTTTCTAGCAAGCACACGAATACATCGGATATCGAAACAGCCTTTTCTGGTTCGAACAATGACGAAAATGATAACGTCCATGATCAACTTCCCAGTGTAGATGAAATACGCATGTCTCATTCTAGCTACGGCGATAATAATAATAATAACCGACGTTGTCTCAAGATGACTTTGTGGATTGCCTTGTTGGTAATTCTCACTGTCATTGCTGTGTCATTGGGTGTGGTCTTATCGACGGAAGATGCTGAAGATGCTGGTGCTACCGACTTTAACAATGAGGATTATTACATGGGAGAAACCGGTGCGATCGTGGATGTCAATCCTCCCGCACTAGAACCAGAAGAGACCGTTACTACAGAGGCCCCAGAAGAGACCGTTACTACAGAGGCCCCTCCTAATACTACAACGGATGCACCGGCTCCGGACACTCTTATCATCGAAAACCGCCGCGAGGCCATTCTGGAAATGCTTACTTCTGTAGGTGTGAGTTCCAAGGAAGATTTGGAAACGTCGGGATCTCCTCAGCAGCTGGCCCTAGATTTCGTGGCCGATCAGGATCTGGCTCCTGTCGATTTGAGCATGACGGACCATTTGCTGGAACGTTACGTGGCTGCCGTCTTTTTCTACAGCACGAACGGACCCAGCTGGCAATCCAATCTCAACTTCTTGACCAACAAAACCACCTGCGAATGGTTCATCAATGGTTTGGCCGCGGACAGCAGCAAACCCCTCAAGTACGGACTATCCTGTAGTAAGGACAATACTGTGACCCACGTTCATATTCGTAAGTAAAAGAATGAACCACAACGTACTATGTACGTCAAATGGATCTTTTTGGAACATCCAAAATATCTTACACTCTTATTATCGCCCCCCCAATGATATTATGAACATTCACAAACCTTTCACAGCTTCAACGTTTTTGGTGGGCGACCTTCCAATGGAACTAAAGTTTTTCATGAATCTGGAGCAATTTCAAGTCTTTAATAACCCTGGCATTACTGGTGGATTCCCAGCCTTTTTGAAGGATATGTCCAATATCAATTATATTGGACTGCACTATTGTGAATTGATTGGACCGTTGCCCGCCTGGTTAGGCGACATGACGTCCCTCAAGTCCCTGGTCTTATCCAACAATAATTTCTCCGGGGAATTGCCTTCGAGCATGGCCGATCTTGTCCAATTGGAGAATCTTTACCTCGACGATTGTAACTTTAGTGGAGATATCCAAGTCTTGGGGTCGTTGGCTCAGTTGGAAAATGTTGTCCTTGAGGATAACGAATTTACCGGAACCATGGATGATGACTTGGTCGGTACCTGGACGAATTTAAAATCTTTTGATGCCAGTCACAACCGTTTCCAGGGCACGATCCCCGCGGCCTTCTTCCAGCTTTCCAATCTTCGCATTTTAGACTTGCACCAAAATAATTTCTCGGGCAAGATGCCCGTGCCTAGCATCAGCAATGGAAACAGTGCTTTGGAGGTTTTGACCCTGAACGTAAATAGCCTCACGGGCAGCGTCCCATCAGAACTTGGACAACTTGTCAATCTTCAACAGCTCGACTTGAGCAACAACAAGATAACATCCACGCTCCCTACTACTCTCGGCAACTTGGTAAACTTGCAGTACTTTTATGTCGCCCAGAATCCATTCAGTGCCGCTGAGGTCCCCACCTTTTTATCGAAAATGACAGCTTTGAAAGAAGTGTCGCTCAAGGATACGCAGCTAGTCGACGGTATTCCAGACTTTATCGGTCGCATGTCCTCGTTAATCATGCTGGACCTGGATGACAATCGACTCCAGGGATCGATTCCTGATACCCTTGCCAATGCTCGCAACTTGCAATATCTTTTGTTGAACAGAAATGAGTTGACTGGTATTGTCCCAGCGTCTCTGTCCTCCCTTTCCAAGCTTAGTAAGTTTGCACTGCTTGTCCTTTGTGCTTTCAATTTGGTCCATTTCTTGTGACCGGACCGTAATTTCACCTAACGCTACCTCTTCGTGTTTTGTTTGCAGCCTACTTTATGATCGAAAAGAATAAGATCACTGGGTCCGCAAGTCCTGTTTGCGCCAGGCCAGACCAAGTACGAGTCTTTTCCGCTGACTGTGAAGGCGAAACCGCCGCCGTGGACTGCCCCTGCTGTAATGTGTGCTGTGCTCCTGGCCAGGACGACTGCAATGACCAGGTTTGGCTTGGAGATTCCAACCCCATCTGGGAACTGGGATACCAGCGTTCGGGTCTTGAATTTGATGCTAGTGCGTCGCGTACGTACACTATTAGTTTTGATGGAAGTATCCCTTAATTTCTTGGGATACTGTCTCGCCATCGATTCTCCGTCGAGAGACTACACTGTATATTACATTTTTACATAAATCATATTTTTAAAGGAAGCTGTATTTTCTCTGCAATCATGTTGACGAAGCATCAGGTATCAAAAGCAATGTCTCTCGTGGCAGTGCTCATTTTCAATTCTCAGCGTCTCGCAGGTTTCGTACGGCCGTCTAACACCTAATACTGCTGCTCATCCCGCCGTCGCACACGAGGTTCGTCCCGGTAGTGTAGCTAGCATCATCGGACAACAAAAAGTCTACAGATTTGATCACTTCTTCCACAGACCCCAGTCTCTTCAGGGGCACACTATCGATCTTATTCTTCGCCACCACGTCCGGATCTGTGGCAAAATAGGGAGATCCTGAATTGGCGTGCAACTCGTTTTGACGGTTCCACATAAATCCGGGACCAATAAGAGCAGGGCTTACAGCATTAACGCGAATTCCGTAAGGAGCTAAGTCTTTGGATGTACTAATTGTCATGGCAAGGACAGCTGCTTTACTGGACGCATATGCTACCATGGCCGGCGTTCCTCGCAATCCTGCTACGCTGGAAGTATTGACGATGCTCAATCCCTTGTCGCCTGCTTGTTTTGCCATTTGTTTGGCCACAGCCTGCAAAACAATGAACATGCCTGTCACATTGATCTCCATAACGCGAGAAAAATCCGCCGGATCGTACTCCAATGTTGGCTTGATTTCTCCTTGGTAACCGGCATTGTTCCATAGCATATCAATGTGATGAAATTGCATTACAATGGTTTCCACGGCGGCTTGGATGGCAGCGGGATCCGTCACGTTACAAGGGACTACCATAATTTCGGCAACAGGAGAGGCAGTGGCCTCCACTTCCTTTAGGGTTTCTTTCAAGGCTTCCTTGTTCAGATCCAACGCAGCAACTTTGGCTCCCCGTTTGGCGAAATAGATAGCTCCTTCTCTACCAAAGTTTCCCCCGGCACCCGTAATGACAATAACCTTTCCTCGAAAGTGAGTGTCGTGTGTATCTGTCATGATTTAGTGCGCTATTACTGCTATATAATTGGATATCGAGTACTTAACTATGGTACTATTTAGTATGATCTCAATAATGGTTTGTGTCGAGATCCAAGGTCGTCATCCGTTATGAAATACTCTGATGATACTTCATTGACGTGATGATGAGCAACTGATGAGAGAGCAGAATTAAAAGATTGCAAAAAAAGTGAGACATCAGCCACGAGTAAAATGAGTCACGAATTCTGTCGCATCACCCGGAAAACTAAAAACAAAGATCTCATCATTATTTTTCGTTGATGTCCCAGTCCCAGTTCGCATCAGTCAACCCGAAGCTCATCGAGATATCACTACTTACTACTGTACATACAGTAGTTACTAGTAGTAGTGCATCTTTGACTAGTAGTACAAGCACCAAAAAAAGTTATCAGTACCAATAATAAAATGTCACCATCTCCGTACCGTACAAGTCCTTATCGTGATAGTAGTTGGAGCGATGATAATTATGATGATGATGAGCCCGACCGCGCCGAAAGTTGGTTGGCCTTTTCGTTTCTCATTGGGATGTCTGTGACGGTTCTGATTTGTTTCTTATGCCCTGGAGAATGTCTTCTCGTCATGGGATTTCTCAATGGGATCTTTGGATTATTGCAGTGTGTGCGAGTCAGTCATCTGGGTGCAGGTCCGGTCGTGGTCGCCTTGGTTGTGCATGCCATTTACGCGACTCTCTGGATTGCCGTGGGATTGTACAAGATCAAAATCAGAGAAGAAAAACGCCAAGAATTGGAGCGCTCGTGTACGGATCCAACAAGAAAAGCAGAATACTATCTCATCCGATTTGGCAAGAAGAAGACAGCGTCAAAAGCGTCGCATGAAAAAGCAGAAGACTATGAGCTAGTGTCCAACAAAGAGGGGGGGATAGAAGAGCACACAGACGAGACCCACGAGGGTTCTGAAAATGATGACTTGCTCTGAATGATGAACGAATGAACGAATGGATAATACACATTTCCATGCATGATTCATAAACATTATATTATGGACTGTTGGGATTATTATGAGTGTTTCTGATCAGCCATTACGACAGGTATGGAGAATTCTTCAAAATCCCGCTCTTGATTCATTCTATAGTTGATTCCGTTAAGTGGTGATGGCGCGTTCCAATGCGAGAAGAATTTTCGGCCAAACCTGAAATAAGTGCATAGGACGTAATATTTTTATACTTCTGAAATTTGAAAATAATTGGGTCCAATGGTGGTGATGAGTCCAACAATGAGCAACACTAATAGTTCGATTTTGGCTGGGTGAATCGAAGATATTTTATTGGCGGCACCAGCGAGCACTGTCTTTCAGCTGGATGTACAAGTTATATCTCCAGACATGGTTTCTGGAATCATCAGTTCCTATTTGTGGATGCTAAGAAATCTTCTTGGCAAGGACACTAGCTAGTACCTAGGTAGTATTAGGTGGTCAACACAGGATTTGCTGCCGACAGCTTCATCGTGACCACAACATATGCACCATGCGTAAGAAAATAACTACCCTACTTCGTACTACTAGTAGATAGACTAGTAGTGGTACCAGTACTCTAGCTAGCGCTCCCCTATCATTATTCTTATTTCGCTTTTCATGTGGAGCCACGCTCTTTGTTGCGGAAGTGGATATCTGGCGGAAGTAATATTGATGAGGCGAGATTTGGAATTTAAAGATCATCTTCTTTCAACTAGGCCGAGTCATCAGGGCCGGCTAGTAGCCGTACCAATACTCTCTAGTTCTAGCTACTACTAGTAATAGCACTAATACAGTTACCAGGTACCACTATGTACTCGTACCTGCTAGCTAGTACTACCATGGACTGGTACGGTACAGTAGTACCAGGGGTAGTAGGATGTTGGTGTGATCACAACATGATTATGAACTGAAAACCTTTTTCCGTGGTGTGGTACAGTACCTGGTTAGTAGTGGTACGGTATTTAGCAACTTTGACGGCAGAGTACTCTGAACATACTCTTAGTAGTACAACGTTACTAGCTACCGTAGTACTATTAAATTACCAGGTACTTGGATAGTACAGTACCTGGTACCATACTCATCGGGGTATGAACATCGCGAAACTACCAAGATTACTCGGAACTGACCAGGATTTAAGAAACTAGCTTCACAAGATTGAGATAGAAATGACCAAGATTTAAAGGAAAACTCGATTTTCACGCATTAAAAAGAACCTATCAAGATTTAATAAACTCAGATTTCACAAGAAAATTTAAACCAAAGATTTAATAGGTGTCTGCCACTCCGACTAAAATTACTGCTTTAACGACAAGCACCGTTATGACGCGCTCTCACAATCGAATGTGTTCCCTCTCCTGTTAAAAATACCCCCTTAATTTGAGGGCGAAAGACCAAAACATCTGCTACTGTATTTTTATTTAGATCCAAAAACGGGGAGCAGGAAGAGAATTTTGGAATATCCAATGTTCTTCGGCTTCCGTCAAACGTTGACTTCAGCTCGTTGCCGCCGTGTCTTTGAAGGCATGATGGATCCTGTCAAGCTTCGCAGAAAGCTGTCAAGGCCTTTTTTCTTTGTTCCATCTCTTCTTGTTGTTAATTACCACTATTTTGAAACCTGCTCTTGGCATAAAACAATCAAACAGAAATTAACTATTACAAGTCATATCAATTTATAACTAACCAATAAGGAAAAAAGAAATGGGCATTTCCAGAGCCGACAGTCTTATCTCTAGCACCAGTAACAAAATCCCCAACAGCGACGCAAACATTAACAATCACGACGACGATGACCAACTTTTCTTTGTCACGAGCTACAGCGATTTCGAGAAGCTCGGTAAGTCTGCTTCTGCTTGTTACCTGTTGTTACCTCCATTGAACCAAATTTGTCTTAAGTGTGCACCGGTTGAACTGTCTCTGGATCTCGCTACATTGATCTGTTATTATTGTTCATTATTATAATATAATCTCAACTCACCTTTCCTATCAACTCACCGCTCAGCTCACGGACCCAGAGGCACGGAAGCAAAACATTCACTCTACGTCTACCGCTTTCTTCCATCCGATGGCAGTATGGTTCTCCTCAACGTTCGAGGAGATCCAAAGGCTGTCATGAACCCCGCCTTTAGTCGCTATCATCCCCGTTTGAATGTGGTCTATACGTGCACCGAAGACATTGAAGAAAATGGAAAAATCTTTGCCTACAAACTTGGCGCTGATGGTACATTGGAGCAGCTCGGAGCTCCCGTGGATGCTGGTGGTACATCCACTTGCTACCTGACGATTGATAAAGCCCAGAAAAATTTGCTAGCGGTCAACTATTGGGATTCCACGTTGGTCACAATTCCTCTTGACCGGGAAACTGGAGAATTTATGGGACCCGTGAAAAGCAAGTATGACCCAAAAGGCGGAAAGAAGGTCGTGGCAGCTGCCAAGAAGAATGGTGGAGCTAATCACTCGTGCAACGATGAATCCACCATTAGGATGCGACAAGCTGATCCTCATTCGCATGCCTTGGTTTTGGATCCCTACGTCGGAGCGGTGGCCTATGTTCCCGATCTCGGAAAGGATCTCATTCGTGAATTTTATTACGACCGCGAACATGGAGCCATTAGTAAAGAATTGAACTACCTTCCATCGGGACTGTGCTCGGGTATGCCAGATGGACCTCGATACATTCATTTCCACCCAAAGTACAATGTTGCCTACGTGGTCAACGAACTCAGCAGTACCATTGCTGTCTTTGAAGTCGACAAAGCGCTTCTCAAGGAAATTTCGGAGGCATCCAAGCAACTTGAAAACATGGATCGATTCAAGGGACGCTCAACGCTTCGTCTGATTCAATCCATTGCCACTATCCCATCTGCGTTTCCAACCGTAATGAACACCTGTGGACGCGTATGTGTCCACAAGACTGGCCGCTTTGTGGTTGTTTCTAATCGCGGACACCAATCACTTACCGTTTACCGTGTCAAGAACAAAGGACCAAGGCGCGGAGAACTCGTCACTGTGGGATACTTTCATACAAGAGGAGAGACACCCCGCCACTTCCAATTCGATTCTACCGGTCAGTACTTGGTCGTCGCTAACCAAGATTCCGATTCGATTACTGTCTTTTCCTTCAACCTGGGAACTGGCCAGATCAATTTCACAGGATATGAATATCGTGTTCCATCTCCTAATTTTGTCTGCAACTGCCCTAACTACCAGGACGACGATGAGAGCGAGGAAGTGTATTCGAACGAGATCACAGTCACCAACATCAATCCTCGAAGCTTGGCACATTCTGACTCGGACAGTGGCAGCGACAGTGAAGGAAGTACTATTCCAGTCCATTCGCATTCCAAGAGCAGCATGGATCTGCAAACGAAGCTTTTTGAAGCTAACGAGCAAATTGAAGAGCTTCGTAAGCAGTTGGAATCGCTCACGGGCGGTAGCAAGTAAGAAAGGTCAGTTTTTGCTCGTATGCGAAGTGCTGCGGCTTGACAGTATCTCAGCGGTTACTTAAACTTGCTTGCTGCAATCGCGGACGCATCGAAAAATAAAAAATTCGAAACGGAGACAGTGTTCATCAGCTATCGTACAATACGATGTACGTCCTTGTTTCAATTTGGTTTTGTTTCGCGTTTGTGCAATTATGAGTTATCGTACGTCTGTTTTGGTCTTAATGAACAAACAAGCGCATATTTCTGGTGTACAAAACGCTGCTGAAACTCAAAATAATGGAAATCTTGTTGTAAGTGTCCTGTATTAGTCGAAAACGAAAATAAATTTAATTAGAATAATTTACAAAACAGTCTACTTCCAATAATCTTAGTTATATTACACCTGCTGTTTCGCCGCACTGCAGATGGCTATCTACTTTGTAATCATTACCCGTCGTAGCAGCAAGGGTACCTCTTTGCACACGAAGAGAGAGGCTCAAATCCATTATTCATTATCAACGATTCTGTTGAATGACCTGTGATATCCTTTCATGAATTCAGACCTCATAGAATATACTATAAACAGTTTTTGTCCTGCATATTGTTGTATTTATAGCTGGTTTTTCTTAAAATAGCTCTGGGGCTGGACCATCAAAGAAGTAATGTTCGCAAAGATCCTTAATGTTCTTTTTTCTCAACGCTCCTTCGATTCTACCTTTAAGTACTGCTTTCGCGTCTTGATTGTCATCGGATTCCTTTGGTTGATATTTGTCTAAAAACAGCAGAGTAGGCAAACCCATAATGTTCAGTCTCGCCGCCATTGTCTCGTCTTTATCGGTATCCAGCTTTACAAATTGAACCTTGCCTTTCAGCTCCATTGCAGCCTCTTCGAATTCGGGAGCCTGGTAGTGGTATAATTAGTTTTCAAAGTGTGTGAGATGCAAGATCGTGACACATCACATCAGGATGTGCAGAAAAAACGTACCATAATGAGACAGGGACCACACCTGCAAATGGAAGAAAGGAGAAGAAATAGGAGAGAAAGTCGGCATGAGCAAATATGCTACAGAGGGGGGGAAAGTCCAATACAGACCCGAATAAAGCTACTGGTTCCACTTATCATAACCTACCATGTAGCATAGGCATCAATCACGAGAGGTAGACTCAAATCCTGAAGTAGAACTTCCAATTCTTCGCCTGTTACAAGAGGACCAGCCTTGTCTCCTTCCTCGGCAAAGAGAGGAGTCGTCTGACGATACGAGGAGACAGGTCGAAGTGGTCGAGCAAATGCCGATGCTTGCAGTGATAAGGCTGATAGCGCCAACAGTAATCTTAATCCAACATATAATCTGTTCATTGCTGAATATAACAAAGAGTAGTGCTTTCTTTTTGTAACGTTATTATTATTTACTCAATTCAGTAAGATGGAGTCTTGCTGGTGCAGTTGTGAGGTACCAGGTAGTGCTCCGCCAGCTAGCTACTCAGTAGCTGCGTAGCTAGGAGTACGTAATACTACTCGTACTAGACTACTAGACTAGTAGTACTTGGTCTAGTAGTTACTCCTCCTAGCTAGTTGTTGTAGCTACAGTACTCGAGTACTACTCGAGTAGTTGTCTATCGACTGCCGATATTCTTTGTTCTCGGCAACTCCTCCCGTGT
>Ga0210012_1004945_pt1 | contig 10314 bp, 9 predicted proteins | sample CryGeymeta201504_FD_183974 | JGI IMG/M metagenome (GOLD analysis project Ga0210012, IMG submission 183974) | Groundwater microbial communities from Crystal Geyser aquifers in Utah, USA - Crystal Geyser metaG 2015-04 (SPAdes) (version 2) | ecosystem: Environmental > Aquatic > Deep subsurface >... | reverse complement strand
GGCCTGCGCTCACCCCAACTGGGTGATGGGGCGCAAGATTTCGGTGGATTCGGCGACGATGATGAACAAGGGTCTCGAGGTGATCGAGGCCCACTGGCTATTCAACGCGGCTCCGGAATGCATCGATGTGGTCATCCATCCGCAGAGCGTGGTGCATTCGCTGGTGGAGTATGTCGATGGCTCGGTCATCGCCCAGTTGGGCAACCCCGACATGCGCACCCCGATCGCCCACGCCCTGGCTTATCCCGATCGCATCGAGGCGGGCGTTGCGCCGCTCGACCTGTGCGCGGTGGCCCGGCTGACCTTCGAGCGGCCCGACCCCGGGCGGTTTCCCTGCCTGCCGCTCGCCTACGAGGCGCTGCGGGAGGGGGGAAGCGCGCCGGCGAGTCTGAATGCAGCGAACGAAGTGGCGGTCGCTGCGTTCCTGGAGGGCCGGCTGGCCTTCGACCGGATCCCCCGCGTGATCGCCGCGGTGATGGAGCGCAGCGGTCGCGGCCCGGCGGACACGATCGAGGAGATCTTCGCCGCCGACGGCGAGGCGCGTGAACTCGCGAGGGCCTTCGTCGGGGGCGGCAGGTGAACCTTTTGCACTACATCGTCCCGTTCCTCATCGCGCTCGGGCTGCTGGTCGTCGTCCATGAGTTCGGACACTATCTGGTCGCGCGCGCATGCGGGGTCAGGATCCTTCGCTTTTCCGTCGGCTTCGGTCGGCCACTCTGGATGCGGCCGTTCGGCCCGGACCGTACCGAATGGGCGATCGCACTCGTTCCGCTCGGTGGATACGTGAAGATGCTGGACGAGCGCGAAGCGCCGGTGGCCCCCGCGGAAGCCCACCGCGCCTTCAATCGGCAGAGTGTCTGGAAGCGGATGCTGATCGTCGCCGCCGGGCCGGTGGCGAACTTTCTGCTGGCAGTGCTCTGCTATTGGGCGCTTTATGTCCACGGCATCGAAGAGATGCGGCCGGTGCTCGGCACCCCGGTGGTCGGGTCGCCGGCGGCGAAGGCCGGATTCCGGGAGGGCGAGGTCGCCGTGGGGGTAGACGACACTGCGGTCGCGACCTGGCAGGAGTTTCGCTGGGAGCTGCTGCGGCGCAGCCTGAAGCACGGACCCGCAGCCATCGAGGTGGCCGATGCCGCCGGGGAGCATTCGTTGCGCCGGCTCGATGTGTCCTCTGCGGCCGGCGACGACCTCGAGGCCGATCCGCTCCAGCGCCTCGGTTTTCGACTCTATCGTCCGCGCCTGCCGGCGGTGGTCGGGAAGGTGGCCGAGGGCGGGAGCGCTGCGCGTGCCGGCCTGCGCCCAGGCGACCGCATCGTGCAGATCGACGGCAAGCGCATCGAGTCCTGGGCCGATCTGGTGGCGACGATTCGGCCGGCCGGCGGCCGCACACTCGAGGTGAGCCTCGATCGGGGGGACGCGTCGCTGCGCCTGCCGGTGAAGGTCGAGGAGGTCGAGGAGGGCGGGCGGCGGATCGGACGCATCGGCATCACGGTGCGCGAGGACGCGACACGCCATCCGGAACTCACCACCGTCGTCGCCTACGATCCCGTGCGCGCGCTCGGAAGAGCGACCCGGCAGACCTGGGATACGATCGCCTTCAGCGTTTCGGTGCTGGGCAGGATGGTGACCGGGGAAGTTTCGTGGAAGAACCTGAGCGGGCCGGTGACCATCGCCGACTATGCCGGACGCTCCGCCCGCCTGGGGCTGGACAGCTACCTCAAGTTCCTGGCGCTGATCAGCATCAGCCTGGGTGTGCTCAACCTGCTGCCGATTCCGATCTTGGACGGCGGACACCTGATGTATTATATCGTCGAGCTGATCAAGGGCGGTCCGGTCTCCGAGCGGGCGATGGAGATCGGACAGCAGGTCGGACTCGCCTTTCTCCTCATGCTGATGGTTTTCGCGTTCTATAACGACATCAACCGCCTCGTCTCCGGCTAGAAAAATGAGAAGAAAGCTGAGTGCGGCGCTCCTCTTCGCACTGATCGCGCCCGGCGCGGCGGCGTTCGAACCGTTCGTCGTCAAGGACATCCGCGTCGAGGGTATCCAGCGCACCGAAGCCGGAACCGTCTTCAACTACCTGCCGGTGCGGGTGGGCGAGACGATGAACGACGAGAAGGCCGCGCAGGCAATCAAGGCTCTGTTCGCGACCGGCTTTTTCAAGGATGTGCGCATCGAGATCGAAGGCGGTGTGCTGGTCGTCATTGTGGCGGAGCGGCCGGCGATCGCCCAGATCGATTTCGTCGGCGTGAAGGAGTTCGACAAGGATGCGCTGAAGAAGGGGTTGAAGGAGGTCGGGCTGGCGGAGGCCCGCATCTTCGACCGGTCGCTCCTCGACAAGGCGGAACAGGAGCTCAAGCGCCAGTATCTCAGCCGCGGCCGTTATGCGGTGAATGTCACGACCACGGTGACCCCGCTGGAGCGCAACCGGGTTTCGCTCAACTTCACGGTCGACGAGGGCGAGGTCGCGAAGATCCGGGAAATCAACATCGTCGGCGCAAGGGCGTTCAAGGAGAAGGACCTGCTCGGGCTGTTTAGCCTCACGACGCCCGGCTGGCTGACCTGGTACACGAAGAACGACCAGTATTCGCGGCAGAAGCTCTCCGGGGACCTGGAGAGTCTGCGTTCCCACTATCTCGACCGCGGTTACCTCGAGTTCAACATCGATTCCACCCAGGTCTCGATCACGCCCGACAAGCGCGACATCTACATCACCATCAACGTGACGGAGGGCGAGAAATACACGGTCTCCTCGGTGCGTCTGGGCGGCGAGCTGCTGCTTGCCGAAGACGAGTTGAAGGCGCTGGTGAAGATGAAGCCGGGCGATGTCTTCTCGCGCCGCACACTCACCGAGACCACCAAGGCGATCAGCGAACGGCTCGGCAACGACGGCTACGCCTTCGCGAACGTCAACGCGCAGCCCGAGATCGACAAGGAGAAACGTCAGGTCGCCTTCACCATCCTGCTGGATCCGGGCCGCCGGGTCTATGTGCGGCGGGTGAATGTCGCCGGAAACTCGCGTACGCGCGACGAGGTGATCCGCCGCGAGATGCGCCAGATGGAAGGGGCCTGGTATGACGGCGCGCTGATCAACAAGTCGCGCACGCGCATCGATCGGCTCGGCTATTTCGACGAGGTGACGGTCGAGACGCCGCCGGTTCCGCAGACGACCGACCAGGTGGATCTGAACGTCGCCGTCAAGGAGAAGGCGACCGGAAACCTGATGCTGGGAGCCGGACTGTCCAGCTCGGAGAAGCTGGTACTCTCGGGATCGATCTCGCAGAACAACATCTTCGGCACCGGGAAATCGCTGACCGCGCAGCTCAGTGGCGGCAAGATCAATCAGGTGTATTCGCTTTCCTTCACCGAACCGTACTACACGCTCGACGGCGTCGCGCTGGGCTATGACATCTACCACCGCAACGTCGATCCGACCAGTCTGACCGTGGGGCGTTTCAACACCTCCTCCGACGGCGGCGGGATCCGGCTCGGCCTTCCGGTGAGCGACGACGACTTCGTCAACGTCGGCCTGTCGGCCGATCGCACCACGATCAAGGTGTTCGACGACAGCCCGCAGCGCTACAAGGATTTCGTCGGCACCTTCGGTGGCTCGACGACTACGCTGCTCTCGACCGCAGGATGGTCGCGCGACAAGCGCGACAGCCTGATCTATCCGACCAGCGGGAGTCTCCAGCGCCTGTCCGGGGAACTGTCCCTGCCGGGCGGAGAGCTGCGCTTCTATCGCGCCTCGTATCAGCATCAGCGCTTCTTCCCGATCGGTCGCGACTACGCCCTGATGCTGAATGGCGAAGTTGGCATCGGCAACGGATACAATGGCAAGCCGCTCCCGTTCTTCAAGAACTATTTTGCCGGAGGCATCGGGTCGGTGCGCGGCTTCGACACGGCATCGCTGGGGCCGCGCGACGTGCTGGCCGGAGGCGGGATTTCGGAGGATGCGCTCGGGGGCAACCGGAAGGTCGTGCTGAACGGCGAATTCCTGTTTCCGTTTCCGGGATCCGGCAAGGACCGCTCGCTGCGGCTTGGGGCGTTCGTCGACGCGGGGCAGGTGTGGGCTCAGGGCCAGAAGGCGAGCTTCGGCGACCTGCGCTACGCCGCGGGCCTGTCGCTGGCGTGGAGTTCGCCGGTCGGGCCGCTCAAGCTGAGCATTGCCCAGCCGATCAACGAGAAGGAGGGCGACCGGGTGCAACGCTTCCAGTTCCAGCTAGGCACGACCTTTTGAACCTGTGGTGGAATGATGAATAGAGGATGGAAAGGTTCGATTGTGCTGCTGGCGGTCGTGGCGCTGTTCTCGGCCGCGGCTCCCGCGGCAGCTCAGGTCAGGATCGGTTTCGTGAATACCGAGCGGATCTTCCGTGAGTCGGAGCCGGCGGTGCGCGCCCAGAAGAAGCTCGAGAAGGAATTCGAGAAACGCGACCAGGAGTTGCAGCGGCTGGGAAAGCAGCTCCAGACGATGCGTGAGAATCTCGACAAGAACGGCATGACCATGGCGGAAAGCGAGCGCGCGAAGAAGGAGCGCGAGTTCGCCGACCTGAATCGCGACTTCCAGCGCAAGCAGCGCGTGGTGCGCGAGGACCTCAATCAGCGCCGGAACGAGGAACTCGCGGCCGTGCTGGAGCGGGCGAACAAGGTGATCCGGCAGATCGCCGAGGCGGAGAAGTACGACATCATCTTCCAGGATGCGGTCTACTTCAGTCCGCGCATCGACGTCACCGAGAAGGTCATCAAGGCGCTGGCCGAACCGCCGGCGAAGTAGCGCTCGATGGCTTCGGGCGGCGTTTCGCTGGCCGAACTCGTCGCGCGGCTCGGCGGCGAACTCGTCGGCGATGGAAACTGCCGGGTCTTCCGGGTCGCCACGCTGGAGTCGGCCGCTGCCGGCGAGATCTCGTTTCTCGCCAACGCGAAATACCGTGCGCGGCTCTCCGGCACTCGCGCGGATGCGCTGATCCTCGCTCCGGAGTTCAGGCACGCGTGGACCGGAAACCGCATCCTCGCCGCGAATCCCTATCTGTATTTCGCACGGGTGGCCCGCCTGCTCAACCCGCCCGAGGCTGCCGCGCCGGGCGTGCATCCCGGCGCCAGCGTCGAGGCGCAGGTGCCGGCGAGCGCATCGATCGGCGCGGGATGCCATGTCGGCCCCGGCGCGGAACTCGGCGAGCGCGTGCGCCTTCATCCGGGCGCGGTCGTGGGTGCCGGATGCCGGATCGGTGAGGACTCGACGCTCCATTCCAACGTCGTGATCTATCCGGGGTGCCGGATCGGCGCGCGCGCGATCGTGCATGCCGGGGCGGTCGTCGGTTCCGACGGGTTCGGCTTCGCGCGCGAAGAGGACGGCTTGTGGCTGAAGATCCCCCAGACCGGGCGCGTACTCGTGGGCGACGACGTGGAGATCGGCGCGGGAACGACGATCGACCGCGGCGCGATCGACGACACGGTAATCGGCGACGGGGTCAAGATCGACAACCAGGTGCAGATCGGCCACAACGTGCACATCGGCGATCGAACGGCAATCGCAGGCTGCGTGGGCATCGCGGGCAGCGCGCGCATCGGCAGGCGCTGCATGATCGGCGGCGCCGCCATGATCCTCGGCCACCTGAGCATCGCCGACGACGTGATCATTTCCGCCGGCACCCTGATCGGGAAGTCGGTCGGCGCCCCCGGAGAATACACGGGCAGTGTCCCGTTCCTGGAACACACGAGATGGCGCCGCAGTTTTTCCCGCCTGCGCAGCCTGGACGAGATGGCGGATAGAATACGCGCCCTGGAACGGACGCTGGCACGCCTGGAGGGAAAATCGTGACTTCGATGGACATCAAGGCGATTCTGGAACATCTGCCGCACCGCTTCCCGATGCTGCTGGTCGATCGCGTGCTGAGCCTGGAGGCCGGTGCGCGCATCCACGCCGTCAAGAACGTCAGCATCAACGAGCCGTTCTTCGCCGGCCACTTCCCGCATCATCCGGTGATGCCGGGCGTGCTGATCATGGAGGCGCTGGCGCAGGCGGCCGGCATTCTCTCGTTCGTGACCACGGGGGAGCGGCCCGACGACGACTCGGTGTTCTACTTCGTGGGAATCGACAACGCGCGCTTCAAGAAGCCGGTGATGCCCGGCGACCAGCTCCACCTGCACGTGAGCATCGCGCGCCAGGTGCGGGGGATCTGGAAGTACCGGGCGGAGGCCCGCGTCGATGACGCCGTGGCGGCGGAAGCCGACCTGATGTGCGCCAAACGCGCGGTGCGATGATCCACCCCACGGCCCTCATCGACCCCGGTGCGAAGCTCGGCGAGCGTGTCAGCGTAGGGGCCTATTCGATCCTCGGCCCCGGGGTCGAGATCGGCGACGACACCTGGATCGGGCCGCACGCGATCGTGACCGGCCGCACCCGCATCGGGCGCGCGAACCGCATCTACCAGTTCTGCTCGATCGGCGAGGCGCCCCAGGACATGAAGTATGCGGGAGAGCCCACGCGCCTGGAGATCGGCGATCGCAACACGATCCGCGAGTTCTGCACCTTCAATGTCGGCACGGCACAGGACGCCGGTGTCACCCGGCTGGGCAGCGACAACTGGATCATGGCCTACGTCCATGTCGCCCACGATTGCCAGGTGGGCGACCACACGATTTTCGCCAACAACGCGAGCCTGGCCGGCCACGTCCGGGTCGGCGACTGGGCGATCCTCGGCGGCTTCACCCTCGTGCACCAGTTCGCGCGGTTGGGCGCACACAGCATCACCGGGATCGCCAGCGTTTTGCTGAAGGATCTGCCGCCCTATGTCATGGCGATGGGAAATACCGCCAAACCCTACGGCATCAACGTCGAGGGGCTGAAGCGGCGCGGCTTCGCGCCCGAGACGATCGCCGCGCTCAGGCGCGCCTACCGCGTGCTGTACCGCTCCAGGGCGAGCATCGAGGAGGCGCGCGCGCAGATCGCGGAGGCCGCCCGCACCGAGCCGGCGCTCGGGTTGCTGGTCGACTTCCTTTCCGTTCCGGGGCGGGGGATCGTGCGATAGGCGCGCCGGTCCGCATCGCGATGGTCGCCGGAGAAGCCTCCGGGGATCTGCTGGGCTCGCACCTCATCCGGGCGCTGCGAGCACTGCGTCCGGATGCCGCGTTCTGCGGAATCGGCGGGCCGATGATGGCGGCGGCCGGTCTCGATGTCTGGGTTCCGGCCGAGAAGCTCGCCGTGCATGGTTATGCCGACGCGCTGCGCCATGTCCGCGAGATCTCGGCGATCAGGCGCGCGCTGGCGACGAGGCTGCTGCGCGATCCGCCGGATGCCTTCGTCGGTGTCGATGCGCCGGACTTCAATCTCGGCATCGAGCGCCGGCTCAAGCGCAACGGCATCCCTGCGATCCATTACGTCAGCCCCTCGGTGTGGGCCTGGCGCGCGGGTCGCGTTCGCCGCATCGCGCGCTCGGTCACCCACCTGCTCGCGCTGTTCCCGTTCGAACCCGCGTTTTATGCGGCAAGCGGCGTTCAGGTGACCTACGTGGGCCATCCGCTCGCCGATTCGATCGCGCCGCACGTCGACACGGCAGCGGTGAGAAAGCGCTTGGGGCTCACCGGCGACGCGGCGGTGTTCGCGCTGCTGCCGGGCAGCCGCCAGGCCGAGGTCGACCGGATGGCGGCGATCTTCATCGACACCGCTCGGTTGCTCGCGCGCGACTTCCCCGGCGCGCGCTTTCTGGTTCCGCTCGTGAGCCGCGAGACGCGCAGCCGGTTTGAGCTGGAACTCTGGCGCCGCGATGCCCGGGACCTGCCGCTGAAACTGCTGTTCGGGCACGCACAGGACGCCCTGGCCGCCTGCGACGGCGCGCTGGTGGCCAGCGGAACGGCGACGCTGGAGGCGGCGCTGCTCGGCAAGCCGATGGTCATCGTCTATCGCACCTCGCCGTGGTCCTACCGGCTGATGCGCAGGATGGCCTACCAGCCTTGGTTCGGCCTGCCGAACATCCTCGCCGGGCGCTTCGTCGTGCCCGAGTTCATCCAGGATCAGGCCGTTCCCGAGAACCTCGCGCAGGCGCTCGGCAACTGGGTGAGCGACCGCGTGAGCTGCACGCGGCTGGCCCGGCTCTTCGATCGCATCCACGGCGAACTGCGCCGCGACAGCGCGCAACACGCGGCACACACCATCCTTTCGTGCATCGGAGGCCGGTCCAAATGAACGCGATCGCGACGCCGGCCGGGCTGATCTGCGGGCTCGACGAGGCCGGCCGCGGCCCCCTCGCCGGGCCCGTGTTCGCGGCCGCCGTCGTCCTCGATCCGAAGCGCCCGATCGAAGGGCTCGCGGACTCGAAGACGATCGGCGTGTTACGGCGCAACCGTCTCGCGCGCGAGATCCGGGAGCGCGCGCTCACCTGGGCCGTAGCCAGTGCCAGCGTCGCGGAGATCGATGCACTTAACATCCTTCAGGCGAGCTTGCTCGCCATGCAGCGCGCGTTCCATGCCCTCGGCATTCGCCCTGAACGGGCGCTGGTGGATGGCCTGCACTGTCCGCTGCTGCCCTGTCCTGCGCAGGCGGTCGTGCGCGGCGATGCGAGCATCGCGCAGATCGCCGCCGCATCCATCCTCGCCAAGACCGACCGGGATGCCGAGATGGTGCGCCTGCACGCACTCCACCCGCGCTATGGCTTCGACCGCCACAAGGGATATCCGACGCCGGCGCATGTGGCGGCGCTGCGGGAGTACGGGGCCTGCGAGCAGCACCGGCGCAGCTTCGCTCCGGTGAGGGCGGTTCTCGACCGGGGCCGGCTTTCATGCGAACGCTGAAGCGGATCTCCTCGCGCAAGAACCCGACGTTCGGCGCCCTGAAGGCGCTTGCGCATTCGGGGCGCGAACGGCGACGGACGGGGCAGACGATCCTCGACGGTGTGCACCTGATCGAATCCTGGCTCGCGAGCGGCGGCGTTCCGGAACTCGTCGCCGTGGGCGAGGGCGCCTTGGAAAAGCCCGAGATCGCGCGCCTCGCGGCACGCGTGAATCATGCCGTCGTCGTGCTGAGCGATGCCCTCCTCGCGGAGGTGAGTCCGGTGGAGACGGCGAGCGGAATCCTCGCGCGGGTGTCCATCCCCCGAGGGGCGCCGGCCGCGTTGCGGGGCACCTGCGTCGTGCTCGACGGCATCCAGGATCCGGGAAACGCCGGTGCGATCCTGCGCTGCGCCGCTGCGGCCGGTGTCGACACGGCCGTGCTCGCGGCCGGCTGCGCGCAAGCCTGGTCGCCGCGGGTCCTGCGCGCGGGCATGGGGGCGCACTTCGTGCTGCCGGTGATCGAGAACGCCGACGTTCCGGCGCTGCTCGCCGCCTATCCGGGGCGCATCCTCGCGACCGCCGCGGCAGAGGGCAGGTCGCTGTTCGCCTGCGATCTCACCGGCGAGACCGCCTGGATCTTCGGGGCCGAGGGTTGCGGCATCTCGCCCGCGCTGCTCGCCGCCGCGCACGAGCGAATGTTCATTCCCATGGCAAACGGGGTCGAGTCGCTCAACGTCGCCGCGGCCGCCGCCGTCTGCCTGTTCGAGCAGCACCGCCAGCGCTCCCGCTAGCCGCGCGAGCCTCAGAAGGTGGACCGCTCCAGGTGCGCGTCCTGGAGGATGGTCGCGGCGATCTCTTCGATCGACTTGCGCGTCGAGTCGAGCGCATGGATGCCCTCGCGGCGCATCAGGCGCAGCGCCTCCTCGATCTCGTAGCGGCAGTTCTCGATCGATGCGTAACGGCTGCCGCGGCGCCGTTCGCTGCGGATCTGGTGCAGGCGCTCGATCCCGATGGTCAGGCCGAACAGCTTGTGGCGGAAGCGCTTGAGCGCCTGGGGCAGGGCCATGCGTTCGAAGTCCTCGGGGATGAGCGGATAGTTGGCGACCTTGATGCCGAACTGCATCGCGAGGTACAGGCTGGTGGGCGTCTTTCCGCTGCGCGAGACTCCGACCAGAATCACGTCGGCGTTGGCGAGGTCTTCGTCGGAAACCCCGTCGTCGTGCGCGAGCGCGAAGTTGACCGCGTCGATGCGCCGCATGTAGTCGCTGGTGCTGGTGATCCCGTGGCCGCGGCCGACGCTGTGGGTCGAGGCGGCCCCGAGCTCGGCCTCGAGCGGCCCGAGGAAGTGCTCGAACAGATCGAAGAACAGGGTGTCGGCCGGACGCAGGATCTCGAGGATCTTGTCGGAGATGACCGTGGTCATCACGATCGGGCGTGCGCCGTCGGTTTCGTGCGCGGCCTTGAACTGCCTGAGGCAATCGCGCGCCTTCGCGGGCGAATTGACGAACGGGATGCGCACCTGGCGGAAGCGGATCGATTCGAATTGCG
>Ga0210012_1004938_pt1 | contig 10327 bp, 6 predicted proteins | sample CryGeymeta201504_FD_183974 | JGI IMG/M metagenome (GOLD analysis project Ga0210012, IMG submission 183974) | Groundwater microbial communities from Crystal Geyser aquifers in Utah, USA - Crystal Geyser metaG 2015-04 (SPAdes) (version 2) | ecosystem: Environmental > Aquatic > Deep subsurface >... | reverse complement strand
AAGGGACAGGATCTAGTCTCAATGAAGGGCTTAAAGGAAATGAAAAATTATGAGATATTTGATTTATGTCGTTTCTTTCATTGGTGTTTATGCCTGTATTATATATTGCTTACATAGGAATTGGTATGATTATGCTTATCACAATGCAAAAGATTCTTGTGAATAACGAGAATGGTGGTATTTTTGTCAATGATAGTACACAAATTACGAATGATAGTATTCAAGTGTTGGATAGTAGTATTACAATACTTTGAAATATACGACCAAACTGGCAAAATGATACCGCAACTACCATCACTGATATGCTCTTGATGGTTGTCTGACTTATTATTTTGTGATGACTTGTGTATCTTGCGTCTAGTACTAGACCAGATTTTGTAAAAAACACAGTTCAAAGTGTTCGTACGTTTGGTTCTGAAATTGCAAAAGCTACTCCTGTCTTTGGAAAAATGAATTATAATTCTCTCACTTCATGAAGTGATGGACTAATTAGTAAAGTGAAGAGAAAGTTTGAAGATGAAGAAGGAAATAGAAAAGCTGCAATTCAAGATAAAACAGATGAATTATTTAATCTAAAAACAACTTTATGAAATAAATCTTATGTTGATCTGCAAAAATATGCACAAAAAGATGTTATTAATGACTCAAAGTGATGAAGTAGTATGTTTTTGAATAAGGCGAGAGATGCTGTTTCAAATTTATCAGAGGAAGATGCAACAAGGATTCCTTGATGATATTTATCATTGACTAATGATAGACAGTTGGGATCTTCATTTACAAATTGGTTTGCTAATAATTGACAAAAAATAGTTAAATTCTATAACAATGAACATTTGAATCATAAAATTAATGTAACTCCTGAATCTTGACAGTCTTTTGAGGATTTTGTAAAATCAATATCAGAGAAAAAATCAAAAACACAGTTTTTGAAGCGATTACATACTTCTATGGGATGATCTTCTGGTGATAGTATTGATAACCAACATTCATATAGAGATTTTCTCAAGGCAAAACTCAAATAGTATCGCTGGAGTATGCTGTACAAAAAGTCGTGAAACAATTCACGGCTTTTTGTATTTTGTTTTTTGTTTGCAAATCTTGTTAGTATCTGTAGTATCTTTGCATATGTATGTTGTCTCACAGAGTTAGAAATAGTGTCTCACGTATTTTGTTACAAAAGACCTAATGTATTGTGATGGTATTTCTAACTAGGTGGCTTCATACGCATTTATTTTTTTTGCATATGTATGACCATTGTTTCTATGAAATTTGACCAAAAAGAACACTCTTTTGATCGAGCTTGACAGTCATTTACCTTTAGTACTTGAATGCTTGCTCCACAAGCAGACGGAGCTGCACTTGTTTCTATTTGAGAAAATACATTGTTGGTAACAACAGTAATGGAAAGAAATGCTTCGCCTGACAGAGATTTTATGCCACTTGGTATTGATCGAAAAGATTATTTTCCTGCTGCGGGTAAAATTGGGGGAGGTCAGTATAGAAAGAGAGAATGAAGACCATCTGACAATGCAGTTTTGTATGCGAGAATGACGGATAGAGCATTGAGACCTTTGTTCCCAAAATGAATGGTAAATGATACTGTGATTACTATTACGCCTATGCAAATAGATAAACAACAAGATTTGTGAGTGTTGAGTATTATTGGATCTTCTTTGACAACAATGTTGGCCTGAATTCCTTTTGCTTGACCTGTATGAGCAGTGAGAATTTGATATATTGATGGAGAGTTTGTTATAAATCCAACTGGTGAGCAAAGACAAACGACAGAATTGAATCTTTTGGTTGCATGACCAAAATGACTTATCAATATGATTGAATGTGATGCTAAACAAGTGCCTGAATCTATTCTGTTACAAGCGTTTGAACTAGGACAACAACATATTGACATGATATGTGACCAACAAACTGCATTTTTGTCTTGATGTGCTATAACGCCAAAAACTATCGTCGTTACAAAGCCATCAAAAGAATTACTTGCTACGATTGCTACAATTTTGCCACACGATATGTTGTCTCAGTTGTTTGGTAATACAAAAGTATCGTTTAATGAATTATTTTCAGAATTTCAGTCGCTTACACTTACAACACTTGCAGGTGCAATTGCAGACTCATCTCAAAGTGACGTTACGCAAACACTAGTCAAAATGTGAGTCTTTCAAGTTGTGAAAGATGCAATTAGAAAAAGAACTTTAGATCAAGATAAAAGAATTGATGATAGAGATAGTACACAAATTAGACCACTCCTTTCAAAAGTATGATTATTCAAAAGAACTCATGGTTCTGGGTTGTTTTGGAGATGAGATACACAAGTACTTAGTACGGTAACATTGTGAGCTCCTTGAGATGTACAAGTCATTGATAGTATGGAAGATGATCAAGTTGAACAAAGATATATGCATCATTATAACTTCCCATGATATTCAGTCAATGAAGCAAAAATGAGTAGATGACCATGAAGAAGAGAAGTCTGACACGGTGCATTGGCAGAAAAGGCCTTGGAGCATGTTTTGCCATCGAAAGTAGATTTTCCTTATACAATGAGAGTTGTTTCTGAGTGTCTTGCATCATGAGGTTCTACTTCACAAGCATCTGTTTGTGCTTCAACATTAGCTCTTTTGGATGCATGAGTTCCTTTGCAAGCGCCAGTAGCTTGAATTGCAATGTGACTGATGACAGAATACAATGGTGATACTATCTCAAAATACTCTGTACTCACGGATTTGATGTGAACGGAAGATTTTGTGTGAGATATGGATTTTAAAGTTGCATGAACAAAAACATGAGTCACTGCAATTCAATTGGATACAAAAATAGTTGGTCTAACATCAGAGATTATACAAAAAACAATTGCTGACTCAAAAACAATTAGAGATGAAATTTTGGATTTTATGGGACAAACGATTGCTACGCATCGTTCTGCCTTGAGTCCATTTGCTCCAAAAATGTCTAGTTTTCAAATCAATCCAGACAAAGTACGTGAAGTTATTGGAAAATGATGAGAAACAATAGACAAGATTATAGAAAAAGCGAATTGAGTAAAAATAGATTTTCAAGATGATGGAACGGTCTTTATCTCTGATATGTCTCAAGAAAATATTGATATTGCTACCAAACTTATCAAAGATATTGCTGAGGATTTGCCACTCAAAAAACCATTAGATGGAAAAGTAATAAGAGTAGAACAATATGGTATATTTGTATCATTACCAAAATGAAAATCTGGACTTGTACATGGAAAATCTATGTGACCTGTCAAAGGAAGAGCAGTAGAACAACATTTTAAAGTTGGAGATACAGTTACTGTTATTGTGCAAAGTATTGATTCTCAAGGAAGATTGGTTCTCGAGTTACCTCAATAACAAACTATACAACAAAAAACAAAAAAGTAACGCTGACTGCCCGTCAGTGTTCTTTTTTTTTGTGAAAGTAGAGCAAATTTGTATATACTAGTTATATATTTTATTCTACTATATTCTTTGAGCAGATGACAATCTCTACTACGGTTCCACAAGTGTGATCAAAAAACACAACAACGAAAGTTTCTGAAGCAACGACAACATGAGATGCTATTGCAATGGCAAAACCTGTGATAGAAAAAGAGTGATACGAAGTGTCCTACGAAGTTATGGACGGTATGTTGTATGTCAATAGACTACAAGAATCTAATGGAGCTATGGAAAGAATAGACTTTGCATTGGGGCATAAACACAAAGTTATTAGATCTAATTCTGGTAAGATTTTGTATTGGTCTGATAATGTTTATTATACAGATAGAAATGGTCATGTCCACCAAATTCAGCTTCCAGAAACATTTGATCTTAATTTGTGAGCATACTATGTTTTGGAAAATGTATTTGAGAAAACAAATATGTTTGTGATTTACAAAAGTCCTCAACATCATGAAGATAAATGAATTTGCTTTATTTTTGATATTCAAACGCATACTGCCGTTTCTCTTTTGGCAAGCAAGGATTTTCACAACGCGATCATAAGCAATGTTAACAATATTCATTTTTTCTGCAAATCTATAGTCAAAGGATATATCGTTGTTGAGCTTGGACATGTTATCCAGAAATTTATTTTCAAAAACATTGTTGCAAAAGAAAAAAACCACTTTGAAGCTATTATTGGAGATATGCAACAGTTAGACATGTGAAGTGTTTCAATTACAAAACAGTGAGTCTTGTTGCATGTTCCTTACGACTCACAATCACATATGCAATGATTGTCATGAGAGTTTAGTTATAGAGTGAAAGAGGGGCTTATTCATGTGACTGACACAGAAAAAGAGGTTTCATATGTCTGTCAAATTCCAGAAAACCACCTTATCAAAGAAGTACATTTGGACGCACAATGAAATCTTTTTGGATTAGCTCGTTCTTGATATGACAATATTTTGTCTTTGGTATATGCGTCTATCAACAGTTGATATGAAGATATTATGACAGTAGTCGTTGGGTATCAAAAGATTCTTTCATTGACTATTATGCAAACAAAAGAAGACACGAATCTTGTTTTTGTCTGAAAAGAGGAGAATAAACCTCGAGAACTAGTAATATTTTCATTCGCGTCAGGCAAAAATCTTTCATACACATATCCACTCAAAGCATCGGATCTTAATGGTGATTTGTATATTTGGTATACAAAAGATGAATACAAATTGACTGTAATTTCTAAAAGTGATAATCCTACGGTTGTATCTTGCAAGTCGTTTGCACTTCACCCAGACGCTCCAAAAGTACAATATTCATTTCAACAAAAACAAAAAAAAGAAAAGGAATCTGAATGGTATCACAAAGAAGTCTTGGAAAAAGGTTTACCAAGCTATGCCGTTCTCAAAAAAGAGAACGAAGATCTTAAAGAGTTTTTGGAAACGATCAAATACTTTTTTAACAGTTTTACTGTTCAAAGCAAAAAAACATTATTATGAGATCTGAAAGAACATATACATTTTGATACAGATCAAGCAATTAGTTTATATAAATCCATTACTGATCATCCTGTCTACAAAAAAGAGGATTAATTGCTTACTCCCAACATTTGGGAGCTTTTTTTTGCATTTTCTGCAAAAACTCTTGCATTTTTTCGTAGCATGTATATACTCTGGGTGCTACCTACTTAGAATTCTTTTATATTATACACTATATTATGTGAAAAATTATTTGAATAGATTTGGGAACGACAAATTCCTGTGTTGCACACATGTTGTGAGGAAAACACGAAATTATTGCAAATGCAGAATGAAATAGAACAACACCATCTATTGTTTATATCAAATGAGATGAGCTGTTGGTATGAGATTTGGCAAAAAGAAAAGCTATACTTGAACCAAAAAATGTTGTCTATGAAGTGAAAAGGTTTATTGGTATGAACTATGACGATGTCAAAGACATTGCAAAATCTATGCCATATGAAACTAAAAAGTGAAAAGATGGAGGAGTTGTAATTGTTGTTGAAGGGAAAGAATATAAACCTGAACAAATTTCTTCTTTTATTCTCAATAAATTGAAAGAAGATGCAGAAAAGTTTCTAGGAACAAAAATTTCTCAGGCTGTAATTACAGTACCAGCGTATTTTAACGATGCTCAACGTAATGCTACAAAGACTGCATGAGAAATTGCTTGACTCAAAGTAGAAAGAATTATCAATGAACCAACTGCTGCGTCATTGACGTATGGAGAAGGTAAGAATACTGATGAAAAAGTTCTTGTTTTTGATTTGTGAGGGTGAACATTTGATGTAACTATTCTAGAGATTTGATCAGAATGAACATTTCAAGTATTGTCTACAAGTTGAGATACTCATCTTTGATGAGCAGATTTTGACCAAAGAATTATTGATGAACTTGTAAAGGATTTTAAACTAAAAGAAGGAATAGACCTAAAAGACAATGCTATGGCAATGCAACGTATCAAAGACGAAGCAGAAAATGCAAAGAAACAACTCTCTCAAACAGAAAAAGTAGACATTACGATTCCATTTATCACAACATGATCTGATGGAACGCCAAAGAATCTTTCTTACACTCTTTCTAGAGCTCATTTTGAAAAACTAAGTGCAGACCTTATCAAAAAATGTGCACATCCATTAGAAAATGCAGTTAATGATGCAAAAATTGAGACTGACGAAATAAATCAAGTTTTGCTCGTTGGTTGATCAACAAGAATGCCTTGGGTCAAAGATTTGATTGAAAAACAACTTAATAGAAAAGCAAAGGCAACAGTAAATCCTGATGAAGCCGTAGCTGCGTGAGCTGCTATTCAAGCATGAATTATTCAATGAGATGTACAAGATATACTTCTTTTGGATGTAACACCATTGTCATTGGCTGTAGAAGTTGAATGAGGATTGGCAAATGTCATGATTCCTAGAAATACAACTATCCCTGCCAAAAAATCTCAAACATATACAACTGCAGTTGATGGACAATCAGCAGTAACTGTACATGTAACTCAATGAGAAAGAAAATTTGCAAAGGATAATAAGTCACTTGGACAGTTCAATCTCGAATGAATTCCTAGTAGTATGAAAAGATGACAACCTCAAATCGAAGTAACATTTGATATTGATGCAAATGGAATTATGCATGTATCTGCAAAAGAAAAATCAACGTGAGTAGAACAAAAAGTTACTATACAAGGAGCTACAGGAATCTCTGATGAAGAAATTGCAAAAGCAAAAGAAGATGCTGATAAGTTCTCAAAAGCTGATGAAGAAAGAGCAGAACTTGTTACTGTCAAAAACAAACTAGAACAAACAATCTACCAAGTAGAAAAAACAATGGAAGAACAAAAAGACAATATTGAAGAAGATATGAAGAAAAAACTTGATGAACTTTTGCAAGAATGAAATGAATTAAAATCTAAAGATGATGTAAAAAAAGAAGAAATTGAAACATACATTACAAAACTTGAAAAAGAATTTCAAGAACTGGCAAGTAAAGGACAATCTGAAGCATGAAAAGATTGATCTGATGATAAAAAACCTGATACTGACAGCGTTGATGGAGAAGTGATTGATGCTGCGTAGTTTTTTGATTTCAAGTACGTTGAGTATATCTCTATTTAAAAACCACATATCGAAAGATATGTGGTTTTTATGTATGGAAAAGAAATTGCTTATACCTATATTTGACTATTAGAGAATAAAATTGAAAAAATATTATGATAGACAACTTTAATGTTATTTATGGACAATGAAAAAAAATCAAACAATTAAATTTTGGCAGGTAATGAAAAGATTTTTTGAACCAGTATGAAAAATTAAACGAGTATATATTTGAGCTATACTTACTATGTCTAATTGGTTTCTGTTTGATTTGGCTCTAGTTTATTTTGCTAATAAAAGTTGAAATGCAGTACAGGCTTGAGATATATGAGAAGTAAAAAATACTCTATGGTTATTTATCTTCATGTTTTTACTAAGTTACTTAATAAAATTTTTTACAAGAAAAAAATGAGCAGAAAATTTGAAGTATGAATTATCAAAGGTTATATGGAGAAAAAATTTACAATCTTTTTTTATGTTTGATGCATCACAAACAGAAAAGTTAGGAACAGGAAGTGTAATATCAGTTATATCAAAAGGAATTGATAATTTTATTAGTGCGCATAATTCTATTGTATATCATATGACCGAATTACTATTTAGATGTATAATTGTTATTTATGTACTTTATAATCTTTGATGGTTGTATATAGGAATATATTTCTTCTTGTTAGTATGTATTGTTAAAGTAACATCATATCTCTTCAATAAGAAAATTAAACCTTATAGACAAGATGAAAGAGATAGTGAGATTCAAAATTCAAGACTATTTGTTCGTATGATAATGTCAAAGGCTGAAATGATACAAAACTTCCGTTATGTTGATGAGATTACTAAATTTATTCATTGAATTGATAATCAAAAAAATCTTGAATGGCTAAAATGACTTGGGTTTTTCGAATTTTCAATATTCCACTTATGCTTGTTAATTCGTTTTTTGGATTGATTCTTTTATATGTTATTATTTCTTTTTATAGTTGATCTTTTTCGTTTGGTCTCTTTTTGTCACTTTCTATAGCTAGTTCAACGCTAGGTTGATTTATGTTAAAAACTACAGATTGATATCAAAAGGTTCTTGATAATTTTATTCATATAGAGAAACTACGAGATTTGATTGATACCATGCCAAAGATACTATGATATGATAAATGAGTTGCTTTTATGTATAGACTTTGAAATATACAAATCAAAAATATGTTTTTTTCATATAACGACAAGTCTCCAATTTTCCAAGATTTTTCTCTTACTATAAAAGGATGAACGAAAACTGCGTTTGTGGGTGAATCTTGAGGTGGTAAGACAACACTAATCAAGCTTCTTGCTTGATATATAAGGCCCGATTCTTGAGAAATTCGTATTGATAAACAAGTCTTGTTTGCATCTAAAAAATGAAATATTGAAAACGTTTCGTTACAATCATACTATAAAAGTATTGGTTACTTAACACAAGAACCAAGTGTTTTTGATGGAACGGTTTATGAAAATCTCGTCTATGCTCTCAATGCAGAACCAATAAAGAGTGAACTAGAAAAAGTTATTTCGCTTGCAAAATGTGATTTTATTCGAGATTTTGAAAATTGATTAGATACAGAAATTTGAGAAAGGTGAGTAATGTTAAGTTGATGACAAAAACAGAGACTAGCAATTGCTAAAATTATGCTCAAAAACCCAAATATCATTTTACTCGATGAACCTACATCGGCACTTGATAGTTTCAATGAAGAACAAATTACTATTGCACTTCATAATCTTTTTAAGAATAAAACAGTTGTTATTATAGCTCATAGATTACAGACTGTCATCCAAGCAGATAGAATTTTACTTTTCGAACAGTGAAAAATACTTGAAGATGGAACTCACCAAGAACTTGTACAGTTAGATGGTACATACAAAAAAATGTTAGATTTACAGTCAGGTTTTTAATATACCATATCTAAGAAAATACTTGTTAATATCTAATAACAACCTATGAAAAATACTACGAAATTATCATAAATATATTATGATGCATCAGAGGACAAAAAAATATTATACTGACAGCGTTGATGGAGAAGTGATTGATGCTATGTAGTGATCTTTTTATTTTTTATGTGATTCTTCTACCACTTTTCTCAGGAATTCTATTCTTAACTCCTTTTTTTGTGTTTCGAGTATTTTGCTATAAAAAATTTTTGTGAATTCACTGACAGAGATACCAGATAATATTGTTGTTAAACATCATGAAATTGCTATTCCTAGTCCTACTTCTTTTTCAGAAGGTATTATTTCTAGTTCTACAATATCGCCCTCCAAAATGTTCCCAAATGGTTCTGTCGACAAAGTATCAAAATCACTTATATGAAAATAACACAAACCATACTCTTCGGTTTTAATAAATCCATAACCTTTGTCCGAAAAATATTTATTAATAGTGCCTTGACTCATTAGAAATGGTTACCAATTGTTTTTATTAAATCATTATTCTTGTTAGATATAACGCAGTTCATTTTATACTGTTGTAATTATAAAGTGATATTTATTTTTTATAAAATGAGTATCGTGTTTCTTTATAAGCTCATTTTGTTGCATTACTATTTTTTAATATTACCAACCTTCATTTTCTTGTTTTTTAATTGTCGCTAAAAAATTATCTCTTTTCCCGTTTCCATGCTTAACTAAAAATGCTTTTGTGTTTTTATATAATAATCGAATAAACTTATTCCACTTCCCATTGTTCCCGTCGAAATAGTCATTCATAATTTTATTATCATTAAGCCCAACGTATTTATCATTATATAAAAAATCTCCCGTTGCAGTTAACCCCTCAATACAAATATTTGCTCTTAAATAAGTAACCCCTTTTATTTTGTCCATCCATGCATCTAAAATCTCGATTTCAAATTCACTTTTTTTTGTTCTTGAAGACTTATTATTTTGTTTCTCTATGTCAGAATATTGATCTGAATTGGCTCCAACTAAATAATTCCATAACTGAGCATATTTAATGAGCCATCTTTTTTGCATTTGGTCCCCGTCTTTCCATATTGATTTTACTCCACCGATCCGTTTCAGGCTAACCCCAAACCCTTGTTCAGTATATTTTATTCTTTGAACATTTTTTTGCATTGTCGGTTGATAACATGCCAGAAAACCATTACCCATACCAATGACACAACAAAAATTTTCAACACACCTCACTTTTAAAACATTAGACAATAAATTATCAAAATATTTTTCCTCGAATGATTTATCCCAAAAATTTATAAGGACAATTTTTAAT
>Ga0210012_1004922_pt1 | contig 10345 bp, 10 predicted proteins | sample CryGeymeta201504_FD_183974 | JGI IMG/M metagenome (GOLD analysis project Ga0210012, IMG submission 183974) | Groundwater microbial communities from Crystal Geyser aquifers in Utah, USA - Crystal Geyser metaG 2015-04 (SPAdes) (version 2) | ecosystem: Environmental > Aquatic > Deep subsurface >... | reverse complement strand
CAATTTATTTTCTTGAAATAGCAGCGCTGCCGTTTCAGCTAATGTTTTTTATTGGTTTTGCTTTCGTATCGTTTACATCAATAAAACATGCGCTGCAGAAAGTTTAAGATGTTCTTTGTCGAAAACAACAACTGAAATATTCAACGACAAAGTAAACCTTATTTATGAATTCGATAAACGCTCTCCGTTATTTGTTAGGATGGCGAACACCGAAATCGAAAAAAACAACATTAAAATAGCGATTGAAATTTTAAACAGCGGCTTAAAGGGCTACCCTGATTACTCCGCTGCTAATATTCTCCTCGGTAAAGCTTACACGCTTCTTGGCAATTACGGAAAAGCGCTGCAAAATATTAAAACCGGCTGTGATTTAATCCATTCTCAAAAAACATACGAATTTTATTTAAATGAAATTGAAAACATAAAAAAACAGCGTTCTCTTTTTGAACTGAGTAGAAGAAAATCATTTATGCCTCCCGCTGAAGAAGCAGAAAAAAACAGCAGCGAACCTTCTCTTTTTGAACCTGAAAAAGGGGAAGAAAAAAACCCACACAAATTTGAAGAACAACTTTATAAACTGGCTGAAGAAATTTCTCATGCTAAAATGCCCGGAGCAAAGAATCAAAGCGCCGACTCTGAATCCGGAGACCCAGCCAATAATATTTCCTTTGCTAATGAAAATTTAATCGTTTCCGAAACTTTGGCAAAAATCTATATTGCACAGGGAGAGTATAACGAAGCGATAATTGTTTTTCAAAAATTAAAAAAGAAAAATCCCGGCAAAACGGATTACTACGCTGAAAAGATAATAGAGCTTAAAAAACAAATTGACTCTTAGTCAATAAATTTCATATCCCGCAAAAAAATGAATTATTCTGATTTCTCTAAAAAATTAAAAAAAAACTTTTACACTCGCGATGTTCTAATAGTTGCACGAGAACTACCCGGTAAAATTTTAGTTAAAAATGAAAATGGCAAATTGTACGCCGGCAAGATTGTTGAAGTAGAAGCTTACGACGGATTGAATGATGAAGCCGCCCATACATTTTTAGGGAAGACCGAACGCAATAAAATAATGTTCGAAAAAGGCGGATATTTTTATGTCTATTTTACATATGGTGCCCATTTCTGCTGCAATATTGTTGTCGGGCAAAAGAACCATGGCGCTGCAGTTTTACTTCGAGCTGTTGAGCCTCTATCGGGCGTCGAATTTATGGAAGTGAACCGACTGAGAAGAAACGCTATAACTAAAAAAGATGTTTTAAGTTTGACGAACGGACCAGGTAAGCTTTGCCAGGCTTTTGAAATAAACCGTTCTCATAATGGTGAAGATTTAATGGGGGATAAAATATATCTTCTAAATGCTCCTAAAATCAGACAGGAGAATATTGTTCAGACCAAAAGAATAGGAATTAAAAAATCTGTAGATTTACCCTGGCGCTTTTATATAAAAGATAACCATTTCGTTTCTAAAAAATGATTCACCCAAAAAATTTATTAATCGTAAGAACAGACAGAATTGGCGATGTAGTGCTTTCTCTGCCGATAGCAGGGCTTGTTAAAAAAAAATACCCCGATTGCCGGATTACGTTTTTATTACGGAGTTACACAAAAGCGCTTGCAGCTAATAATCCTTATGTTGATGAAATTTTAACTTTAAAAGAAAGCGGTGGAATAATTTTATTTTGGGAAAACATTAAACAGATAAAAGAAAAAAAATTTGATTCTGCAATAATTGTGTATCCTACTTTTAAATCGGCTTTAATAATTTTTCTCTCGCAACTCAAGTTTAGAATCGGGACGGGCTACAGGTGGTATTCAATTCTGTTTAATGAAAAGTTATTCGAACATCGGAAATACGCTGGAAAACATGAACTTGAATTTAATATCCAGCTTCTTCAAAAATTTGGAATAAATGAAAATATAAATACAGAAAATGTAGAATTTAATTTAGCGCCGGAACCTTTAGCAGAAAAAAATGTTGAAAAAATATTATCTGCTTTTGAAGTAAAAAAGAATGTTCCGATAATTATCTTTCATCCCGGCAGCGGCGGAAGTGCAATCGATTTACCTGTCGATAAATTCAAAGAACTTGTTAATATGTCTGTTAGTCAATTAGTTGCCGAGATTTGGATTACCGGAAGCGAAGATGAATTGGAGTTATGTGATAGAATTGCCAGCGGAACAGCAGCAAAAAATTTCGCCGGTAAATTCGATCTTCAGGAATTAATTGCATTAATAAATAAAAGCGATATATTTGTATCGAACTCCACCGGTCCCTTACATATCGCAGCAGCGCTTGGAAAATATACGATCGGATTTTATCCTAAAATATTAGCGTGTTCTCCGCAACGTTGGGGACCATACACATCGAAAAAAGTTGTATTTTTGCCTCAAATAGAATGCCGCGACTGCACAAGGGAACAGTGTGAACGTTTGAGTTGTATGAGTTCTATAAACATTGAAGAAGTGTTTAACAGTATTTCAAAAATTTCTAAATCGATCCACGTAAATGGAGAAAAGAATGTTTAACAAAATAAAGAGTATCCTACTTTTATCTGTATTGGCAGCATTGCTCGTTTTTGCAGGAAATGACAAAGATAAGAAATCCCCTCCGGAAGCCAACGCTGACAGTTTTAGGAAATTAGAAAATAAAGCTTTTAAAGTCGGCGAAAAACTCACTTTCGATGTCAACTATGGTTTTGTTACTGCAGGTATCGCAACTATGCAGATTCCTAAAATCAAAAGAATTTCAGGACGCGATGCTTACCATGTAAACTTTGAGGTGAACAATGTTCCAAGTTTTGATTGGTTATATCGTGTCCGCGATCGTTATGAAACTTATCTTGATGTTCAAGGATTGTTTCCCTGGAGATTTGAGCAGCACATTCGCGAGGGAGGATACAGCCGTGATTTCTCCGCATTCTTTGATCAGCGAAGGGGAAAAGCTAAGACGAGTGAAGGAGAATATGACATTCCCAAATACGTGAATGATATAATTTCGGCATTCTATCTTGCACGCACTTTTGATTATTCCCAAATGAAAATGAACGATAAAATTCATCTTCAAAATTTCTATAAGGACAAGGTGTACGAACTTGATGTTCAGTATCTTGGCAGAGAAACGATTGAAGTATCCGCCGGAAAATTTGATTGCATAATCATCGAGCCTTTAGTTAAAGAAGGGGGACTCTTTAAAAGTGAGGGAAGCATAATTATTTGGCTATCTAATGATGATCTAAAAATTCCAGTAAAAGTAAAAACCAAAGTTGTAATCGGGTCAATTGATGCAGAATTGACTGCATATGAGGGCTTAACCGGCAAACTAACTTCAAAAAGATAACTACGCGAAAGAGTTGAAAAGTAATTCGGTTTAACATTTATTTTATAATCAAACCGTAACTCAAAATTTTCATCTTTAAAGAGATACTAAAAGAGTTGCCTAATTGATAAAAAAAATATGTGCCGCCAAAAACTTATTTTGGCGGCTTTTTTTATTTAATGCTTTGAAGAAACACAATATCTACAATCATCCGGTAATAGTAGTTTAATAAAGATTCCTTTGGCAGATTTTTCCCTCAGCCCTTTAGCTAATGAATTTAACAAATGCTTAATTCTTATCTCTTATTTCCTCTTTCTTATTTCCGTTTTACAGCGCAGTACTTTGGATGAGGAACCACTTCTTAGATATCCCGGGACTGAATATTGCAATTTGCCAGCAAATCATTCCTTAGAGTTTAGTTTTTGTTTTTATATATTTGCTCAACACTATTTTAAAACAGCAGTTTAAAGCATGAACGATTTTGAAAATAAACCCGACCACAAACCGGAGAAAAATGATGACGATCATTCAGAAGAAAATTATTCAGAAAAGACGAAAGTTTTTGCAAGAATAAATCCTATTGCTGCAGGTTTTATAGGATTATTCGGCGGATTTTTCCTTTACCAGATTGTCGGCGGCGCATTAAGTTTGATGATTTTTGGGATGAGTACTGAAGACGATTCGGTAAATGCTGTTAGGTTAATGACTATGGCGGGTCAAATTTTGTTTATGCTCCTCCCTGCATTGGTACTTTCTAAGATGGTGTATGAAGATGTGTCGGCGGTTATAAACATTAAAATACCGGCGATGAAAGAACTCGGTTTGTTTTTACTTGGAATGATAATTTTAACTCCGCTGCTTCAAAGTTATCTTGCAATTCAAAATCATTTTATCGAACAATGGGCTGCTAATTACAAAATCATTAACGACATCAAAATATTTTTTGACGACATGAATGTGCTTGTTGAGAAAGCTTACAGCAGTATGTTAAACGCAACAAATGTGTTCGATGGGCTGCTCATAATAATTGTGGTTGCCGTAGTTCCTGCAATTGCAGAGGAAACTCTATTCAGAGGATTCATTCAGAAAAGTTTTGAATTTAGAATGTCCCCGTTTATTGCTGCACTAATCACGGCAATATTTTTTGGTGCATTCCACTTTAGCCCTTATGCAATGCTGCCTTTAATGACTCTCGGGTTATTTTTTGGTTATGCTGCTTACAAAAGTGATTCGTTAATTATTCCAATAGCGCTTCACTTTTTTAATAATTTCGTTGCCGTGCTTCTCTATTTTTTAATTGGCAGTGAAGATATCATCGATTCAAAAATGGCAAATACTGTTGATTTAAGAAATTCTTTTATCTTATTTGCAGTGTCGCTTTCTCTTTTTATTGTGCTGATATTTATAATTAATTATTATTATTCACAAAATAGAATTAGGAGTTCTTATGCCAATCTGCCCTAATTGCGAATATGAGTATGTCGAAGGCATAACATTCTGCCCCGACTGCCAAACTCAACTTTTGGAAGATGAGTTATATAAAAAACCCGAGGAATGGACTGAGGAGAACTGGGTTTTGGCTTATTCAACTGATATGGAATACAAAGCCGAAATGATTAGAGATAATCTATTGGGTGCGAATATAAAAGCAACCATACTATCTCAAAAAGATAGAAACTTCCCGGGTTCGGGTGATCTATCAGTCGTAAAACTTTTTGTCCGTAAAGAAGATTTAGCTGAAGCTATAACTTTTATAGAAAAAACAAAAAGCGCTGCGCCGGATAAGGACGTAGAAGAATAATGGCTTTGGGCAATACTGCGCAGAGAGTAATTGTTGCATTAATTACTATTCCACTAATAATCGCTCTAAGCTATTTCGGCAAAATTTATTTTTTCTTTTTTGCGGCAGTAATAGGACTAATTTCTTATTACGAATTTCATTTACTTGCAAAGAATAAAGGAGTCTTTACACATTTAACTCCTGGCTTACTTGCCATACTGTCTATACTGATCGGGAGTTATTATCATATTACAAGTTTTTATTCGTTGCTTATCATTATAGTACTTGTAGTATTATTAGTAGAACTATTTCGAAAAAAAGGCTCTGCAATTCATAATATCGGTGCCACACTGTTAGGAATAATGTATCTCGGATTATTCACAAGCGCTCTTATTAGCATAAGGGAAATATATTCCACTTCTGCTGATTTATATAATCAGGGAGGTTATATAATAATTGCCGTGCTCGCCTCGATATGGGTTTGCGATTCGGCTGCATTTTTTTTCGGAGTTCGTTTCGGCAAACATAAATTGTTTCCGAGAATTAGCCCTAAAAAAAGTTGGGAAGGTGCAATTGCCGGTTTCGTTTTTTCTGTATTGATAATGATCGCCGCTAAATTTATTGTGCTTGAATTTCTGCAATGGACTACTATTATTGCCTTTGGAATTATCGTTGGCATTATTGGGCAGATTGGAGATCTTGTAGAATCAATGTTAAAACGCGATGCGGGAGTAAAAGATTCATCTGCTTTGATACCCGGGCACGGCGGAATCTTTGATCGTTTTGATTCTCTGCTTTATACGGCGCCGGTTATATTTATATATCTTAAATTTATTGCACTTTAATTAAAATATTCCCGGATATGCGGGGTAACAAAAAGAAAAATTTTGAGAATGAATGACAAAAGGAAATGAAAAGGTAAGCGTTATTACACTCGGATGTTCAAAAAATATTGTTGACTCCGAACGATTGATGAATCAATTAAAACTGAACAAGATTAATTTAACCGACGATCCCGGGGAAGCGGGAACTGTAATAATAAATACATGCGGCTTTATTGAGGCGGCTAAACGGGAATCAATTGACACAATTTTAAAAGCAGTGAAATTAAAGAAACAGGGAAAACTTAAAAAAGTTATTGTTGCCGGCTGCTTATCGGAAAGATATAAAACGGAACTTGAAAAAGAAATTCCTGAGGTTGACGTTTTTTTTGGCACTGAAAAATATGAAGATATTGTTAAAGAATTTGGCGGCGAATTAAAATACGAACTGCTTGGAGAACGTGTTTTATCTTCACCCTCGCACACAGCATATTTAAAAATATCGGAAGGATGCGACCACCCCTGTTCTTTTTGTGCTATTCCACTTATGCGCGGCAAGCATCATTCAATTCCTTTGGAGGATTTAATAAAGGAAGCAGAATTTCTTGCTAAAAGCGGCGCTAAAGAAATTGTACTAATCGCACAGGATACAACCGACTACGGAAAAGATTTGTATGATAAACCTTCCCTCGCATTATTGCTGAATAAGTTGAGCGAAATTGAAGGCATTGAATGGATAAGATTGATGTATGCTTATCCATCAAATTTTCCGGATGATGTAGTTAACGTAATTGCAAGCAATCCGAAAGTGTGTAAATATTTAGATATTCCTTTGCAGCATATTTCGGATGATGTTCTTCGTTCAATGCGCCGTGGAGTTACTTCCGGGCGAACGAGAAATTTAATTAAAAAACTTAGAGAACAAATTCCGGACTTAACAATTAGGACGACATTTATTGTCGGTTATCCGAACGAAAGTGAAAAAGATTTTGATAAACTATGCAGGTTTGTTGAAGAAGTAGAATTCGATAGAATAGGCGTTTTTACTTTTTCTGTTGAAGAGAACACATCAAGTTTTATTCTCGGCGACCCGGTAACAGAAGAAGAAAAAGAACGCCGCAAAGGTGTTTTAATGAATATGCAAAAAGAAATATCGCTTAAAAAGAACGCTTCATATGTTGGAAAAAAATTGAAGGTTCTTGCCGAAAGCGTTGAAGGCGACTTTTATATAGCCCGCTCTTACCGTGATGCGCCCGAAGTTGACGGCGAGATACTAATTCCGATTAAAAACAAAAAAATAAAGATTGGAAAATTTTATACTGCGGAAATAACAGGCTATGAAGAGTATGATCTATATGGAAAAGTTGTTTCGTAAATGTGAGAAATGAAATGAAAATTATAAATATTTTTTTGATCATCCTTTTTGCTCCCGCAATTATTTCTGCGCAAGTTGAAAGTTCCTTTGGAATTGAAAACCGTGACGCAGTGTATTATCAGGATTTTCTAAATTTTGCCGGAGAGAAAAGCATTCAAACCAGGGTCGATGTATTTATCCAGGTTCCTTATAATGAAATTCAATTTGTAAAGACAGAGAAGGGATTTGCCGCAGGGTATTCAGTAACTATTTCGGTTTTTAACGAAGATAAATCGACACTATTAAGCGAAAAAACATTTAATGAAAAAATTGAAATAAAAAACTTTGAACAGACGATTTCGGGGAGCAATTTTAATTTAAGTCTTCGCTCTTTTAATTTAAGTTCCGGCACTTACTTAATCCGAACTGAAATTGAAGATAAAGATTCCCGTAAAACTTCTTCGTCTGAGAATAAGTTTGAAGTGAGAGATTTTACGGGCAGCAGCGGCATTAGCGACATGATGTTGGTAGCTAAAAAAACTGTGGTGGATGGAAGCAACAAAATTCTACCGAATGTAAGCCGGAACGTTTTAACAAAGAAAGAAGGAATACCTCTATTCTTTGAGGTATATAAAAATCAGCCGGGCGACGTAAAAATTAATTTTAAAATATTTGAAAATGAGAATAGAATATATGATTCAACAGAAGTAAAAAAAATTGATTCAGGTACAACTCAAATCTTCTTTACTATTAAAGAACTTGAATTGGGGCTTGGCAATTATATAATACAACTTGCTGTTGTTGACGCAGATGATAAAATTATCGGCACAATTAGAAAATCATTTCTTTCTCGATGGCCCGGCGTACCATCATCAATAAAAGATTTAAATAAAGCAATAAAGCAGCTTGTATATATTGCCACCGAAGATGAAATTGAGAAAATCGAAGAGACTGAAAATCGAGATGAAAAGGTTAAAGAATATCTTAATTTCTGGAAGAAAAAAGATCCCACTCCGCAGACGGAGGATAATCCGATTTTTGATGAGTACTACAGGCGGGTGTTTTATGCAAACGAAAAATTCTCTCATTATATAGAAGGCTGGAAAACCGACAGAGGAATGGTCTTTATTATTTTGGGTCCACCGAATAATGTTGACCGTCATCCGTTTGAGTTTAACACTAAGCCTTATGAAGTTTGGGAGTATTACGATTTAAACCGGCAGTTTGTCTTCGTGGATGAAACCGGTTTTGGGGACTACAGGCTTATCACACCAATGTATGGCGATACCTACAGATTTCGATAAAAATGATTTTAACAGTAACAATAAATCCACTGCTTGAGAGAAGATATTTATATAAGCAAGTTTCGTTCAATCATCATAACCATGGGGCAAAAATTATTCTAGCTGCAGGCGGGAAAGGAATAAATGTAAGCAGGCAGCTTAAACATCTAGATACCGAAAGTTTGATTATGACATTTACGGGCGGAACAAATGGGAAAGTATTTGCCGATGTTTTACGGGATGAAGGTTTGAAGTTTGCAACTGTAAAAACAAAAGATGAAACAAGAGATGCTGCCTTAATCATTGATGAGTCAACTCAAAAATACACTTATTGCTTTGGTAATAATCCTGTAATCTCAGAACATGAATCTGATGAGTTCAAAGTTAAACTTGATAAGATGATTCAGAACTGTGATATTGTAGTATTTTCCGGCAGTTCTCCATCGCCATTAGCTGATGATATATTTTCGTTTGGAATAAATAAAGCAAATCAGTACGATAAAATTTCAGTATGCGATACTTATGGATCGCATTTAAAATATTGCATTGATGCACAGCCAACAATTCTTCATAACAATATTGAGGAAGTTGAGAAATCTTTGAATATCGGCTTAACAGACGAGAGTAAAAAATTATCATTCCTAACCGAACTCTATGGAAAAGGGATAAAGCAGGCATACATAACAAACGGGGAAGAAAATAGTTACGCATGCAATTTCGACTACCATTACTTAATCGAATCTTTTAATATTAATGCAGTTGATTCAACGGGCAGCGGTGATGCTTTTACAGCCGGAATTATTTACGGATTGAATAACAATTTAACTTTCGAGCAAAGTCTGCAATTTGCGGCATCGCTCGGCGCTTTAAACTCTTTATCGCTTGAAGTTTGCAGCGTTAATAAAAGTGATGCTTTTGCAACTGCTTCTAAAATCTTATTGAAACCTATTGGCAAAAAAATAAAAACGATTGATGTTTAATTATATTAAATATCTTCTATTATCCCTGCTTTTTCTTACAACTTCCTTTTCTCAGGTGATAGAAAAAATAGAAATTACCGGCAGCAGTGCATTTGGTGAATCTACTTTATTAAACTGGAGCGGCATAAGCAATGGCATAAAATATTATAACGGCGTTGTTGATACAATTAAGAATAATATTGCAGTAAAACTTTCTGAACAAGGTTACCTCAATTCGAAATTTACACACAATATCAGCTTCAGCGAAGACTCACTGAAAGTTACAATCTCATTAACAGTTAAAGAGGGTGAGCCTACATTTATTAGCAAAATAATTTATTTTGATAAAGATTCACTCGTCAATGAATACATATATTCATTATTTGAATTTCTTGAAGGACAGATAATTAATCGCGCAGCAATTGAAGAAACTATAGCCAGCTCTCTCGATTATTACGAAAACAATGGATTCCCATTTGCATCGGTTAAAATTAATTCAATTAATTTTATCAGCGACAGCGTTGAAGAAAATTATTCTGCCGAAGTATATATTGAAATGAACAAAGGTGAAAAAAGTACTATTGATAAAGTGGTAATAAATGGAAACAACAGCACGGCAGATTACGTAATCATTCGTGAACTTAGGCTTGAATCCGGCGAACTTTATTCACAAAAAGAAATTGAAGAATTACCAAATCGGTTAAACAGGTTAAGATTTTTTGAACCGATTGGCACACCGCAATTTTATTTTGACTCGCAGCAAAAGGGCATACTTTTAATTAACGTAAAAGAGAAACAGACAAATAATTTTGACGGAATTATCGGT
>Ga0210012_1004919_pt1 | contig 10348 bp, 6 predicted proteins | sample CryGeymeta201504_FD_183974 | JGI IMG/M metagenome (GOLD analysis project Ga0210012, IMG submission 183974) | Groundwater microbial communities from Crystal Geyser aquifers in Utah, USA - Crystal Geyser metaG 2015-04 (SPAdes) (version 2) | ecosystem: Environmental > Aquatic > Deep subsurface >... | reverse complement strand
TAATACGATAATACGATAATACGATAATACGATAATACGATAATACGATAATACGATAATACGATAATACGATAATACGATAATACGATAATACGATAATACGATAATACGATAATACGATAATACATTAACGGGTGTCAGGTATGGTTATACCCCAGCCGGATGTCAGGTTCCTATTGCAACCATGTCAGATTAAGGTGATTTTTTGCTATCTTGACGAATATTTTTCAAGGTCTAGTATCTAACCTGACAAATAGGATAGTGCAATGACGGGTCAACGTGTAGGTTATGTCAGGGTCAGTACATTTGACCAAAATTCAGCCAGACAGCTTGAAAATGAAAATATCGACAGAGTGTTTTCAGATAAAGCCTCAGGAAAAGATATTCATCGACCGCAATTAAAAGAACTTCTTAAATTTGTGAGGGAAGGGGACACGGTTGTGGTTCACAGTATGGATCGCCTAGCCCGCAACCTAGATGACCTCCGAAAAATAGTAAAAGATTTAACGAGCCGTGACGTTTCAATAAAATTCATAAAAGAAAATCTAACTTTTGATAACCAAGTCTCCCCAATGTCAAATCTCTTATTATCTGTCATGGGTGCTTTTGCCGAGTTTGAACGTTCGTTAATTAAAGAACGGCAAAGGGAGGGAATAGAGCTAGCCAAGAAGAGGGGTGTTTATAAAGGAAGACGCTCTTCTTTATCAAAGGAAAATATGCAGAATATTCTAGAACGCCTTGATTCCGGTGAGGCTAAAACCGCTATTGCAAAATCTTTAGGAATTAGTAGGGAAACTCTTTATCAGCATTTGAGGAAGATGAGTGACCGGTTAGATAACAAAAAAAAGGTGAGTGCGTAATATGGATATTGATTTATCAAGGTATACAAAAGATGAGTTGCTTCTCTTGCATGAAAAGATTCGTGAACGGATTCGGTTGGTTATGGATATGGAGGCTCTAGAGAGAATTGCTGCCCTTAAAATAGGGGACATTGTGTCTTTCCAAAAAGACGGTTGCGATATTCATTCTGTTGTCACTCGAACAAACCAAAAAACAATTTCAATTGTAACGGAAGATCGATGTAAGTGGCGTTTATCTCCTTCATTTGTAAAGAAGGTTGAAAAGCCCTCCTTAAAAATTTTAAAGCTCAAAAAAGAGCTTTTTCCTTTGATGGATGATTTGTTAATTATCATCGATTAGATTAAATTTTAGGCAATATTTAATTCTCAGTATCCCTTTAAAATAAAGCTTTCAAGGAAAATAGTTGACTATTAGGCAAAAGTATTGCCAAAACTTATAAACGATTTATGTGTCTTATTGACTTGTTTTTGTTGACAAATCTTTTTGAATTATGCCTAATTATTTTCATTCAGTGGTAATATTTCTGTTTAAAAACAATAACATAATACGGATTTTGCTGAGTTAAAAAAACATCTTTAGAAGTTTTTAAAAACCAAAATAGGAAATAACGTAAAATGCGTAGTGTATGCTTGTCAAAATATCTCTCTAAATCCGTCCATTTTTTCACAGCCTTTGTTTATCTCTTTACCTTTTTAGGCCCGAGCCTTGCCCTTGCAACAAGCACGATTACCTATACGGAAACCGTTCAAGAAGAGCAGGTTGTTCAAACGCAACCTTCTCTACCGTCCTCTTCTATAACGATCGTTTCTTCGGGCGGCGCTGAAACACATACCGTTCTTCCGACGCTGAGGCTCGACACTCGTGAAGCGTACAAACGCTACGATTTATCCGTTACTCCTGAGAACAGCTCTATTCGTCAAGGTATTCACTTTCGTTTTCAAAATTATGATTCCCCCGAAGAGTCCTTAGGAACCTTTGTTAATTTTAACGGTCCTTTTCCTTATTCTAACTTTAGCCCTCTCATCAAGAAAGACCTTCAAACGGGCTTTACGGTCTCTTTACCGGAATTTGGACAAATTCAATGTGATTGGCAGGGCAATTTGAAACTCGTCGGCCTTCACACAACACACCCCGAAAGACCTGCTTTGGCTTTAAACCTCGTGACCTCAGGCACCGTTGAATTATCCGATGTAACGTTAGCAAACCTCAGCCTCAAAGCAAAAAAAGCGACTTTTTTAAAGGGCGTTACAATCCAAGAAGAGTCTGTTTTTGATATTAAGATTCTTGATTTAGCGAGTTCAGGTTTCGAGAATACGAAGCTAATGACCTTTTTGTCTAAAACACGTTTTCTCTCAAAACAAATTTGGCGTAATAAGGGCGGAATTTTGGGCGAGAAATCACTTTTCTTTGATAATCTTTATTTTTTTTCCAATCTAAGTATAGTCCATAGTAAGAGGTATTTAAGGCTTATATCGGGGGTTTTTGGTAATTATCACGGGACTTTCCATGGAGATAGGGGAACAAGCGTTCGGGCAAAGTCCGGCTTTTATAATAATTATGGTGGAAAAATTACCTCGGGCGGTCTTACCCGCGTTGCCTTTTTCATGGCAAATGAAAATGACCTTAGTAAGATCAGCGGACAGAACGTTATTCTGGAAGACCTCTCCGGCGCCGAGCATTTTACCTTAAAGACCGGAAGCGTAACGGCGCAAGAGAGGGTAACTCTTGTGGGCAATTCCCCCCAAATGCCTAACGTTCACTTCGTAACGCCTCAATTGGTTTTGGATGCGGACGGCTTTGACTTGGGCGAGCAGAACGACGTTGAACGCACGCTGATCATGCGCTCAAAAGATCAAAATCTCACTCTGACCAAAGAGTATAAAACCGACGGCGCTCTAGAAATTTGGCAGCGGGATCTCTATACGCGAGACGCCGTTAAAGAGGCTCTATTTGAGCGTTTTGGGGATGAAACCGGCGAGATGCCCGCCCCTGAATCGGTAATTGAGCTTCAAGCCTCAATCAAAGCCGCAGGCGGGTTAGCGTTTTTCACGCCCTCTGCCAAAGTGCGCTTGGGCGATGCCGCAAAAGAAGACCTTCTTGAGTTCACCTCTCAAAACGGTTGGCTTGAAGCCTATGCTACCCTCTTTGACATTGAAAAAGGCACCCTTGTCGCTGAAAACGCCCACGTTCATGCCCCCGGAGGGATTTTAACGGGTCGCTTAGTGCGAGATCAAACACGGGATTGTTTTGCAACTTTCCATGCCCATAGCCAATGTTCCGGAACCCACAATCTTGGAGGCGATATTGCCAATGTTTCTCATACATTTTTGGGAGAAAGCATAAATGGAGGGTATGACGGGCGTCATTTGGCAATCTTACCCGTTGCCATGACCAATGGAACGTTTTTTAACGTAAAGAATCAAGCTACCTTTAAAGGTCCGTGGTCTCATCAAGGGGTATTTGAGGCTAAAACCCTTGTTATGGATACACCGAAGGATTCTTTCCTTGTGTCAAGTCAGGTAAGGTTGTCAGAAAATCTAGTGTTTTTGCAAAATAGCACCCTGCATTTGACACGAACAATGACACCCTTTAATTTTCGATATTATACTTATACTCCTTACAGGAATGGAGGAGGGCCAGCAACTTATAACTTTATCTCCGGTGAACCGATAACCTTTACTGTTGGGGGGGCTGTATCCGGTTTAGGGGCTATTTTAAATCAGGGAAGTATTTTTCATGCCCATGAAGCAAGCCTTGATTTTCAGCATAAGGAGAATGATTTAAAATCAGGCCTCTTTCAAAGATTCATTTCTAAAGATGAATTCACATCATCAGAACTGAGTTCAGCTTTATATATAAGGAAGAGTAGCCGTTTTGGTAGAAAAAGTTATCCCTCAGGTATCACATTTGCTTATAATCAGATCTGGCCGGTACCTAGTCAGTGCATTCCTTACGCTTGGGGCTTCCTTCAAAAAACCAATAATTTTGCAGGTGCTGAACAATCTTTTCCCCCTCAAACCAGCTTTGGCACAGGCACTACCGTCACGCCCGATGAGCGCGGCATCACAACAATCGGGGGAGATTTTCAATCACCGGCGATCCTCGTCTTAATCGGCCAAGGATCTGCCGAGGTCGGCAGTGTACCGACGCTGGTCAGGCAAACAACCCATACTTATAGCCCGTTGCAACCGCTGGTGCCTGAAAGCATTAACCTGACCGTATTAACCATGTCGGAAAACCTCCGCCGCCTCATGAACCAAAACCCCGAGGTTGATACCTTCTTTAGGTTTACACCCCGCTTTTGGTTTGAGCCTGACGAAGCCCAACGGTTTCATGCCGAGCTCCGCCCTTTTGTCAGGGTTAAACATCCCCAAGGCGGCTTTGAGGCTCTTGAAGGCCAAGCTCTTTTTACCTTAACTCCCGATATGCTTATTAAAGCCGTTCAAGACAAAACTTTAGAGGTTCTGGGGCGCGGGAACATCGAGGACAACCGCAAAATAGATGAAGATCAAATCCTTGAACTCCATCGCAACTTTGTGGAATACCTTGAAGAGACGGGCTTTGAAGGTGCTGATTTAACAGGCGCGTTGAGCGACCCTAATAGCGCTTTACCTTGGCCTAAAAAACCTTTCATTTGCTATACGTCTGCGATGAACGAAGAGGGCGTCCTCGAACTCTCTCCGGTTATTTGGTTGCCCCAAGAAATGCATAAGAAAAGCGGTATTCAAACGCGCCTCTTGCTCAGCATTCCCATGGGCATGAGCTTTAACGATCTGTTAAACTACGCGCAAAATAACGAGATGCTCCGGGACTCTCTCCAACTGCTCCTCACAAACAACGCCGAGATGATTCCCCAAATCAACCGCCTTGCCCTAACTTACCGCGAGGATAACGGCCTTGGCGACGACGACGAGCTGCCTCCCATGGGTGAGATCACTCTGAATGGCAAAATCAAAGCTGACGATTTCTTTATTCTGAACACAGGCAACGTCATTAATCACGCCGATGTTGACTGCCAAGATGCCGTGTTGATGTCTCTTTTCGGTAACATTCTAATGAGTCCTGAAGTCAAACGCATTTACCGAAATTCTCAGAATTTCCACGATCAAATTATAAATCCTGCGCGGATTCATGCTGAGGGTATTTTAAAGATTTTTGCCGGAAAAGACGTTATTTTCCAAGGGGTAAAAACCCATTCAGGCATTGAAACCCATATTGAGGCTTTGGCCGATATTTTGGATTTATCCATTCCTCTTGTGCATCAACAAGTGCAAGCCTTATACGGAAAATACAAAGGCACTGAAACCACAATCCGGGTGCATCATCATGTTTCGCAGCAATCCTCTGATGGCAAGCTTACCAAGAAATCAGGCGGCAAACAAGAAAGCCACGGTGCGCAGTATCGGGCGAGTCACTTGCGTCATCATGCCAAAGGAAAGATAACCTTTGCCGCCGTTTATGACCAATATATTCACAGTTGGCAGGGTAAAAAGGGCTCAAAAAGTCGCCAAGAAAGCCTGAGTACAACCACAGCCATAGGGGGTATTTTAGAATCGGATGATATTAAAGGAGAGATCATCAGCGAAGATAGCGATATTATCTTAACGTCGCCACAATTCAAGGGCACACCGGGATTTTCTATCAAAGCTCTTAACGGTCGCGTGGAGTTCATCTTGGGTCGTAATACCCTAGACTCTTCCTCCATGAGCAGTTCTCAAGGCGCCATGTGGATGAAGAACACGCAAAAGTCGGAAAGCCACCTTACGTTTACGGTACCCACAACGGACGGCCCAATTGAGGTTGAAGCTATTGAAACACTGCTTCAATCCATTGACGGTCAGCACCTTGCATTTTTAGACGACCTTGATGTTCAAGAAGGGTCTTTTATTAACCAAGTCATTAAAGAGCTCCATGAGAGCCATTCAAAGACAGTCCAAGGACCCGGGATGGCTCTGGCTGTTGTTGTGGCCGTTGTAGTGACATGCTGCACCGGCGGAGCGGGAGGAACTCTTCTTTCCGGAGCGCTTACGAGCCTTTTCTCAGGCGTTGTCGGTCCCGCAATGGCATCTGTCTTAGCAACGGCTTTTACCGCTGCCATTAATACCTGCCTTACCAATGTGGCTCTGGATACGATGTCCAACGGAGGCAATATCGGTAAAGGCCTTCAACAAATAGGGAGCACTAAAAACCTTAAGGCCATGGCGACTTCCGGATTAACAGCCGGAGGCGGTAAGTCAACTTCGGTTCTTGGAGCAATTACATCAACGGCTATTCAACAAACGACAAATGCCGGGATAAATACGGTCATCAACGGAGGAGACTTTGGTAGAAACCTTGTAAATAACCTAAGACATGGGGGAGCCTCCCTGCTTGTTGACGGTGTTATCGGCCAAGTATCCGGAAGCACAAGCGGGGACAACAAAACCTCTACACAACCCTCCCGACAGCCGTTAGGGTTTGGAGAGACGGCTCGACAAGTCATCGGAGATACGGCTCTTAATGCCGGCCGTCAATTCGCCACTTCAACCCTTGCGGGAGACGATCCTCGAGATTCCCTTATCAGAGCCATGGCGACCTTTGCGGCTCAAATCGCTTGCCAAGGTGTTTTGGGAGGTTTAGGGAGCCTTGTCGACGCCCTTAGCACAGATACGGTTACCAACGAAAACGAGGGGAATAGGGCGACCTCCGGAGAACCGACTCCGGAAGAACGTTCACAAGCCTTTGATCCTGAAGTTCTGCCCCAATCCTCTCCACGGGGTGTTTCACGGGATCAAGAATTTGATTTCTTATCCGATCATCTCCCGAAGCTTAAGCAAAACATTGAATACGTTGTTGATAAGATTGCAGAACAGTTAGGGGTGATTGATGATAACCTTGCTGATTATCTATACTCTTTTAAAGGATCTTTACGATCAAATGCCGAAGATGTTTATCAATGTCTTCGAGACGCAGGCCACAGTATCCAAGAGGCTTGGGATGAATCTTTAAAGAGCACGTCCGCACTCTTTCAAAGAGGCGCCGAGGAGATTATTCAAAACGACCCGTTACGTTCTGTAGCTTTCCCCCTTCTTGTGCCGGTTGCTTTGGGGGCGATCACCGGACTCGGCACCTTGATTACGGGGCTTGCGATTCAAGACCATATCGAGAGAAATATGCCCCACGGGAATGACACCACATTTGGTCATCAAGAAGGATTTAGTATCCCCGAAGGCGTTAATGATCCGAGTGTTGAGACCTTCCCTATTCCTAATATGTCGGATACCGAAGAGCTTCCGCCTTATGTCGCTCATCCCGATGATTTTGCGTCAACACGAGGAACAGGCGGTTACGGTCCTTATGCGGACGGGACGATTCCTAACATTCTCTCAACACCGATCCTTGACACCGACCCCCAAGATAATATCTTTATGAATGAGCGTGGGGAAAGGGTCTATATTGTTTATGAGAAAAAGCCAATTGACCAATCAAAAGGACAGTATACGGGACGAACGAGCGGCATAGGTGATATCAATAATACAAAGGATTTAGAACGTATTCTTAGGGCTCGAGACCGAAACCATCATATGAATAAAGAAGGGTATGAGCGTGCTGAAATTAAATCAGTAACAACCGACCCTTTAGCCTCCCGTGGACAAGAACAGCTTGGTATTGAGGAAAATGGGGGGGCTCAAAGTACGGGCGGCACATCGGGAAATAGGATAAACGGGATTGCTCAAACAAATCCTAGGGCGCAAACTTATTTGGAAGCTGCTCAAAACACCGTAAAGGACTCATTATGATCAAAGAACCAAAGAAATTACGCCAGCGATGGGTTGCAGGCGGCATTCATGAAATCGATCTTTTAGAAGGGGTTTATGGCTATTGTCAGGTCTTAGAAGATCCGCAAGTTGCTTTTTATCATTTATTTCGTAAGGAGGGAGAGCCTCAACCCTCCCTTGATGAAATTACACAGGCCCCCGTTTCTTTTAAAATTTCTGTTTATGTAGAAGGACCCTTTAATCGGTGGCCTCGCTTAGGAAAAGTCCCGTTAGATGCGGAAATTAATAAATATGAAGATCATTTTAGATATAATGCCACTACACAAGAATACTCTATAATCGGGCATGGATATCCACCGAATGGAACGACTGTACCAAAGGAGCGTATTAAAGGTTTAGAGTGCCAAGCCGTTTGGCCTGCGGTTACTGTTGAGCAGCGTTTGCGAGACCTACACGCCGGGCGTTTGAATTATGAAGTTGAAGGGGACAAAAACCGTGAAAAAAAAATGCCGTTTATAAAAGATTTTTATGCAGATCAGGGGTATGATTTTCATTGGATCGACCACCTTTTAAATAAACGGGATTGCTCAAACAAATCCTAGGGCGCAAACTTATTTGGAAGCTGCTCAAAAAACCATAAAGGACTCATTATGATCAAAGAACCAAATTAATGTGGGAGCATAATCCGCGTGCCGGTAGAATGCAGCTGGGTGGTTTAGCTTGAAATGGTCGAGCAAAAGTGAACCACCCTTGGTTTCAATTTTGCATGACCATTCACAGACAAGGTTGTTCAAAAAATGAACAAAGGGTAGGGAGTTTCGGTAAACCTTAAAAAAAGGAGTATCTCGTGGGAGATACCCCTAAGTTTATCCACAGATTCTGAGGATAACTTTTTTATAAGTACCGTATATATGGTTTTTAAAAAGCGGTACAGTATAAGTTTTATTTTAAATAGAGTACTACCTGTTTAGGCGGTACTCTTGAGGTATGACCATAAAATACTGCTTCTAACCTGAAATGGAGCCTTAAAAAGTTTCAGGTGCCTTAATATTTAGGAGGTAACGATCAGTTGGGGCGTCATAACAAACTTCTCCTTTTATGAGGCTTGATAAGCTAAAGTCTTTAAACTAATCTTTTTTAAATGCTAGAAGGCAAAGGTTTCCAGTCCAAATACCTCCTACCCTACCCCATATCTTTCCCCATATTGTTTGCTTAATTGTTTTATGTGGAAGCACCCAATCTGATGTGTTTGAACTCAATTGATGCCAAAGTACACATTTCGCGTCTGACAAAATAGTTTTCTCTAATTTAAAATCTGATAGGTAATTATTTTCGATTTCTTTAATTCCAATCGAAATTTTTATAGAGGCATCACATAAAAACAGACCGGAATATTTTAGAATGTACATTATATCTTGAAGAAATTTAGAAGATTTTTTTTGATGTTCCAATAGCACTGGAAGGTGCTTTAGAAAATCTTCAACGCCCTTATTCTGAAGATCACGTATAAATTGATCTTCCTCATAAATGTGTTGAAAAACACCAGGGTCTAATACCACCAAATCGAATTTTTTGTTTAGCTTTTTCAAAACATCAACATCTAAAGGCCATGTTGCTACTAATGGAATATTAGCATCATCGGATACGGTTTGAATTTTCTTATTGGGATCTAGATAAAACCAAATTTCTACTGATAATAATTTCTCTAAGACGGCCAGTTGTTTTTCAAGGCCTACGAGTTCATCAGAAAATTTTGATTGGTTTTGTGCTTCATTCTTTTTATTCTCAATCCTTTTTTTTATCTCTTTAATGTTTTCTTTTATTTTTTCTTTTCCAACACCTTCAAAGCTACTTCGACCAATTACAAGTCCTTTATTCAAAGTAGTATCAAGCCGACTAAGGGCTAGTTTTGACAGTTGAAGTGGAATTGGTTTGAATTTGTATGAAACTATTGATAGGGTAATAAAACAAGAAATGCATAATAATAAGGCTAAAAATATATAGATACCGTTTTTTATAGCACGTTTAAGAAAATGTTTTTTTGGCTCATTATCCGTTTTGTCGCTTTTAGATATTTGCGGTGATTCTTCGGTTAATTTTTCTCTCAATTCCTTTTAATCCTTCTTCTTTCGACTGCCTAAATTTTTCCGTGCGGCTTCTTTGTGGCCTATTTCAATTGAGCCTGCTTCTTTTCCTGTGAGATCATATCGCAGATTTCCCTCGATAATATTCTTAAGATAAAGCTTGTGATTCACATAGCAGCCGATGGCTTTTCTCACGAGACTTCTGCTAAAAATCATTTGATCACCTTCTTTTTCAAAGATGTCTTTTTCGATACCGGTCTTTAACGGCAGATGCCTCTTTTCTGAAAAAAGAAGAGGGTAGGTTTTGCAGAGCCATTTAACAGTTTTTTTAATATCTTCCAACGTGATCGGAACATCAAGGTGAGGTTTTTTGGTCAGCTTTTTTAAATCTTTCACTTCTTTTTTCTTTTCAGGTGAAAGTTTAGAAGTGTCCAAGGTTAATTTTTTCATAAGCCGAATATCTCCATAATTTCTCTCTCAAATTTCCTTATGAGGAAGGTGAGGGGGTCTTCCCATATTTTAAAGATTTCTCCCCGAGGAATCTATAGTGATCTCTTTTTTCACCGTAGGGATCACTCATGAGATTTTCATAGGCATCAATAAGCGCGCCTAAGATGACGGCTTCTTTTTCATAGTGCTCTTCAA
>Ga0210012_1004917_pt1 | contig 10350 bp, 9 predicted proteins | sample CryGeymeta201504_FD_183974 | JGI IMG/M metagenome (GOLD analysis project Ga0210012, IMG submission 183974) | Groundwater microbial communities from Crystal Geyser aquifers in Utah, USA - Crystal Geyser metaG 2015-04 (SPAdes) (version 2) | ecosystem: Environmental > Aquatic > Deep subsurface >... | reverse complement strand
GGATGAGCAGAAGAAACTAAAACGATCAATTTAAAATTAGAAGCCGGAATTGCTGCGGAGCGATTCCGGCATTTTTATTTAGATTAGAACAAAAAAGATAACAACTGTAGTTTAAATCAAAAGGATCATACAGCACAAAGTTCACAACTATTTTCTTATAAGCTGTCCGCTTATCCTTAGTAAATCCGTTTCGGCAAGTTTAGCTTCATATTGCGCCTGAAGTAAACGGCTTTGAGACTCGAGCAGACGTTTTTGTGTCTCCCGAAATTCGAGCGGCGTTAATGTGCCAAGACGCAGACGCTCCAGTGCTATGTCAACATTCTCACTTACCGATTCGAGATTTTCTGTTTCAATTTCTATGAGTATAAGTGAGTTTTCATACCGTTTATAAGCGGTCAGTATATCAGCCTTAACATTTTCTTCGGCTTGATTTAAAGCCGTTTCATTTATCTCTATGCTGATGTTGGCATTTTGAATTGCTCTCGATGTATTTAATCCATCGAATATATTCCAGCTTGCAGCAACACCATAGTTAAAGCCATTGGTTAAATTGGATTTTAAGAATCCCGCTTCTGCTTCCGACTTTGTATAGCTGTACCCGGCAGTTAAATTTATATCAGGGAACCAATCCGAGCGCATTAGTCGCAGGTTAACATCGGCGAGCGTTTTATTTTGTCTCGCGATTAAAAGTTCACTGTTCTTTTCCATTGCCGAAATGAGCATGTCGTCGGCATTCAAATTGTTTCGGACCACAATTGTATCTTCTACATTAAACTCTTCATTAACATCGCGACCAAGCAGCTCATTTAAATTTATTTTTGCTTGAATGAGTTTTAGTTCTTCCCGTAGGTAGTTCATCGTATCTTCATTTAAATCTACTTTTGCCTGTCTTAAATCAAATCGGGAACCGGAACCAACATCCAATTTGTTCTCAGCAATTCTTACGCGCTCTTCAGAAAGCGAAATACTTTTCTTTATCACTTCGCGCACCTGCTGTTCGCGGACGATATCGTAATAAACAGAAATTACGGATGAAATATTTTGTTCGATTGAATTTTTAAAATTCACTTCGCCATTCTTCTTCAATTCTTTTAACCTGTCGAATTCGGCAAACATTTCAAGCCCGTCAAAGATAGTCCAGTTAAGCGAAAGCGAGGCATTTAAATTTTTAGTTACTGCACCGGTACGGTCTACCTGTCTGCCATCGATATATTCTTGAGTTGTATTAGTAACGCTTCTTGATAACGAGCCGGTAGCGTTTAATGTGGGAAGAAAACCAGCGTTGCCAATCGTTAAATTGTTTTGGGCAATAGTTAACTCGCCGCGGGCGATGCTGATTGAATAATTGTTTTTTAACGCCGCTTCCACAGCGTCATGTATGCTAAGTTTGTGCTGTGCAAAAAGAGAGGTATAAAAAATCAAAAACGGAATTATTAATTTCATTTTATGTTTCGTCATATTTCAACCGTTTCGGTTTTGCTTTCTACTTGTTCTGTTACATTCGATACCGTTGCCGTTTTTCGGGAGAAGAACGAATAAATTGCCGGCACTATCATTAAGGTTAAAAAAGTAGAAAAAATTAATCCGCCAATAATTGCAATGCCCATCGAAACTCTACTTTCCGAACCGGCGCCAAGGGCAAGAGCAATGGGGAGAATGCCGAGTATAGTTGATAAGCTCGTCATCAAAATAGGGCGAAGACGGGCAACTGCAGCATCTATAATTGCTTCATTGCGTTCAAGTCCGGCTGCTTTTCTTTGGTTTGCAAACTCAACAAGTAAAATCCCGTTTTTCGTAACCAAGCCAATCAACATAATAATACCAATCTGACTAAATATGTTTGATGTTTGATTAAAATACCAAAGAGAAGCAAGCGCGCCAAGCAGAGCAAGCGGCACGGTAAAAAGAATGATAAACGGGTCGCGGAAAGACTCAAACTGCGCTGACAATACGAGATAAATCAGACCGAGAGCAAGCACAAATGCAAACAACAAACTCGACGAACTTTCTTTAAAATCTTTGGAGGCCCCGTCTAATGATGTTGAAAATGTAGGGTCAAGAATTTTAGCGGCAATTTCTTCCATTTCGTTAATACCATCGCCGATAGTTTTCCCGGGTGCAAGCCCTGCCGATACGGTTGCAGAAACATACCTATTGAACCTATACAACTGCGGAGGCGCGCTTTCTTCTGTTGTTGTAATAACATTATCAAGCTGAATTAATTCTCCGCGATTATTTTTAACATAAAGCGAGCGAAGGTTGATCGGCTCGTCGCGGTTTTCCCGAGAAAGCTGACCAATAACCTGGTACTGTTTACCATTCATGATGTAATAACCAAAACGCTGCCCGCTAAATGCAGATTGAATGGTTTGCGCAATATCCATTGTCGAAATTCCGAGGTCGCGCGCGCGCTGTCTGTTAATGGTAATTTTGATTTCCGGTTTGTTGAATTTCAAATTGACATCAACAATAGTAAATATATTTGATCTACGCGCTTCTTCAAAAAACTTAGGAAGCACTTCGCGGAGTTTTTCAAAATTGGGAGACTGGATTACAAATTGAACTGGAAGCCCGCCTCGTCCGCTGCTTCCAATAGTTTGCTGCTGTGTAACAAATGTGCGTGCCATTGTTAAATTTGAAAGTGAAGCTGTTAAATCATTTGCTATTTGCTGCTGTGTACGTGTGCGTTTATCGGGGTCAACAAGAATAATATTTCCGAAGCCGGAATTAACCGAACCAGATGCTCCGAAACCCGGCGAAGTTACCGAAATAATAGCGTCGCTCTCGGGCACTTCTTCTTCAGTAAGACGGACAAGCTGATCCATGTAGCTGTCCATGTACTCAAATGTCGCTCCTTCGGGAGCGCTTACAATCATCTGTATACGGCTTCTATCTTCAAGCGGTGCAAGTTCGGAAGGAATAACGCTGAAGAAAATGTAAATGAAAACAATTGAAACGCCCATAGCCGCAAACGCCAGCCAGCGATGCTGCATAAATGAATTGAGCGATTTTCTATAGGTACGGTTTACTTTTTCAAAAAACGGCTCGGTTTTATTATAAAACCAATTGTGTGTTTCCCGCCTCTTCAAAATTTTTGCGCTCAACATTGGCGTTAGCGTTAGTGCAACAAAAGATGAAATAATAACCGAACCTGCTATAACGATTCCAAATTCACGGAAGAGTCTTCCTGTTAAACCGGAAAGAAAAATCACGGGAAGAAAAACAGAGGCAAGCGCTACGGTAGTGGATACAACCGCAAAAAATATTTCTGCCGAACCGCGCCGCGCCGCTTCATTCGGTTCCATCTTGTTCTCAATTTTTGTGTAGATGTTTTCGAGCACTACGATAGCGTCATCAACAACAAGACCGATTGCGAGTACAATACCAAGCAGCGTTAACACGTTTATTGAAAAATTGGCAATGTACATAATAAAAAATGCGCCAATCAAAGAGATAGGAATAGCGATAACAGGAATAACAGTTGTTCGCCAATCACGTAAAAACAAAAAGATAATTAACACAACAAGACCAAATGCCACAAATATTGTCTGCTGAACTTCGGTTATAGAATCTTTGATATATGTAGTTACGTCAAAACCGATTCCTGTTTTTATATCCGGTGGAAGATTTTGTTCAATCTGTTTTAATCTTTTATAAAACTCATCTGTTATTGCAATGTTGTTTGCGCCTGCCTGCGCAATAAGTACAACTCCCACCATTGGAACCCCGTCGCGCTTTAATACTGTGCGTTCGTTTTCGGCGGCAAGCTCGGCGCGCCCAACATCCTTAAAACGAACTACACTCCCCACAGCTTCTTTAATAATAAGATTATTAAATTCTTCTACGTCAAGCAATCTTCCAATTGTACGGATGGACAGCTCGGTGTTGTCCCCCTCAATTAGTCCTGAGGGAAGTTCAACATTTTCGCGTGTTATGGCATTGCGTACATCAATTGGCGTAAGCTGGTAGGCGGCAAGTTTTGCAGGGTCTATCCACAAACGCATCGCATATTTTTTTTCCCCCCATATTTGAACTCCCGATACACCCGGAATTGTCTGTAATCTTTCTTTGAAAACATTGTTCGCAATATCTGTTAGCTCGAGCAGACTTCTTGTATCGCTTTGAACATTTAAAAAAACAATCGGACGCGCATCTGCATCGGCTTTAGAAACAATCGGATTTTCAACATCAGATGGAAGTCTTCGTATTGCGCGGGAAACTCTATCTCGCACGTCGTTTGCCGCCGCCTCAAGATTTACATCAATTTCAAATTCAACAGTAATTGTGCTTCTTCCATCACGGCTAACAGAGGTAAGTGAACGGATACCTGCAATACCGTTAATCTCCTCTTCGAGCGGCTCTGTTATTTGAGATTCAATAACATCAGCGTTTGCACCAACATAGGTTGTGCCTACAGTAATAATTGGCGGATCAACAGCGGGGTATTCACGCACGCCAAGATATGTATAACCGATAATTCCAAATAGTACAATTACAATCGACATTACAATTGCAAGTACGGGTCTTCTTATGCTTAATGATGATAAACTCATAAAAAATTTAATGCGTTATTTTATTTCCGAAAGAGTAACCAGCATTCCCGGTCTTATTTGTAATATACCGGAAGTAATTACGGTATCGCCTGCCGTCAAACCATCCACAATCTGCACATCTTTCTCTGTCCTAATCCCTATTTGAACAGACCGGGGTGCAACTACGCCGGCGCGATATAAAAACACTTTTTGACCTTTTAGTTCGGGAATAATTGCCTGTGTAGGAACAAGTAGCGCATTATCAATTTGCTTCAGGACAAGTTCGACATCTGCAAATGCGCCCGGCACTATCTTTCCCAGCGCATTATTATAGATACCCCGTACTTTTATTGTTCTTGTTACTGCGTCAATTTTAGGTTCAACAGCAAAAACTTTACCTTTAAATTGCTCATCATTGCCAGCCGTAGTAAACAGTATTTCGTCACCATGTTTAATCAATGATGCATATCTTTCCGGAATTGAAAAATCAATTTTAACTGTTTTGATTTCTTGCAGACTTGCAATAATCGTGCTGCTGGTTACAAAACTCCCCTCGCTAACATTTTTTAAACCTATGTGCCCACTGAAAGGGGCTTTAATTTCTGTCTTTGCAATCTGCGCTTTAAGAAGTTCAATTTCCGCTTTGATGATATTAAATTCGTTCAAGGAAACTTCATACTCTTCCTGACTTATCGCCTCACGTTTTAGGAGCGTTTGTTGACGTAATTCTTTATCAGCTAAAAGTTTGAGCCTATAGTCGCTGCGTTTCAATTGCGCTTGTAGTTCCTCATCATTTATCTTGATGAGCAAGGCACCTTTATTAATATAGCTGCCTTCCTTGAAAAATATGCGAGTAATTTTCCCCGCAATCTCCGGGCGAAGTTCAACTTCTTCATTAGCGATAATTGTTCCGCTAACTAAAACTTTGTTTTCCAGTTTGTTTGCTTTAACAACAATAGCTTTTACCGGAATTGGCGCATCGGACCGCACTCCTGCAGTAAGCTTTTTTTCTCCCGAAGAAGTCAATTTGGGTAAAATTAAAATTACAACCACAATTAATGCGGCAGCGATGAGGAGATAGGTTTTAAGTTTTTTATTCATCTTGTACTTAGATTTATTGACGAAATCGCCTTAATGACTTTACCAAAGGAAAAAAAATATAGAATTATTGAGAGTAAAAATATTTTTTAAGGATGCAGCTTTTCTTCTAAATAAAAAAAGCCAGCAAAATTACTGGCTTAATAAATTCGCAAATTTGCGCAATCAATTTAATCTTTTTTCGCGTATTTTCTTTTGAATTTCTCAACTCTTCCTGTAGTATCAAGCAGCTTCTGCTTACCGGTAAAGAAAGGGTGCGAAGCGCTTGAAATTTCTAACTTTACCAATGGGTAAGTTTTGCCGTCTTTCCATTCGATAGAATCGCCGGTTTTAATTGTAGAACGCGTTAAAAACGCAAAATCTGCCGAAGCATCTTGAAATACTACCGGTCTATAGTCCGGGTGAATACCTTTTTTCATCGTTAACCTTAAAAATTAAACTAATTATCTGTTTTCTAAAAAAGTAGCTTCTAAAATAGGGAAGTAGGACTTAAATTCCAATTCTAAAATAAAGAATGTTTAATTTCGTTCCGTTTGATTGAACATCTGTATTAATTTTTGCCTCATTTTTTCAATTTCTGCACGCTCCTCTACACTAAGATGAAGCTGCCGGAAGTTCAAGCCGCTTTTTGTAATGCCATAACTCACAATCCGAGCATTGGTACTGCCTTTAGAATAATTACCTTCCAGCTCAATTCCAATTTTTGAAGCCGGGCTCAAACTTTCATCATCAGAAGAATTTACAATAAGATCTTCACGGATTCTGGGTTCGCTTAAAAGAGGGTTTTCGGGATCAACAGTACCGGAATTAAGAACAAACAAAACAGCAATGATTGTTAACGCAAGCGCCGCCGATGGAATGAGTCGCGGAGTGATAAATATTTTTTTCCACCAGGGTTCGGGCGCAGCATATTTTTCTGCATTAATTCGTCTCATCAAATCCGAATCAAAATTGGGCGGCACTGTAACTTGTTTAAGTCCGTCTAATAGGCTCCTTATATCTTCATACATTTTTTCTTCTTCTTCGTAACCCATCAGTAAACCTTTATTCGTTATATATATCCTTCAATAATTTTTGTAATTGCGCTCTTCCGCGGTTAATTCTCGATTTTACCGTACCAACGCTGACATTAGTTATCTCGGCAATTTCTTCATACGAAAGTCCCTGGACATCTCTAAGTATTACAACGTTTCTATAAGCGCCAGAAACTTTTTTGAATGCAGCCTGAATTATTTTATCCTTTATTTTGCTGTCTGTCAAAACATCGGGTCGATATTGCTCATCGGGAATATCATAGGTCTCGTCATTTTCGCCGTATGAGTTGATAGAGAAAATATTTCTTCTTTTACGCCGCTGGTATTCAGTGCGTGCAAGGTTACCGGCAATTGTGTAAATCCATGTTGAAAATTTTGCAATGGATTTATAAGAATCTTTATTCTTATAAACTTTAATCATGGTTTCCTGAACAACATCGCTGCTGGTTTCGTAATCGCCAAGAAATCTGTACACATAATTCATCAACGGATTTTTATACCGCTGTACCAAAATTTCAAAAGCGTGAAGAGTATCATTCTGCTGAAACTCTAATATCAACTCCTCATCGTTTAATTCGTTTAGCCTTCTGTCAGTCAAAGGATTTATACTTTCGATAAAATTAAATGTTTCCTTTAGTGGACAATAAATTACTTAAAAAAGTTGTTAATTTGAAAATTTATGTGCAATGCGGCGATATTTTTGATTGAGTGTATAGTTTAACGGACAATGAATTTACTTAGTAGAACCTTTTTAAATCAAAATCATGAAAGAATTTCCAAAATCAAAATAGTTACAATTGTTTTTTCGTCCGCAGATGACGTTTTAATAGAAATATCAGCTTTAAGAAGAGCAGATGCTGCATTTATTATTTGATTATCCGAGTAAATTTTTCGCGCTTCCAAATAATCTTTATAATAGAATGGATGGGTCCCTACAATCCTTGCTGCTGCCTGGTTTGGTATTTTTTTTTCGGTCAATTCATTAACCCGCACAAGTCCGGTAAAATATCGGGTTAACATATGAACAAGGTAGGTTGCAGCAGCGCCTTTACTGATCATATTCAAAGCTATTTTTAAAGATCGGGATTTGTTCCTCTTCCCGATTGCATTTTGAAGATCGAATATTGTAAACTCTTTTGACTGTGTTGACAAAGCCTTAATTGAATCTATTGTTATTTCATGAACATCGCCGAGGTATATGAATATTTTTTCGAGTTGGGATTCGAGTAGGTTCCGGTTTTCTCCGGAGATGTCCATTAAAAGTTGTGCATTTTCGGGAGTTAGTGTTTTCCCTTTTGCGGCAGTAAAATCAATTAACCAGTTAACGAGTGTGTTGCCTTTTAGTTCTTTTGCCTCAAACATATAATTTTTTTCGGCAAGAGTTTTTAATGGTTCGGTTGCTGCACTGCTGACGGGACCATTATTGACAATTGCGAGAATTGTAAAATCAGGCGGAGAGGCGGCATAAGATGCAAGAGCCTTTTTATCTTTTAGCTTGTCAAAATCTTTTAAGAGAATAAATTTTTTTCCAGAACCGAAAGGAAAGGCGGTTGCAAAATCAATTACTTCTACAACTGATTTTTCTTCTCCCTGAAATGTTTCTCTATCAAAGTCAGATCCAATCATCGGTTTAACAGCAGCTTCAATTGTATTTACCGCATTTTCTATTCCGAACGAATCTTCTCCAAAGAAAAAATATATTGGAAGCAGCTTCCCTGCTTTGATGTTTTTAACAGCCTCCGTAATTGGAGGCGCACTAATTTTACTTTTCGCCATTTGATGATTTCAATTTTTCGTATTTAACAGCACGGGATAAAAAATAAATCAATCCGCCCCAAACAATTCCGAGCACAAACGCTGTCGTTATTATCGTTAAAATATTCATATCAGTCTTCCAGCGTTTTACGGACTAAAAACTTATTTAATAAAATAAACGTCACTAATATAATACCCCACTGGAATAAACATGTACCTGCATTTTCTGCATGAAATGGATTCCACCATTCCGGATCCCATGCGGCAGATGAAATGAGCCACCAGGAAATTAGAACACCCACTTGAAGCGGTATTAAATATTTGATTACGACATTGTACCACTTGCCGATTTTTACATCACTGCCCATTCCGTTAATAACTTCGCGCCTAAATTTATCAACGCCATAGCGGATGATTGAAAAAGCAATAAATGCACCGCTTAAAATTAAACCTACGCCCCAAACCCAATCCTGATTAGCAAAAAAAACAGGACTGAGAGCCGATGGAATTCCGAGTAAAAATCCCGTAACAGCGACAATAGTAATTGCTCTTCTTCTTTTCAATCCGAAATCTATTAAAGTGCGGGTTGAAAGTTCAACCATCGACATTAATGAGGTTGTCGCTGCAAAAAACAAAGCAAGAAAAAATATAGAAGCAAAAAAAGCATTTACTAAAAATGACGAGGAAATTTTTGCGAACAAACCGGGAAGGTAGATAAATGTTAATCCTGTATTTGCCGGACCGGATTGAGATATTTGCGTCATTGCATCAACAGAACTGAGAGAAAAAACAGTTGAGAAAATTGTAATACCTGCAATTATGGAAACCGAATTGTTTCCGAAACCAATTAATGCAGCATTTAATGCGATGTCCTCTTTCTGCCGCATGTAAATTGCATAAGTTAAAATCAATCCCCAGCCGGCGCCGGTATCCCATGCGTTTTGTGTAAGTGCATTAAGCCAAACTTTATAATCCATCAGTATGTTGATGTCCGGGGTAAAGAAAAATTTTATTCCTTCAATTGCATTTGGTAAAGTAACAGCACGAATGAGAAGAACAATTAAAATCAACAGCAAGGAAGGGACTAAGAACTTAGTAACGCTTTCAATCCCTTTTGAAATCCCGCGGTAAATTACAAAAGCAACAACAGCCATTGAAATTAAATGATAGATAATCGGCTGTGAGCTTGATGAGAATTTCTCCCAATAGGAAAGGTAATCTGTAGTGTTGAATAAATCGCCTGACACGGCGGCGATGAAATAACGGAGCGTCCAACCAGTTACAACAGAATAATAAAACATTATTGCGGTTGATACAAATGCGATGAAAGCGCCCATCCAGCCGAAGCGTTTGCCCGCGGTTTTTGCTATTGCGCCAAGAGGCGCGAGGCGCGAGGATTTTCCGATCGCAAACTCAGCAATAATTAAAGGCACTGACCAGATCAATAAAAAAACGACCCACGGAATTAGAAATGAACCGCCGCCGTTTTGTGCAACAATGCGGGGGAAGCGCCAGATATTACCCGTACCAATCGCTATTCCGATGGTTGCAAGAATAAGCGCCCAGCGGGAAGAAAAAAATTCTTGTTGTTTCATCTACTCGTATTATTTTAAAATGGTTTACTGGTGAAAAAGGCGAAGCGAATTTAGAGATTAGTTTTGAAAAATAAAAGAAACATTGCCGGGAATTTGGAATTCTACAAACAGTCCGGTCCTACGGAACTGCACAATGTCTTTTCAAAACACCAACAATATCTTTTCGTTTTTAGCTCCGTAGGAGCTTGCTGTTTATAGAAAGAATAACAAAGTAAATATTTTAGCTCCGTAGGAGCGGGCTGTTGTGTTATCTTTCTACAATTTTAATTTCTTTTTCATAAATCGTTTAACAGGTCGCTCCGATGGAGCTATGTTGTGATATATGATTTTTCTCTC
>Ga0210012_1004915_pt1 | contig 10351 bp, 10 predicted proteins | sample CryGeymeta201504_FD_183974 | JGI IMG/M metagenome (GOLD analysis project Ga0210012, IMG submission 183974) | Groundwater microbial communities from Crystal Geyser aquifers in Utah, USA - Crystal Geyser metaG 2015-04 (SPAdes) (version 2) | ecosystem: Environmental > Aquatic > Deep subsurface >... | reverse complement strand
AGTGTGTGGATACAGAGCAGGCATAGGCACACGACCTAATAGAGTAACACCTAACTCCTGAGTCCTATCATAGTCCCTAACAGGAGACAAGGTAAACTGCCGTAGTCCACCTGGGCTTAATTTGCTGCAACAGAACAACAGAAAACTAAAGAACGCGAAACAATTTATTTTTTGTACTCAAGCATGAACACCATCTACCAAGCTTGAGCCATAGTAAAACCAGAAATGACCTCTTGCTGGGAGTAAAAAAAAACAATGTAAAAAGGATTGGAAATGATGAATGTTCGTGATGCATTAGTCTTGTCTGGCCAGACAGACGTTCATTCCGTTCTTTTTTCCAAAACTCTTTCAGAACATAGTAGATTTTGTGTGTGGAAAGACTACACACACAAATGATAAAACATAACTTTTTATTCAATGGTAATTACTACTACCGTAGCATTTACGGCACTTTGATGAGCAGTAGCCGAGAATCTATTGTTTCCAATATATAGTAGTAATCCAGATCCCGCGAGCGTACTGATTCCAACTACACCTTGTCGGATCGGTCAGTCACCCGAAAACTTTTCATGGATTCTTCCAGCACTTCTCCATCGCGACCCTGAAAGTCTCTTTCCAAGGCACTGGCAAAGACAGCCATAATATTTCCGTCGTTGCTGTTCAACGTTGCCTTGGCCGTTGTCAATCGAAACAGTTGACGCATACCGTATTGCTCCATGAGAAGTTCTGGTTTTTGCACTTCAATTTCCGTCTTTAATTTGAATGTAATTTCTTTCTTGTCGGGTGATAGAACGACAGAATCGGGGAGAATCATGGTACTGGTAGTCTTTTCTTTCTCCCGACGTTGATTGATGAGGTTGGCAATGGCGTATGGCTCCCCAAGGGCGGGAAATGTGCTGAGATCACCCGTCGCCTCAATGCCATTTTCTTCCAGCAAAACTTTGGTTGGAAATCTGAATTTGGAGAAACAAAGTAACGAATGATGAGAGATTTTGAGGTTCACAGTACAAATCGATCAACGTTCCCGAAATCATACAACATACCGTTCGACGGCAATAATTTCTGCCTTGCTCAAATCTCCGGCGGTAAAGATACTGGACCCACGCCGTCCTTTGCCTGTTTTTTCGTCGGGCAGGTCTCCCTTATCTTGTCGTCGTATTTTGTAAAATTTTGCGGGAACATTAATAACAAACAAGCCTTGGGGGTCCACAAAGAGCTTCATTTCAACAGGTGGTGCTGGCAAGACGCCATTATCATCGGCAAATGCCCTGCTTGATGGTATCAACAATGTAGACACCAGCGCCGTCGTTGCCGAGGTTAGAATTCCCCGTCCAAAATCTCGTCTTGTCGCCACTGCAAGAGATGTACTTGTCGTAGCGGCAGCGGTGGCAGCATCATGGGACAGCGATAGCGATAGCAGAGGTGCAACTGGAGCAAACGCACTGCTGGTAGATGCCACCAGAAGAACTGACATGGCAGTGATGGAAGTCGAGACGGAAGAAACTATTCTCATTTTAATTACGTTGTTGTGCTTTGTCTTTTTTTTTTTTAATTGTGCTTTCAATGTGGTAAAGTAAGTGACCTACGTACCTGTGGTTTCTGGTCGTTGTTTGTCTTGTAAGACGCGTTGATCGTTGATCTATCTGTCGTTGATATGAATACTGAGATTTTGGATTTGCTTCATTCGTTGAAAGACTCATTCTACAGTTGAGTTAAGGATAGCAGGGAGTCCATTCCCATTCATGACTCGATGACACTTACCTCTCTACTGTTTTTTTATTAAGCTAGGCGAAACAACGTGAGAGATAGGGCAAGTCGTAGTAGCAACATCAACAACAGCAGCATCTCCTTTCCTTGTGGAATTCATTGAGATTGACTTTACTTGTTATCTCCATCAAAGCAACTCTTAGTTATCCTAGAAATCGTTCAACATGGTGCGTCTTCGGAATTGTTGTAGAATAGGTGCTATCTGTGTTATTGATGCAGTTTCGAAGGACTCTGCTTTCGATTGCCTGCCCATTTTGTTACAGTCAAGTCTTTTTCTGACCATTCCTTCTTGTTGTTGTTGTTGTTGTTGTTGTTGTTGTCTTTCTGTTACTACTGCCACGCACTTCATCTCCATATCATCATGAAAACCACCATTATAGCCGCCAAAAGTTCAACAAAAGTCAAAGGAGCAAAAGATGGCCGCCGCCATGGCCGGTGGTAAGGGAAAGAAGAAGAAGTGGTCCAAGGGAAAGGCCCGCGATCAGGTCGATAACAAGGTCCTGTTCAGCAAGGAACAATTCGATCGACTACATGCTGAGGTTCCCAAGATGAAGCTCATTACGGTTTCTTCGGTCGTAGAGAAGCTCAAGATCAACGGAGGTTTGGCTCGAAGGGCACTGCGAGATTTGGCAGAGGACGGAAAGATCCGACCTGTCCTTTTGTCCCGCGCACAGCAAATTTACACACGCAATGTCGGTGAGGACGAGTAAAAGCAAAACTCGCCGCCTCAATAGCTCTCTCTATCTTGCTGCTGCCTCTTCTTTGCTGACGTCGTAATAATGAATTATTATTAAAAATGCTTACTGCCTGAATCGACTTTGTTGCGAGCATGTCTTACTTTGTTTCAATAGGTGAGTTCGGATAGGCAAGGTAATGCGGGGGAAATTCTCACGATAGTCAACCGCAGATCCAGTAATACCTGCCATTCCAGAAATCAAGGCATGCGTCTATGCATGGTACACATTGAGCACACATTTACTAGGAAAATTAATTGGAATCAGAATGCGTAGAGTTGGGGTAGAGCTCGTTTTACAGCAAGGCATTGAAAATTATAATACTATGTATTCGTGGTTTCAACTCAGAATACTAGTATACTGTAGCTAGTTAGTCCCGACTGTAGTGCTGCAATCGATAGAGCAAGCACTTTCCCTGGTCGTTGCCTACTGCCAAAAACTTGCTCTGAGGTGAGAAATCCATGCTCCACACATAATTCAAAGGTGTCTTGGAGGTGGGCCAGTTCGAAAAGACGGTCGACGTGGGTACATGCAATAGTTTCATCGAATTCTTCTCCCTCCTACTTGACATGGCCAGGATCTGACCATCGTGGTTGAACTGCATCATATCCACTGATGTTTGCAAATTCAGAATGGACTTGATGGGAGATCGCGCGACACCAAATTCATGAATGGTAGGATTTTGGCGACGAGAAAAGTCATCCGAATACAAATTGACAACACCGCTCTCGGAGCCAACCGCCATGTGGCGGCGAGTCGATGTTGCCATGTACGAAGTAATGGTTCCATCTTGGTTGGGGAAGCGTTCGACACAACGACGAGATTTGACGCAGAACCGATAGACATCGCCATCACTTCCACTGGCCAAAATGAACTCACCGTCGGGTGTAAAGCTAACAGCGCGGACACTTCCATTCAATTTCAAATTGGCAATCCACTGCTTGGATAGAACGTCCACCAGAATAATGTATCCATCGTTGCCCATAAAGGCAATCAACTTGCCATCGGGGGAAGGAACACAGCGCTCTAAACTTCGTTCTTCACGTCCCGAAATTCTTGGGACCAAGTCCAACTTTCCTGCGATGGAATCGTAAATGTAAAAAAAGGGTCGACGGCCACTCACGACTACCTTGCCAGTGTCACCTAGAAATGCAGCACTGTAAATTGGGAGCTTTGGAACTGTTGCGATCAATATTTGGAGATTTGGAGATACAGTGAGAATCAGAAAGCGCCCCACGCCGTCCCTTGAATAAATACTGTATACCCTACACGCGAGCAGAAAACTTACAGTGAATCCCATGAATCTTTTCACTGCTTTCAGTTCCCACTTGAAAGAACCGCAAGGTCATATCCAATCCACCTGTAAGCAACAACGGTCGATTCGGATCAGATCCCGGATGAAATTGTACCGCTTGGACCACCGCCTTGTTGTAATCAGCTTGATTGGCATCGGGGCATCTCACGACGTTGAGAATATTGGGTGGCAATCGTCCCAAAGAAGAAGCAGCAGCAGTACCCCCCTGTAGCAAAAGGGGCCGCGATGACAATTGTAACGCCGAAGCACTATTATCGTCGTCGTCGTCATCGTCATCATCTCTTCGATTGTCTTGATCACTGCCCTCGATACTTCTTTCGTCGTCTAATTGCGCCCACTTGGTTTGTGCTGTAACTTGCATCGTATCCTTGTAACGAGATCGCAATCGCTGCCCTAGTTCGGACCCCTTCAAGGGCTGTGCGGTCGTATCTTCGGCCCTGTGAGTGCGCAATTTTCTCAATCGATCCGTTTTCAAAAGATCAACTTGAACATTGTCATCATCTTCATCGATCCAAGCAGCGGCTTTGTTGTTGTCGTTATCGTCATCGTCGTGGCTTTTATTACTTTCGTCGTCATCTGAAGAATCCATCTCCTGTTGCTGTGGTTCTTGCTGGTAGTAGTCAGTATTACTGCCGGCTTTTTTGTGTTCGTGTTGTTCGACTGTGGCTCCTGTTCGATCAATTTCAAACAATAACGTAGGTGATTCGTCATCTTCGTTGTCGTCCAATTGTTCCTTTCCTTCCACTGGTTGTGACGATGCGAGAAATCCTTCTTCTCTGGCATCACCAAAATGTACTTCGGGATTACTATTATTATTATTATTATTCATCTTACCGGACGACGACGAACGACGCCGACCACTTCCATTATTATCACCACCACCACCACCACCACCAAATAACATGGCTGTTAATCTTCGTTCTTCAGCTTCTTCTTGTAAGACTTTTTGAGATTTGGTTTTGGATCGTCGTTGCTTGGACGTGATTTTCAGTGTTGTAGTGTTTTCATCGTTGTTCGATAATGTTATTGCCTGTTGTTCTTGTTGTTGAGTCAAAGGAGATTCATGTTTTCTCTTTTTCTTCGCCGTTACCTCAGCAGCAGTAGCTATTGTAGTAGACTTGGACTTTTTCTTCGCCATGATCTGCAGGATAAGGCGCCCTTTGTAGACACCAGGAAGAAATAATACAAATACTCCACTCCGTACTATTCTAATCGTTGGAAGAGTTTGTTGTTTGTTGTAAGTTGTGAGTTGTCAGAGTGTGTTTCATTATTTTTTCGTCCGAAAAAAGTCGATTGTTGGTTTTGAAGATTTTGGTGGCTGCGAAGGACAGACCTGTCATGAGTGAAGCGTGATCCAAGCCAAGGCTTGATTTTTCCCGCCAACAAGCTGCAAAAACATCGAATGGCATTTTTTCCCACACTTTCTGCTCTTCTTTCATCATACAAAATAACTCCAAACCTCTCGAGTGCGAGTACTGTACAGTGGCAACTAGCTAGTAGTACTGCATTATTGTTTGCAATACATCCTAGCAAGCGCTACCATTCTTTTTCACTTACAGTTATACGATGACAGACCCATCGACTGCCACGACCGTAGCAGCACAATCAGCTACAGCTGCTGCTACAGCTGCTGCTGCTGCTGCTGCTTCCGCCGCCAACAAAAACACTGCGTCAGAACAATTGCAGGGTATTGATATTGCCAAAGTTCTTCGCAGTCAAGGTCCAATTGTTTCCGTCGTGATTCTTCGCTGCAACAATAACAACAATAAAAACAACACCACTAAAAGGAACGTAACAGGTAGCAAGCCTTCGACGAATGATGCCAAAGAATTGTTGCCGGATCTTATCGAGCAAGTCCAAATGGATACAACTCCCAAGAAAAATGAGGTCGAACAGCTCTTGGGTGGCCCTTTTACGTTTGTTGGTCAATACGAAGAGGAAGGTATTATGCTCATGGCACGTCAGGGACATGTCTTTGCAGCAAATGACGACGACGACGGCGACAACGAAACATCCGTTCCTGTTGGTGTGGAATTTGAAGCCAAGCGTAATCCACACAACCTCCAACCTCCCTTTGAAAACACTCGAATTTTTGGGGATATTGTGTGTTTAAAAGTAGCTCAAGTGGAGGAGGAAGAAGAAACAGACCCCTTAATTGATGCTGCTGCTGCTGCTGCTGCTGCTGCTGCTGTCAAACCCAGTAGCAATGATGCTGCGCAACCTGTTGTACTGGAAGTGGCTAGCAATGATGATTTCTTTTTGAACTACACCAAAGAAGAGTACTTGGAGTTTGCTGCTCGTACGGATGTGGTCGCCCCAGTGGTGGTTCCGACCAATCTAGGAGAGGACGAAGAAGAGATCATTGGAAGTGACGCGGAGGAAGAAGATATTGATGACTGGAGTGGCGGTCAGGAGGAGGAAGACGACGATGATGACGAAGAGGAACCGTCAGAAGACGAAGCACAAGGAGCCATGATGCAACTTGTGCTCAGTACCGTCTTGAAACAGTTTCAGGAACAAAATGGACGAGAACCGGATGAACAGGAATTGATGGTGCTGAAACTTACCGTGGCGCACAAGTTGGGCGCGATGATGGGCAAGGACGATGATGACGACGACGATGAAGATGACGAAGAAGAAGCGTCCGTGGAACGTACATCCTCGACGTCTGTGTCTACAGCTGTTGTATCTCCTGCGTCTTTGACGGAATCGTCTTCGGAAAATGTCACGAAACGAAACAGCGAAAAGTCCAGCGCTGCTAATGACAGCGAACCGCCTACTAAAAAGCTCAAGGTGGATCAACCTTGAAATGACAAAGTGAAGTCAATTGCTTCAGCTCAGTAAACACAGCAAAATAAAAATTTTCAATAGAGTTGGATAGAGGTTAAGGGGGTATCAAAACTAACTACTCGAAGTATATTGTATTCGTTCACACTTTGATCTACTGTTACCCTTGTATTTGGCAGAATCGCCTTCACACAGTAGGTCAGGAGATGAGAACGAGCCCAAAAGACAAACCGCAATCACATTTTGTTACACTCGGCTCATTTGCATACTAGCCGTATATTCCTCTCTTACAGCACCACGTACGGTCATCACAGCCGCTTGCTGAGAAAAAACCACCGCCATCTGATCCACGTCTAGTGTTTTGTTTGGACTATTCTGCAGCAATGAGGCACAGGCTTTTGCAAATTGGACTCCTTCCAAATAAGTCATAAACATGGCATCTTGTGCCCAGACTGATTCCAAGTAGGATTGGTACACTTTTACAGCATCGGCCATTTGGGAATGGTCAAGTGACATTGATTCCAATTCGTTCTGAAGCTGAATGACTCGGGCTTGCAAATTCGGAGTCCCCACAAACAATTGCAAGTCAAAGCGTCCAGGACGAGTAATGGCAGAGTCGAAGGCTCGCAGCCTATTGGTGGCCACAAAGAAGATGGATTGCTTTTGACGCCGTAAATCATTAATGGCGGTCAACATGGACGTCGTCAGCATGCGAGATTCCATGGACAATCCAGGAGTTTCTCGATTGAGAGCAAATTCTTCAATTTCATCAAAGAGAATAACACATTTTTGCAGAGCCATGAGCCGACCAAAGACATATCGAATACGATTGGCCACATTAGTCAGGCCATCAGCCAAGAAAGCAGCTGTATCAATCACTAAGAAGTCATAGCCCATCTTCTGTGCAAGAGCCTCTGCGATGGTTGTTTTAGCAGTGCCGGGTGGTCCGTGCAATATGGCGCTATAGGCCGCACCATAGGATGGATTATCAATTGAAGTCGAAAAAGGAGTAATGACACGTTCTTCCAGCACAGCTTTGATGGTTTTGTTTTGCACTGCAATGCCTAAATCTGTATCCAGTAGACGATCCCAGCTCTCGAGCTGTTTGCCTTTTTGAGAATAGGCAACGCCGTTAAATTCCTCAAGAACGTCTTTGTGCATGAGCTTTTCAATAGTGATTTTCATCAGTGACACGCAGCTCAGGACTTGAGCTGTTGACCACGCTTGGGGTCCTGTGTCTGGGCGTAAGTGTGGAGAAGTCCAGCCTCTCAAGGCTTTTCCATAACATTCACCGGAAATGGGATCACAAAAATTTGGAATTACCTCAAGCGTTTGATGTCCTTCAATCCACTTTAATGTCCGTTCCAGTGCTGCCAAGTGTGTGCGAAAGTACTCCGCCGGTAGAGATGACATGAGACTTCCGACAGTATCCACTGCGAACACAAAGGCATTGCCAACATTGCGACCAGTTTTGCGGAAAGATTGGTAAATTGGCTGCCCGTTGTCCCAGAGGCCGTCGTCCTGGCGTTGTTCTGCAAAGAATGCATCCAGCGCTGCGATCACCAGCCGTTTGTTGAGGGGTGCCACTTGTGTTCCCGGTGATACTCCTTGCCCTGGGACCAATTCTCGTCCAGCGACTCCAGTAAGACTGTTGGTACTTTCAACATACGTTAGCAGAGAGTAGGCCAGGCGAATGACATCAAACGACGACGAGTCACCAGCGGTTCTGTAAGCTAATTGTCGGCAAAGTTCATTGGAGGCAGCTTCAGCACATCGGGCAAGCCCCAGAGAAACTTCCGCAGCGGTTCCTTCTGGTACAGCATTTGCGGGCAACCCGCCCACGCTCAAGTATGAAATGGCATCTGTTTCCGTATCAGCAGTTGGTGCGTTGGGACGATCTCGCGACTCATAGAGCAGTGCCAAGGAACGACAAACTTGGTAGGTGATGTAGTCCGAATAATCCTGACGTTCACCTGACCGACGCTTGGGACGAGCTTTGAGGACTGCTGAAATCAGTCGTTGTAGTTTCGATACTCCATCTTCCTTGGATTGTAACAAGGAAAACATTGCAGACCGATCTTGGTCGAACAGAAGGACCGTGTATAATAAAAGTGGAACCTGAAAAAGGTCCTCCTCTCGCCACGTCGATGTCAACAAGGCCCGAATAATGTTCGGAATGCACACCTTGTTACTGTCACAAGTATAACTGACAGAGGAATCGAAGGCGGACGACGCTTGAATAGCCAACAAAGAATAGCACGTACTAGTGACACTCAACCCTTCCGTTTTTCCAGGTTTGACCGAGAAGCTGTTCAGGTGCGGTTCGAAGAAGTCCAGCAAAATGCCAGGAGCAGATGATTCCAGGACATCGAGACGCTTCGTGAGACTTGACATTTCATCGAAGCTAAAGTCATCTTCAACTGTCGAAAATGTTGATTGGGTTGGATTGGACAAGAAATACCGATCTTTTCGCGGATGCCAATCTAATGGTCGAAATCGAATCGTTCGTGGCAATGATACGATCAGTCCATTAATGGCTTGTAAAGTAGAGAGAACCAGAAAGACCAGGAAAGCACCTATTCTTGGTGGATTCATGGTGATTATTGTTGTCTCTTTTCCTCTTCGCTACTACTAGAGTAGTAGAGGCGAGCCTTTTACAACTTCTGCTTTCAAGTCGGCACTTATTTCCTTCCCGTCATGGAGGATACGATATCTTGTACACGGAAAGCCAACAAGGAATGATGCTAAAAAAAATACAGCTAATTTTGCAGCACAGTATCTACGACTGAGCCGATCACGAATAGCTGGAGTTGTTGGCACAAAAAAAAACTGTAATATTTCGAAAATATAATTTGAGATATTACTTTAGGGGTTCGTTTATTTTCATCTCGGATGGCACATAACACATACACACACTAAAGCACACCACTTCTTTCTTTCTTTCCACTCAAAAGAACGAAGAACCTGACCCCAATTGTTGCACTGTAGGAAGTTACAAAAAAAAACGACCGTCCCCATGATGATAGAGTTCCTTCTTATGTCGCTGAACGCCTACTCTTTCTTTTGGTGGGCTTGGCAGCATCAGCCTTCTTCTTGGCCTTAGATGCCGCAGAAGGTGCCTTTTTCTTGGGCGTAGAAGCAGCCTTCTTTGGAGCAACCTCTTCGTCAGATTCCTCTTTCACAGCAGCCTTCTTTGGAGTTTTCTTAGCTGCTGGCTTCTGGGCGCCATCGACTTTTTTCTCGTCATCAATTGCATCCTTGGCCTTATTGTTCCACATTGCTTTCTCTCCGTCTGTAAGAGCCTTCCAATAGGTTGCAACTTCCTGAATGGTTGTGTTGTTGTTGTTGTCTGAGTCCTTCTGCAAATACATAAAAAACGATGACAAATGAATACGAGCTTTCTATAAAAACACATGGATAGACAGACTCGACGAGCACTGGTGAACTAATGTTCGTTACTCACCATCATTTCTCTTACGTAGAGGTTGTATCCAGACTTTTCCCTCTTCCTCTTTTTCTTGGGCTCGTCGTCAACGTCGACCCACTTTTCTCCCACGGCCTTTGGTGCGGCATTCTTGGCTTTCTCATTCCATTCATCTTTTTCACCTTTGGTCAAATCCTTCCAAGCAGATGCAATGTTTCCAAAGTTGGGCTTTCCGCCGTTCTTGCCACCCTCTTTCTGTGAAGGTAAATCAAGAAACGAGAAAATGAGATTCCATTCCAAACAAAAGAAAGGGATGGCCTATGT
>Ga0210012_1004909_pt1 | contig 10358 bp, 16 predicted proteins | sample CryGeymeta201504_FD_183974 | JGI IMG/M metagenome (GOLD analysis project Ga0210012, IMG submission 183974) | Groundwater microbial communities from Crystal Geyser aquifers in Utah, USA - Crystal Geyser metaG 2015-04 (SPAdes) (version 2) | ecosystem: Environmental > Aquatic > Deep subsurface >... | reverse complement strand
CAATACTATAATAACAAAAGAAAGCAGTGGACAAGAAATAAAATGACCCCCGTTGAATACAAAGAATATCTTTTAGAAACACAGGGTTAGGGGTTCTAAAAGTGTCCACTAAATGGGGTACACATCACCAAATAAAATACCCCCCAACTTCCGAGTTGAGGGGTATTATTGTGTAACTATTTCTCATTACGCTACACAATGTTATTTACCGGTTTTTTGATGAACCAGCGCCTAGTGGGTGACATTAGACTGCGCAAGCTTATTTAAAAGCCGACCGAGAAGCTGATTCTTTGATATGAATGGCCACCTAGTTAAGATGATAAGGTATATAAATTAAAAATCAAACTTTTATTTAGAAAACTAAAAATCAAAATAATTTTGAAAATCTTTCATGAAGGAATCTCTAGTGCCTTTATCTTCTAGATTTTTATTTTTCAATTGTGCTTCCAGAACTCTTTGCAAAGAATTATATTTTTCTTTGATTTTTGTTTGTCCATTTGCTTCTGCGAATTCTGCAAAATATTTACATTGCAATATCGCCTCTTCAAAAAATTGAAATTGCACTCCGTGTTGTGCTAATGCTTCTTTATCATCATCTACCCATGCATTTGCAAGTTCTCTAACCGTATCAACATCCGCTCCAACAATAATATGCGGGATGTTTTTTATTTGGCCTCTAATGTCTTCTACCTGTGATTCAAAATACTTAACCTCTGTTAAAATTCCATTTCTAATATTTTCTTTTATTTTGGAAATCTTTTTTTGGATATTGTGATTGAAAGTAACATCAATAGCCATAGCGACCCTTGATACTCCTTCTTCCATATCATATTCTGCAACCGCATCTACACCGTTTTTAAAGTCGTCATATTCAGAAGTTTTTATCAAAAACGCATTAGAACCCAACCACTCAGAAGATTCTCCCTGATCGAAAATAATAGACTCGAAAACTGTTGCTAATTTTTTATTAACATCATCATGCATTTCAAAGCTCTGATTAGCCCACTTCTTTTTTCTTTCTAAAACAAATTCTAAATCTTTGGCAATTTGTTCTTTATCATATAAATCATCAAAACTTTGTGGTTCGATTTGGTATTCGCCTATAACTTCTTCTGCTTTTTTGAAAGCTTGAGGTAATTTTACCTGTTCTACTTTATTTGTTGGGTCTTCAAACATAAATAAAATTTTAGCATTTTTTCTAGATTTTTATAAGTAAAAAAGACCTATGCAAAAACGCACAGGTCTTGAATTTTAGAATGATTAGCTTTATCTAGAGACAAGGATAGGAATCAACAACCTCATCAACCAACCCCAGCTTTAGAGCTTGGTCGGTGAATATTGGCGTATCCATATCCTTTTCACCATAATCTGCCAATTTCATCCACTTATCTCTAGACAGACCAGTCTTCTTGCACTGAAGCTTTACAATTTCTTCTTCCAATAATCGACTAGATTCAATCTCGTCATCAAAAATTTTTTGAAGCTCTTTAGAGTGACAACTGATTCTAATCCTAGTCTGTATGTGATGGATAAAGAAACCGGTATGAACAACGGCTACCCTCTTATGACAACATTGCAACAAAGCGAGAGCTGCCGACCCGCAAGTATCTAAAGCAACACCGGTTATCTCGACCTCTTTTCCTAAAATAGAAATTAGCGAGGCAAATCTAACAACTTGAGTTGGACAACCACCTGTTGAATTAATCAGTATTGTAAACTTTTTTCTTTCTGGCCTGTTAGTAACAATCCAGTCTTTAAGTTCAGAAATTGTTTCATTATCAATTTTTAATACTGGAAAAATGCCTTCATCAAGAAGTCTTTTCTTATGTTCTTTTTTGTTCACGGATTATTTCCCTCGCCTGCTTTCTATCAGACTTAAATAGTTGAGTACATTCTATCGAGATATAAAAAGTACTATGTTTGTTTTCATAATGACAATAATATTAATTTAAAATTTGTCAATGCGTAAAGCTGAATTAACGCCACGAATGCAACTTGTTTTTTATTTTTTAAAATGTAATATCCTAACTAGAAACAAAAAACCTTAAAGGAGGACAATAATGAACACTGTTGTTTTAACTTCGGGGCCACGTGGCTCTGGTAAGACTACTTTTACAAAAAGAATAACATCTGAAAAACCTGAAATAATCTCTGTGATTAGAGATGAGATATTTATTGAAGTCTATGAATCAGTTCTACTATGCCCATACACTGACGATCCAACAATTGGATATCATGCAGTTATGCAAAAAGTAAAACATCATATGCATCAACAAAAAGATTCTACAATCATCTTGGATCATTTCACTGGTTTCTCATGGCAAAGAAAATTAATGATTGAAAGATTAAGAGAGGATGGTGCTGATTGTGTATTATGTCTATATTTTCTGATTCCACTAGAAACATGTATAAAGTGGTTTATGAAAAAAGAAGACATTAACGGTTTCAGTAAACATTCAGTAGTATGGGATTATAATCTTTTCTACGAAAAAAGCTCTGACATCGAAGAAGATGGTTTTGATAAAGTTATATATATCGATCCACGACAATTATATTTTTCATCAATACCAATACTTTAGACGATCAATTTTCTCTTACAAACAAGCTCGCTCCGGCGGGCTTTTATTTTAGTGTCCAGTCTAGTGAACGAAGTCATAACTTTAAACTTGAATGAGACCCAATATTTATTAGAACTAAAATCAATTCATCTTCGACAATTTTATATATTAAGAGTAGATCACCTTTTATGTGACATTCTCGATATTCTTTAAATTCCCCTTTAAGTTGATGGTCTTTATATTTTAAGGGGAGTTTTTGATCTTTTTTTAGTAAATAAACGACCCTCTCTAAATCTTCTCGATTTTTTAAATAACCACTCCTATTTATTTTATTTAATGCTTTCTTAAATTTTTTTGTTCTTACAACTATATACATTTAAATTAATCTAAAATATCATCAAATAAATCTTTTACAGACGTATATCTCTTACCATTCTTTAAAGCATCTTCGACTTCTCTATCCCATTCTTCTCTTATTTTTTTTGGGTCATGAGTTGGTAGAAAAGGTAGACCTTTTTGAATTACAACCTGATTAAAAAACATTTTCACAGCAGTAGACATATCAAGCCCATGTTTTTCCAAGGTTTTTTTAGTTTCTTTTTTAAGTTTTTCGTCGATGCGAATTGTTAAATTAGTCATACAGTAATTATATACTTTGCACTGACGTTGTCAATGCAGAATTTTAGAAAGATTTTAATTGAGTGAACGAAGTTATAACTTGTTCTTTTTTTTAATGTTCTCCCGGTAGGAATCGGTCACGCATAAATTTTCTGACGAAAATTTTGCTCGACCCCGCCTCGCGGTGCTCGCCTTTCGCTACGCTCAAACTCGCACAACGCTCCGGCTTTCGATTCCTAACCAAAAGTGCCAAACGGCACTTTTCTCCGGTATGACAAAATTTCGCTACACTCAATTTTGTCCTCCCGGTAGGAATCGAACCTACATTTAGAGATTAGAAGTCTCTTGTTCTATCCATTGAACTACGGGAGGATAGATACCCAATAAAATAGCAATATAAAGGTTATCGGTCAACTTAATTTTAAATATTTTCTACATCGTCTAAAACTCTTTGGTAACGCTCGATATCAATATCCTCATTTTTTTCTAATTCAACATCTTCTGAAAAATCCCTATCAATAAAACTATCTATTTCCAATTTTATGAAAGTAGCATAAGAAGCTACAAAAATTATCATCAACAAAAACAAACCTATCAAAACCTTCCAATCAAAATGTGGTGTATAGCCAAAAATAGTCAGTCTATATTTTTTAGGATAAACTATTTTACCTATTTTATTCTTTTGTTTTTTGATATTAAACATACTAATTTGTTTTTATTTCTAAGGTGAAATTAACTGACCAATTCTGATTATTTTTTGAGAACCTAATTGAATTAATTCTTTTTGTATATTTCAATTCTTCTATGTTTTTAATATAAAAATTAACAGATTCCCAACTACCAGAAAATGACAGATTCATAGACAATAAGCCCAGTTTATTATCATTTTCCGGCTCTTTAAAATCGACTCGATCGATCGAAACATTAACTTGTGATTCTTCTGCAATATCTTCTAGTAAATCAATAAAGCCAACTACCTCATCTTCACTTATCAATGCATTTTCAATTCTATTTTGAATAATGTCCAACTGTCGAATGTTTTGACTTACATTGCTAAAATTATTTTTTTTATTCTGTTCTACTATAATTTCCTTTTTAGCTTCAGCTATTTTTTCCAAACCTCCACTAATAATAGAAATTAAATACAAATTACTCACAACCAGGATTGCAACTAATGTGATAGAAAATATTAATTTTATCAAAGTCTTATTGTTCATAATTTTCAAAATAGTTATTTAAATCAACGGTCTTGATTTTTGCGGTAAAAGAAATATTGTTATTTTTAGCAAAACTACCCAACGGAATGTCCACGCTATCAAAAAATTCGTTATCTTTCATAGATGATTGATAAGCAACCAAATCATCCCTAGTTTCAGCAAGACCCCTAACCTCAATTTCTGCGTAAACACTTTCATCGCTCTCTTTAACAGAAACATCAATTAAACTACTTTCAACACCTTCAACCTCGTCTTCAACTCTTACAACCCTTTCAACGATATCCGATTGATTAAATTGATAAGAATAAAATTGAGAAATCTTTTGATCAACCACATTATTAATATCTAACAAATCATCAATATGTTTATTATTAGTAGAATCTTTAATTTTATTTAAATCATTTTCAGCAACTTTGACATTTGACTCTACAACGGCGTAAAAAGAGAAAAGGATTGCCCCAAGGATAATTAAAGAAACAGACACAAAAGAAAAAAGAACGACAGCAACACGCATTAAATACTCTTTTTTAACCCAATATCTATCTTTTCTTTTTAATAAATTAAGCATGTTTAATTCCTTTAATTGCAAGACCTATTGAAACCGCATATTTTAATGAGTCTTTTTTCTCTATCTCTGGAATATATTGATCAATAGAAAAACAGTTTCTCCACACATCGGCAACTTCGACATCTACTCTTAATTTATTTTCCAAAAAATTAATTAGATTTTGATCTGAAGCATATTCTCCTGCTATTAGCACTGTTTCAATTTTTTTATGTTGTGTTAAATCTTTGTTGCTGGTAAACCAATAAATTAGGACTTTGTTCAAGGACTCACTAAGATTTTGAGCATCCTCTGACCCAAAATCTTTTACAACTTTTTCTATATCAACATTAATAATTGATGCGTATTGCACTGCCCCACCTTCTACAACACCGACATTAACTTGGTCTTCCAAAAATCGTAAAATCATATAAGCATCCTTGTCATCTTTTTCTACAATAGACCTAGATAATGAAACTGCTTCTGATTGAAAAGAGACAGGGAATAAATCTGCCAATTTTAAAATTTTTGTATACAAATCTATAACAGTTTTTGGAAAAACACTCACAACAACATCAACACCATCTTCAAAATCGCTATCTCTATTGATAATAAAATAATCAAAATTTACCTCTTCGGCTTTAAGTGGAACATTTTCTTCCATTGAGTAAATTATTGCCTGCGATAAATTTTCCAATGACTCTTTTGGAAATTTCTCTCTGTATATATAAGTTTTAGTTTCTGGAAGAGAGGCGACAACATATTCCAAATCAAACTCTTCTCTCAATTTTTTTAATTTTTGAATTATTTCTTTGAATGAAGGATCTGAAATATCAAAATCTTTTTCAAAACTTGCCAGACTATTTTTATTTTCTAATTTTATTTCTTTGTATATATCAGGAATCAGGCCGTGCTTACTCTTTTTAAGCTTCATTATTTTTATAGATCTAGGTGTAATATCAATTGATGCTAAATCAAAAGTTAGAAATTTTGGTGTTGGGAAATAAGTATCAATTTTTTGTAAAAAATCAGAAATCATATAATTGAATTATACTACATATCTATATTAAATAAATTTTAAAATTAAATACCCAATGATCAAAAGACTAGCAATCAGAGCAAGCAGATTGAAATATTTGAAAATTAAATCAGAATATTTTTCTCCAACATATCTAAAGATAAAACCGACTATCAAAAATCTAAGCCCTCTACCGATAATCGAAGCGATAACAAAAACAAAGAAATTAACACTGAAAAGTCCTGCGCCGATTGTGAAGACCTTATATGGAATTGGTGAGAAAGCAGAAATAAAAACAGTCCAAAATGCATGATTGGTAAAAAATTTCTCGACTAGAATAAACTCTTCCTGTAACGAATACAGAGAAATCAATTTAGGACCAAAAGCATCAAAAAACCAAAAACCTATAAAATAGCCAAAAATACCACCTAAAACTGAGAAAATTATAACGTTCAAAGAGAGAACCAACCATTTTTTAGGTTTAACCATAATCACCCCTATCAGAAATGGATCAGGTGGAATTGGGAAAAAGGAGCTCTCGGTAAAGGAAATGACTCTCAAGGCAACCCTACCTATTCTCTTGTCGGAATTTTCTATTATCCAATCGCGTATTTTATGTTTACTTTTTAACATTTTTTATGAAATATCAGTCCCCGATGGAATTTTTGAATCGATTTCAAGCAAAGAGAAATTACTGTTTTCCCTATCAAGAGCGGCCATAATCATTCCGTTGCTCTCGTAACCCATAATTTTTCTAGGTTCCAAGTTTGTAACAAAAGGAACTTTTTTACCAACTAACTCTTGTGGATCTGGATAATATTCTGAAATACCAGAAATAATTTGTCTTTCATCTTCACCAAATTTAACCTTTAATTTCAAAAGTCTGTCCGCTTCTTCAATTTTTTCAGCAGATAAAATTTCCCCTACCTTGATTTTGACTTTTTTAAAATCGTCATATGATATTTTGGTGTTTTTTACCTCGGTTTCTGTTTCGGGTTGTTCTTTATTTTCTTTTTCTTGTTCGTCCATATTTTATTATTTTAACACATTTAATATTAAACTTTTTTGTTCGAATCCCGTTTATTCGAATCGAGATAACTTTGCAGGATAATAGAAGCGGCAGACGCATCAATCATATCGTTTTTTCCTTGGATAAATTCGGCTTGGGCTGAAGTAAGAACTTCGGGATGCAAATCTACTTCTAAATCAAATTCCTTTTCTAGAACTTTTTTAAGGTTAATAATATCTTCCATTATCAAATTATCCTCCATCTTATAATTTTTGGATTCACCAATAATAATCGCCTTTACATCATTATCGGAAATAACTTTTGAAAAGTTTTCTAAAATTTTATTATCATTTTTAATTACAGAATGAGGGAAAGCCATGGTTGCATCTGCGTCTGTAATGGCTAAGCCTATTCTTTTTGTCCCATAATCGACTCCTAAAATTTTCATAATGGCAGTTTAACAGAAATACAAAAAAACTCTATTGTTAAACAGATTTAAAATTGATAATTTTTAATACAGCTGACTATGTGTTCCAATTTTTATAAACAAAAAATCATCCTTACCTAAATCTTCATAAATAGCTCTAATATTTCCTGAAATATTTATACTACAAAAACCATCATATTCTCCATGCAACTTATGATTATTTAATACGGGATTATTTTTATTTTTCTTAAAAAACCATATTCTTTTTTTAGTCTGAATTTGAATTTTCTTTGGTAGTTTTTTGTAATCCTTTTTAAATTCTTTTGAAAAAAATATAACCATGCGTTTAATTACTTTATGCATCTAGCCATTTAAACGCTTCGTCGGTATCAGTAAATTTAGGAGAAATATTTTTACCTTTTTTAGCATCTCTACTAATCTTAACAATCTCTTTCCAAACAGATTCTTTTAATTTAGGTTCTCTAGAAACTTGAAAAGTCCCACTTCTAACAAATTCACGAAGCTGAGAATTTATAATTGTGGAAATAGGAATACCTAATTCATTAGCCAATATTTGAGCCTTCTCTTTGATGTCTTTATCAATTTTTGTATGTAGCGTTGTCTTCATATAACTATATGATACATAACGGTTCTATCATGTCAATAAAGAAATTTATAATTTATTTAGAAAATTTTGCAATTTCTTCATGTCGAAAGCAGTTTGTCTGGTGATCATTAACCATTCCGATTGCTTGAATGTATGCATAAATAATTGTCGGTCCGACAAAATTCATTCCCCTCTTTTTGAGATCTTTTGATATTTTCTCTGATAAAGGTGTTTTAGTTGGGACTTCTTTTAAGTTGCGAAATTTATTTTGAATTGGTCTGTAGTTAACAAAAGCCCAAATATATTTATCGAAAGTTCCAAATTCTTTGCGAATTTCTATAAAAATTTTAGCATTTTGAATTGTAGAAGATATTTTTAGATGATTTCTAATTAATGCTTCATTTTTTAAGAGTTGTTTTTGTTTTGCATTCGAATATTTTGCAATTTTATTAAAATCAAAATTATCAAGAGCTTTTTTGTATGCATTGCGTTTTTTTAGGACAGTAGCCCAAGAAAGCCCGGCTTGTGCCCCTTCTAAAACCAACATCTCGAAAAGCTTTCTATCTGAATGAACAGGCACTCCCCACTCTTTGTCATGATATTTAATATAGAGTGGATTTTCTAAATCAACCCATTGGCATCTTTTCATATTAATAATTTTATTTCTCACCTTTTAAGGTATTAAAGTAACCTACCAACTCTTGTTTAAAAAAAATAATATTTTTTTCTTATTATATTTCAGACTCTTTATATTTACCGTTTATGTATTCAAATACAATTGTTTGTTCCTCCTTAGGATAGTATTTTTGCTCACCGGCTTCATTATAATAATAATTAGAAATATCAGGCGTTGTGGTGATTGTTTTTTTAGCAGAATCGAAAGTGGGAGAGAAAATATTTGAGAGAGTGTTATTTTTTTCGAATATTTCTTTTTCTGGACTATAAATATAGTAAGTAAATTCAGCAGCACGAGGGCCAAATACTCTCAATAGAATATCATTGTAGCCATCAAAATTTATATCATCATATAAATTTATAGTATTAACATTAAAACTCCAAGAATATTCGATGGGTAAAGTTTGAATTTTTCTTCCATTTTGTGAATAGATATTTAATATAAAATCGGGTTCATTACTCTTGGAAACATTTTCAAATGAAAAAATATACGATGTTTCTTCCCCTATGTTTATTTCGCACACACCAGGAGATGTAAACTCTGGTACATCATAACCATCATTGAAATTATCATTATGCGTCTTATTAAGGACGGAATTACAAAAATTTTCTTCTAATCGTGGTAGTGATGAAAACGTAGAATTAATTGAATATTCAACAGAACTTCTTATTGCTTCTTCTTGTTTTTCGAAACCTTCTATATAAGAGATTTTCCATTCGCCATTAATTTTATCTAGTTCTATTTCGTATTTTTTTGGCGTACTACTAAAATTAGTGTCACCCCAACCCCATTCCAAAGTAGCACTTTCTTCATTTAATCCAGTAAAATTAAAAACAATATTGTCCCACCACGCACCATCAGGAAAGTCTTGTGAAAGTGTCCATAAATTTGAATTAACAGAGTGATAAGGTATACCGTCTGATATATTCCAAACAATTCTTCCAGTCTTTATTTCATTATCTAAAATTATCCAAAGTTCTCTATAATTTTCTAAAAAACTTTCAGAAAAATAACCTGAATTTTTGTATACTATATTTCTTTCTTCGAGCGTTTCAAAATCAAGACCGACTGCATAAATTTCATCTTCATCTAATATAGGTTCAAATCCTGTGATAATTATAGATTCAGTCGATGTCCATTTATAAAGGTCTTTGATTAAGTTTTCGATTTCTTCTCTATCAGAAGTCTCTATCTTTTTGTTAATATTTTCATTTTGAGAGATTTCTCGACTAGTTTCTTTAACGGTAGAATCATCATATTGTCTAACAATTAAAAATATTAATATAATTAATATAGCTATTGATATTAAAATCTTAAAAATGTTTTTCATTATTTTATTATACATTATTTTATTTTGTGAAAAACTAGTCTATTGGGGTACAGATCAAATGCGGAGAGGGAGGGATTCGGCGCAGATTACTAATTCGCTACGCTCATAAGTATCTGCTGCCCCGACTCACTTCGGCTCGCAAGCTTCGCCTTGTTCCGTCTTTCTCATCCCACCCTTCTCTCGCAAAACACAATCGGGCAACGCTTACACGTTGCCCTCATTGTTTTTGATGTGTACCCCATTTAGTGGACACTTTTAGAACCCCTAACCCTGTGTTTCTAAAAGATATTCTTTGTATTCAACGGGGGTCATTTTATTTCTTGTCCACTGCTTTCTTTTGTTATTATAGTATTG
>Ga0210012_1004889_pt1 | contig 10386 bp, 8 predicted proteins | sample CryGeymeta201504_FD_183974 | JGI IMG/M metagenome (GOLD analysis project Ga0210012, IMG submission 183974) | Groundwater microbial communities from Crystal Geyser aquifers in Utah, USA - Crystal Geyser metaG 2015-04 (SPAdes) (version 2) | ecosystem: Environmental > Aquatic > Deep subsurface >... | reverse complement strand
GGCTTCAGCTTCAGCTTTTTCTTTGGCAATACGCTTTTCCTCTTGTTTCTTCGCTGCTGCTTCAGCTTCTGCTTTCGCTTTGGCTTCTGCTTCAGCTTTTGCTTTGGCTTCCGCTTCTGCTTTTTCTTTTGCAATACGATCTTCTTCTTGTTTCTTAGCTGCTGCTTCTGCTTCGGCTTTCGCTTTGGCTTCTGCCTCAGCTTTTGCTTTAGCTTCCGCTTCTGCTTTTTCTTTAGCAATACGTTCTTCTTCTTGTTTCTTTGCTGCTGCTTCAGCTTCTGCTTTCGCTTTGGCTTCTGCCGCTGCTTTTGCCTTTGCTTCGGCTTCAGCTTTTTCTTTGGCAATACGCTCTTCCTCTTGTTTCTTCGCTGCTGCTTCGGATTCTGCTTTCGCTTTGGCTTCTGCTTCAGCTTTTGCTTTGGCTTCCGCTTCTTCTTTTTCTTTGGCAATACGCTCTTCCTCTTGTTTCTTCGCTGCTGCTTCAGCTTCTGCTTTCGCTTTGGCTTCTGCTTCAGCTTTTGCTTTGGCTTCCGCTTCTGCTTTTTCTTTTGCAATACGTTCTTCTTCTTGTTTCTTTGCTGCTGCTTCCACTTCTGCTTTGGCTTTGGCTTCTGCCGCTGCTTTCGCTTTCGCTTCGGCTTCTGCTTTTTCTTTGGCAATACGCTCTTCCTCTTGTTTCTTCGCTGCTGCTTCTGCTTCTGCTTTTGCTTTGGCTTCTGCTTCTGCTTTCAATTTTGCTTCTTTTTCTAATCGTTCTGCTTCTTGTTGTTGCTTAATTGCTGCATTTAAAATTTCTAACTTCGATTTTGGATCTTGTTGGGTTGGGTCTATTGTTGTTGCTCTTGTATAAGCACTTTTTGCTGCTTCATAATTTTTTGCAAATAAGGCTTTATCTCCTTCTTTCATTGCATCAGCATATTGCTGTGCTTTAATTTTTTCCTCTAATTCCCGTTTCTTTTGATTTTGTTGAAAATCAACTAAAATTTGATTTAATTTTTGTGCAATAGGTGCTGTATAACCCATATCCCAACCAAAATCATTGGTTTTTGCATCATACCTTGTTTTACCAATAGGTTCTAATAAAAATGAAACATTTAAATCTTTGTGTTTTTGAAATAAAGTCATTTCAACTTCTAAATCATTCACTTTATTTCTTTTATCAGGAGGAATTCCTTTGGTATTCACCAATACTCTTTTAGGTTCAAAATTGGCTTTCTCATACAAAATAACATATTCATTTTCATAATCTAATAACAACTCATATTGTCCTTTTGAATTTGAAACAACATTAGTTACGTAAACTCCATTAGAAGTAGCTTTAATGCTTACTCCTTCCATTTTACCTGAGCTATAATATTCTGTAACTATTCCTGAAAGAGAAATTTTTTGTTCTCCTTGGGCAAGAATAGAACTATGGATTACTACTAATAAAAATAAACTTATTACTTGTTTCATTGGTTTAATAATTAAAGATAACTTTTTAAACTACAACATTCTAAATTTAGAACCTGCAAGTTTACACATTTTATTCTTTAATTATCTTCATCGTATTTTTACCATTTTGTTGCACCACTTTGGCGAATTAACACCTAGCTACTTTCTTTTGTTCATGCTATTAGTAATTCAATGACTTACCTAAAGTTTCAGTATCTTTAAGTAATTGATAGTACCCAATTTTGAAAATTAGGATATAACTTTTTTGTATTTGTATGCCACAAAGTTTAACTCATTAATTTCCAATTTATTTACCCATTAAAAAATATTTGTATAAACCATTTTGTAATTACGTGCTATTTTATAATTTTGTGGTCTAAATAACCTAAACAATAACAAATATTTTATATATTTGCATTTGTATTATGATTCTAAAAAAGAAATCAGAAAGTAGCATTGGTGCTGCTAAAGCACTAAATGAGATAAATTACTACTCTTCTAGTGTACATTGTTCCTATTATAGCTGTTTGCAATTAATTAAACATATTCTGTTGCATAAATATAAAAAATCAGAAGATGAACTTAGAAATGAACAAGAAAAATCAGGAAAGCCTTCTCATGAATATTTGATAAATTCGATTTTAATCAAAATAAGAGATGTTTCTCCGATTAATTTTCGTGATGTATCAAGAGAATTACCAGCTTTAAAAATGGCTCGTATTGATGCTGATTATAAAGAAATTGAAATCAAAAAAGGAATGAGTGAAGATGCTTTTGATAAAGCAACAGAATTACTCACAACTTTAAATATGGCCTTTAAAATATGACCACAAAAGAATTTATTATAGAAAGATTAGACTTAATTATAGAATACTTCCCTAATCTGAAGTGTATTTATGAGTATGACGAAATGTCGAAAGTTCATCTTATTAAAGTACTTCCTCAAGGAGAATTTGACTCAAATAAGAAATACTCAGAGTTTGAATCGGAGATTATTTTTGATTTTATATGTAGATATAATGATTCTAATATTTTATTTTTTACTACAGATGGATCCCCCTTAGATATAAAGAATCCTATTTATCAAGCAGTAGGTAAAAAGTTTGAATCAGAATCAGTTTCAAGTTATAGTTTTGAAAATTTTAATAAAACAATTCTTGTAATGGATGCAGGAGAGAATAATTACGCAATGGCAGCATGACAAAAGAAACTAAATTATCAGCATTTTCATTTGAAGGATTTTTAATCTCAGAAACTCACATAACTAGAAAAGAAGGAAAACAAGGTAAATTCAAAATTGATTTAACCCCAAGTGGAAAATACATTAAGAAGTTGAAGCAATTTCGTTTAAATCTAGAGGTAAGGGTTTATGATGAAAAATCATTTGAAGCAATTATTAAAACTCAATCCTTATTTGAATTCAAAGAAGATGTGAATGAATCTGAAATAGGAACCTATTTTTATGTTAATTCTTCAGCAATTATCTTTCCTTATATCAGAGCATACATATCTGCTTTAACAGCTCTTTCGGGGTTAAAAACCATAACTATTCCAACTATGAATTTAACTGGTCTTGGGGAAAAATTAAAGAGAAAAACAACCTTTGATTAATTTTTTATTTTTATTTATTTACCTTCTCCACCCATTTTCTTGCATTCACAAATGCTTCTATCCAAGGTGTTATTTCGTCTTTTTTTCTATCTAAAGGATAAAAACCAGTTTGCCACGGAAAAATAGTTCTTTCTAAATGAGGCATCATGGCTAAATGACGACCACAATCAGAAACGATACCAGCAGTATTGTATTCCGAACCATTGGGATTGGCTGGATATTTAGTACCCGCATATTTCAACACAATGTTATATTCTTCTTCACTTCCTTCAAATAAAAATTTTCCTTCGCCATGTGCAACCCAAATCCCTAGTTGACTGTTTGACAATGTTGTAAGCATTACCGAATTGTTTTTGGCAACTTGAACACTTAAATAGGTAGATTCAAATTTACCTGATTGATTATGAGCCATTGGTTGAGTTTGTCCTTTCGATTTCACTAAGCCCAATTCCATCATTAATTGACAACCATTGCAAACACCCAAACTCAAAGTATCTTCACGTTTATAAAAATTATCTAATGCTTGTTTGGCTTTTGTATTATACAAAAATGCTCCTGCCCATCCTTTTGCCGAGCCCAACACATCTGAATTGGAAAATCCTCCTACAAAAACAATCATATTTACATCTGATAAATCTTCTTTTCCTGAAATTAAATCTGTCATGTGTACATCTTTCACATCAAAACCAGCTAAAAATAAAGAATAAGCCATTTCTCTATCGCCATTCACTCCTTTTTCTCTAATAATTGCAGCTTTAGTTCCTGTGCTATTTTTTCTACTGTGAGCAATAGCATAATCTGCTAATTTTCCTGTAAAATGAGAAGGAAATTTAAACGAAATAGCATTATTTTTATAATTTTCAAATCGTTCTGTTGCTAAGTTTTCTAAGGTTTGTTTTTTATCTAACAAATAAGAAGTTTTGAACCAAACATCACGATATTCATCAATATCTAAATTTAATTGAGCTGCATTGAGCTTAATTTTTAAACAACGCTCATTGATTACATTTCCAATAATATGTGCATGAACTCCATTTTTTCCTAATTCGGAAACCACTTTATGGCTGTCTTTTACCTGAATGATTACGCCTGGATTCTCACTGAAAAGAATTTTAACCAACTCTGTTTCGTCAAAGGAGTTTAAATTAATGATAACACCACCTTTTTGATTTGCAAAATTCATTTCGAGTAAGGTAGTTATTATCCCTCCCGAGGAAATATCGTGTCCAGCTAAAATTTTGTCTTCTTTAATCAATTTTTGGATGGTATTAAACGCCCTTACAAAATAATTACTATCGGATACTGTTGGAGTTGTAGTTCCTAATCGATTAACAATTTGTCCGAAAGCACTTCCTCCTAATTCAAATTTTTCACTTGAAAAATCCACAAAAATGAGCGATGTATCTTCATCGTTCACCAATACAGGCTCTACAATTTTTTTAACATCACTAACTGCTGCTGATGCAGTAATAATAACTGTTCCAGGTGCATACACCTTTTCTTTAGGATATTTCTGCACCATTGAAAGCGAATCTTTTCCAGTTGGAATATTAATTCCTAATTCACAAGTAAAATCACTCACAGCTTCCACTGCTTCATATAAACGAGCATCTTCTCCATTATTTTTTGAGGGCCACATCCAGTTGGCACTTAAAGAAACTGATTTCAGTCCATCTTCCAACGGTGCCCAAACCAAATTGGTTAATGCTTCTGCTATTGCTAACTTACTTCCATTTTTAGGACTAATGAGCGAAGCTACAGGAGCATGGCCTAAAGCAGTGGCTATTCCTTTTTCTCCTTTATAATCTATTGCTACCGCTCCTAAATTGTTTAACGGCAATTGTAACTCACCTGCTGTTTGTTGCTTGGCAACCTTTCCTGTTACAGATCTATCTACTTTGTTGGTTAACCAATCTTTACAAGCAACGGATTCTAGTTGCAACACTTGCTTAATATAGTCTTTAATTTTGTTGGAATTATAATCCACCTCTTTGAATTTTGTAATTACAGTAGTATCTGTAATCACTGTTTTTGGAGGTTTACCAAACATATCCTCAATTTTTAAATCGATGGGATTTTCTCCTGTTTGTTTATCTTCAAACTTAAAATGTTGGTCGCCAGTAATTTCTCCAACCACATACATTGGGGCTCTTTCTCGCTTGCAAATTGCTTCTAACAAAGAAACATCCTCCGCTTTAATAACCAATCCCATACGTTCTTGCGATTCATTTCCAACAATTTCTTTGGCTGACAAAGTTGGGTCTCCAATGGGTAATTTTCGTAAATCTATTGTCCCTCCTACTTCTTCAACTAATTCAGATAGACAATTCAAATGCCCACCTGCACCATGGTCGTGAATAGAAATTATTGGGTTTTTTGTTGATTCTACATAAGCACGAATGGCGTTAGAAACTCTTTTTTGCATTTCTGGATTTGAACGCTGAATCGCATTTAATTCAATAGCATTGCTATATTCTCCTGTAGCAACAGAAGATACAGCACTACCACCCATTCCTATTCGATAGTTATCTCCTCCCAACACAACAATTTTATCTCCTTTTTTTGGTGTTTTCTTTTGAGCATTCGCCAGTTTTCCATATCCAATCCCACCGGCTTGCATGATTACTTTGTCATATCCGTATTTTTTTTGATTTTCGGTATGTTCAAACGTAAACACAGAGCCATTAATAAGAGGTTGTCCAAATTTATTTCCAAAATCAGAAGCTCCATTGGAAGCCTTAATTAAAATTTCTATGGGTGATTGATACAACCATGGTCTTTCGGGCATAGATTGTTCCCATGCACGGTCTTTTTCTAACCGAGAATAAGCAGTCATATAAACTGCCGTTCCTGCCATAGGCACACTGCCTTGTCCTCCAGCCATTCTATCTCTAATTTCTCCTCCTGAACCTGTGGCAGCACCATTAAATGGCTCTACTGTGGTTGGAAAATTATGGGTCTCTGCTTTCAGAGATAAAACGGTGTCAATTTCAGTAACTTCAAAAAAATCGGATTGATGTTGTGTTTTTGGAGCAAACTGCATGGCTTTTGGTCCTTGCACAAAACTCACATTGTCTTTATAAGCCGAAACTATGGTATTGGGGTTTTGTTCCGATGTTTTTCGAATCAAGCTAAACAAAGAAGCAGGTTTTTCCTTTCCATCAATAATAAAAGTGCCATTAAAAATTTTATGACGACAGTGTTCTGAGTTCACTTGTGAGAAGCCAAATACTTCACTATCTGTTAATTTTCTATTGTTTTTTTTACTTACGTTATCCAAATAGGTTACTTCTTCATCGCTCAATGCCAATCCTTCCTGCTGACTATATGCCGCAATATCATCAATATATTTTATAGGTTCAGGTTGAATATTAATAGTAAATAATTCTTGATTTAATTGAGTGTATAACACTTCCAACATTTTATCATATACTGCTTTTCCAGAATTTTCTATTTTAAATTCTTCCATTCTAATAACAGAGGAAATTCCCATATTTTGTGTGATTTCAACTGCATTGGTACTCCAAGGAGAAACCATTTCAGCTCGAGGTCCAACAAAAAAACCTGAAATACTTTCTTCTTCTAATTTTTCGGCTGCTAATAACCAATTGAGTTTTGGTATATCTTCATTTTTATAAGATTCACTGTATTGAACAGCTATAATTTTGCTTGTTTGAGTCTTAAAAAATACTATCATTTTTCGATTTAAAAATAAACGTACAAATTTAGGAACAACAATAAATTGAAGCATTTTTCAAGTGCTTTTTTTTGAAAACATATTAACACTATTTAAATGTGCGGATAGAAGATTGGAGATTAGAGATTTCGTATTAAAGATTGGAGACTGAATACTGAATATCAAAAATATGAAGATGTGTTACCAAATAGACAATTTGAATATTGAAAAGATAATTTAAATACTTAACTTTAACCTTATTTTTGTAATTAGATTTATTTTATGCATCAAAATAATGCTACCATACTTGCTTTGGCTTGGCCAGACACTAAAGTAACCCATGAAGGAAAATGGTATGACTATCCTATGAAATGGGTTGGAGCTATTGATAAAGAAGGTTACTATAATGCTGGTCATGCTGCTTTAATTTTAATAAATCATAGTAATGGAGATGCTCACTATTTTGATTTTGGCAGGTATCATACGCCTATAAAACACGGACGAGTGCGAGATAAAGAAACGGATCCAGATGTTGAAATGCCACTAAAAGCTATAATTGAAAATAACGATATAAAAAACATTAACGAAATACTATTAGATCGATACAACAACAAGGCTTGCCATGGCACAGGAAGATTAACTGCCTCTATTGTTCATCACATTAATTTTGAGAAAGCGTATAAAAAAGCAAAAGAAATGCAAGCTCGTGAGGCTATAAAATATGGTCCTTTTGAGCTTACGGGAACTACTTGCTCTCGGTTGGTTGTTCAAGTTGTGTTGGCTTCAACAAACAATTGGTTAACTAAATTTTTAATTCGGGTTCCATATACGGTTTCAGCAACTCCACGTTCTAATAACAACGTGTTGAATGATTGTCCTTTTTATTATGAAGTTATTGATAATGAAATATATATAAAAAAGAGTAAATTCTATTTTGTAAAAAAAATGTTTGTAAAAACAATCATTAAAACCCATTTTAATTCTTACAACAATCAACACATTTCGTTAGATAATAACAGTTTGAATAAGTTAGTATAGAATATGAGCAGATTAATAGGAACAATATTGCCTCCAACAAAACCAACTTCAATTCCAGAATCAGCCAAATGGCTTTCGGGACAAGGTGGAGGAACTTGGTTTTATATTGAAGCTACTTCTCATCCTACAACATTTAGAATAAAACGCTTTACTCCAGAAGGAAAAATGGATTGTGATAGGTTGTTTAAACTAGCACCTTCTTTGCCTCTTTTTGATATTCAACAACCCTTTGAATTTGCACACATTTCGCATTGTAGTAAGTGTAGAATAGTTCAAAACAATATTATTTTTGTGTTTAATTATACTCATAAATAAAAAAATAAAAATTTATGGATACAATAAAGCAACTTAACAAATTCACAAAGACAGTTCTAATAATAGGTCTGGCTTTAATTTTATATGGATATTTGTGTAGACTAATTGGACTTTATTTTTTTTGGGAAAGTAAATCAGTTGGCTGGGTACTTTTGTTCTTTGGGTTAATTGGCTTCTTATTAAACAGAATTAAAATTAAAACGACAGAGAATAGAAAAACACTTTTCGAAAAAATAGGAATAGGATTCATCATTTTTATTTTGGTCGTTAATACAATCTTATCCGTTGTTATTCCATTCACGGACGCATATCTAGCTGCAAAAACCTATCTTATTAATGATGCTAACCTTGAAACTGAATTAGGAAATATTACAGAGTTTGGACTAATTCCAACTGGCGGAATTCAAAAGACAATAGACTCAAATGGTGAGTATGGCAGTGCGACAATCAATTTAACTGTTATAGGAGATAAAAAATTTAAGGACATTACAATTTATGTTGTTAAAAATGCTAACAACCCTGAATGGAAAGTTGAAGAAATAGAATGAATTTACTAATTCCTAAAACCTAACAACTAATTACTAGTTTTTGAATAAACACTCCCACCAATGTTATCTTGTTTAGCTCCAGTAACCGAAGCCAAACAATTTATTTCATTACGCATACGCAATACGCCTAAAAAAGCAAAAATCAAGGCTTCTTTAAATTCTACCAGCCGTTTTTCTGGAACAACCACATTATTGGTGGTATAACTTTTAATTCTTTCCATTAAAAAAGTATTGAAAGCTCCACCACCTGTAACTAACACACTTTTATTTTTTTCTTTAAAAATCAATGAAAGTTGATACGCAATGTGTTCAACCATAGTACATAACTTATCTTCAATTGAACTTTCAGCAGAACTAAACAACGGAAAAATATTTTTTTCAATCCACTCACTACCTAATGATTTTGGAGGTTGTTGTTGATAAAACGATAATGCATTCAGTTGATGAAATAACTTTTCGTTTACTGAGCCTCTTTTCGCTATTTTCCCTCCATCATCAAACGATTTTCCTTGCCCATTTGCTAATTTATTCAATACTATATTGGCTGGACAAACATCAAAAGCAATGCGTTGTTGGCTATGCTCAAATGAAACATTGGCAATTCCTCCAATGTTTAAGCAATATTGATAATCGGAAAAAAGCAATTTATCTCCTATTGGCACCAAAGGAGCTCCATGTCCACCTAGGGCAACATCTACTGTTCTGAAATCAGAAATTGTTGTTAACCCAGTTGTTGCAGCCAACACAGCACCACTTCCAATTTGTGTAGTTAAATGTTGCTCTGGTTGATGAAAAACGGTATGACCGTGAGAAGCCACAAAGTCAATGTTGTTCTTTGTTATGGAGTTTTCTATAATAAATTGATTTACTTCTTCCCCAAAAAATTGACCCAAATGATTGCTCAACAACATTAAATCTAATCCTGAAAGTTTTTTTGAATTTGCCAATTGAATTTCTAATTCTGATGAATAAGCAACTGTTTTAGCTGCATGAATTTTAAATTCCCATTGATTTTCAGATGAATAAACAAAAGAGGCAAAGACAATATCCAACCCGTCTAAAGAAGTACCAGACATTAACCCAATTACATTGTAATTTTCTTTCATAAAACTGTTTGTTTTTGAATAAAACTATTAGTTTTGCATAGCTTCAAAATTATGCTTTTATACACATAAATTAAGCTATTTTGAAAGCTCTTTTCATACTATTTTAACAAAAAAATATACAATTATGGATTTTGAATTAACCGAAGAACACATTGCAGTGAGAGATGCTGCTAGAGATTTTGCTCAAAACGTACTAAAACCAGGTGTAATAGAAAGAGATGAGAAACAACAATTCCCTGCCGAACAGATAAAACAATTGGGTGAGTTAGGTTTTTTAGGAATGATGGTTGACCCCAAATATGGTGGTGGCGGTATGGACACCCTTTCTTATGTGTTGGCCATGGAAGAAATTAGTAAAGTTGATGCTTCAACATCTGTGGTAATGTCGGTAAACAATTCCTTGTATTGCTGGGGAGTTGAAAAATATGGAACAGAAGAACAACGACAAAAATATTTAGTTCCTTGTGCCAAAGGAGAAAAAATTGGTGCATTTTGCTTATCAGAACCTGAAGCTGGATCGGATGCTACTTCGCAACGAACAACAGCTATTGATAAAGGAGATTATTACTTATTGAATGGGACAAAAAACTGGATAACCAATGGTGGTTCGGCTTCTTATTATATTGTTATTGCTCAAACTGATGTTGCAAAAGGACAC
>Ga0210012_1004883_pt1 | contig 10395 bp, 8 predicted proteins | sample CryGeymeta201504_FD_183974 | JGI IMG/M metagenome (GOLD analysis project Ga0210012, IMG submission 183974) | Groundwater microbial communities from Crystal Geyser aquifers in Utah, USA - Crystal Geyser metaG 2015-04 (SPAdes) (version 2) | ecosystem: Environmental > Aquatic > Deep subsurface >... | reverse complement strand
ATACTGAAATTATACATTAAAATTAGTGAATTTAAACGTATAAATTGATTATTTTTTATTTAATTAGTATCCAAAATTAAATGAAAATTCTTTCTTGCAGGGTGCGGAATGACCGATATTGCTGTCAGAATTTTATTAGCTACTTCTTCATGTTTTTTTAATTTGGTTTCTGAACCCACAGCACAAGGATATAAATTTACTGCACCACCAGAACTACGAACCACTTTTTGCCATATTCGAACATCATCATCACCTTCAACTAATAAAATTGGGTTTTTATTAAATATACTTGATAAAGGGTGAGCACCAAAAACAGGAAGAATATTTTTATATTCTTCTGAAATTGGATTAAATTTAACTTCAGCTTGTCCTTTTTTTATAAATCCAACATGAACATTCAGCTCATCAGAAAAACCAGCTAATATAGGAGTACTGTGTGTTGCAATAAAAATTTTGATATTTTTAGTTTTAAAAAGATTAATAATAAATTCACACAATTTCACTTGTGAATCTGGATGGAGATGAACATCTAATTCATCAACAAGTAAATAATTTTCTTTATCTGATTCACATTCCATCTCAAAAACCATACATTCTATAGCTAAAGAAATTAATTCTGATTCACCACTACTTATTTCTGTTATAGGTATTGGTTGAACATGGGCGTTATTAGAGTTTTTTTCATATACTTCAAATCCTTTCTTAGAAAAAATTGCCGTACGTCTTATTTCTATATTTTCAAGTAAAGAATTTATTTGTTCCAAATATCGATAAAAATCATAATCATGATCTTTTCTTTTGTCTTTCTCAATTTCTCGAAGAACAATATATTCTAAACGACTATATTGTGCAGCACTTTGTGTACGAAACTCCAAACATTGATTTTTTTTTCTTGAATTAACCATTCTGGCAGGGTTGCTATCTATCGCATCTAATACGCTTGAGTTGTGTTGTAATGCCCCGCCCCTTTCAGGACTAATATAGCGCACAATACCAGGTTTGTTTTGTGGATGATCTGCCATTTCTCTTAAAATACTACTTTTTCCAGAACCATTTTTTCCTAATAGGATATTTATTTGATTATAATTAACTAACTCGGTTTTTGATAATTTCAAAATATTTCTATCATTATTATTCGCCATTTTATTTCACCCGTCGTTTGCCGGTTAGAAGTTGCTGCATTAATGCCTTTTTTTCTTGTTTCAGATAATCCAGCTCTTGTTTTAGCACTTTCATTTCTAGATCAGCGGTAGAAAGTACCGAGGCAATTTCTTGCTGTTCGTCTGGGTCAGGAATTTGGATTTTTAAACTCTTAATGTCACTACTATTTATAGATTCAAAAGTACTACCTTGAGAAAGCGAACCCCATTTGGGCTCAAACCATAGAAACCATTGATATAAAAATTCGTGATGAAAGCCTTTTTTAGCTTTGATACTTGCAATGCCACGCCCAATACATGCTCTATGCTGAGAAATCGCAACAGTCCCAACAGGGGCTCTCACGCTAAGTAGAATATCCCCAATTGCACATTCTTTTATGATTTCTGATGTAAATATCCGCGGAGCTGATTTTCTACCTGCTATATCAGCATTTCCTTGTACCAAAGGAAGACCTATACCATTTTGGTTATAAGCTTGAGAACTTGGTGAGGATCCCATAACAATGTTTGAGATATTTGAAAGATAAATAATAACCCACTCTGCATCAAACCCCGGAAACCGCCTCCTCCCCGTCAGCAACTGCTGCATTAGCGCTTTTTTCTGGTGCTCGCTGTTGGCTAATAATTTTTCGGTGGTAGTGATGGCTTTGTCCCATGCCGATAGGATTTTGGCGATTTTTTTTTGTTCAGGGAGTGGTGGAACATTTATGATTATTTCCCCACAGTCAGGCACTCGCATATGTGCGACCGTACCACCATTACTAAGATCTTCAATCTGCTTTTGGCAGAATCGACTTTGCAACGAATAAAATAGAAAATAATTGTCTGCTATATCGGTATTAGCACGATACATCATAGTACGCTGTCCAAGAAAAACACCCTGTGCGTTTTCAAGAACTCCTACCTCACCGACAGGTGCCTCCCTAGTAAAAATTAAGTCCCCTTTTCTTGGAGCGCCTCTTCTAATCCATTTTTTATATGTTTCTTCTGTTGCAAAACGAACATCAGATGTATTTACGCGCCCATTGCGCACATTTGTAGTACGTATCATTTTGTATGGGGTCTGGTAATCAACAACTGGCGCCGTTTTATTAACGCAGTCGATTATTGTTTCACAGACATTTTTAATAGGCTCACGCATCCACTCCTTAGGCACCATAACCCAACTCCTTCAAATAATCCGACACCTGAAGCTCAAGCCCAGCTCTTTCTTTCTTAAGCATCATTATCCCCACTTTTATAGTCACTCTTTTGAGCAAGCGCCTGAATGGCGCGATCAAAATCTGAGTCAATGGCTTGGCGTTTATTAAATTTATCGTATTCCGCAAAGGCTTTTTGTTCCGCTTGTTTTCGGCTTATTCGCCCATAACCTTCTAGAATTTGGTATTCATTAAATTCCAGAAACTTATTGACGCTTTCGGCGAAACTTTCCATGGTAAATGTGTTTCGCTGCTCAATAATGCGCTCAATGTAATCAAAAAACGCTGACACCGCGCGCTCAAGTTTTTTAATTTCTGTTTCTGACAAGTAATTTTTACCGACGATGGTATCGGATTTTAAAACCCTGCCGTCAGGGGCATTTTTGTACGTCATCATCCCCATGAGCGGTTTGTTGGCATCGGCTTTACTGTAAATAATTTCGGGAGCTGTTTTGCCCGTAATGGCATAATGAAATTTGTTCTGAACGTGCGCGTAGAACTGTCGTGTTGTCTCAGAATCTCGGTCGTAGTCACGACTGCATTCGGAAAAAATATCGGTGATTTTTTGATAAACTCTTCTTTCACTGGCTCGAATGGAACGAACCCGTTCCAACAATTCTTGGAAGTAATCCTTTCCAAAATAGCGGCCATTTTTTAAACGATCGTCATCCAGAACATGCCCTTTGATAATATACTCTTTAAGCAATTGGGTGGCCCAAATACGGAACTGTGTGGCTTGACTTGAATTAACGCGATAACCCACAGAAATCACGGCATCAAGATTGTAATATTTCGTCGGATAGATTTTACCGTCGTCAGCAGTTGTTTCCAAAATGGAAATAACTGCATTAGGATCTAATTCCTTGCTTTCGAATATATTCTTCAAATGTTTTGATATCGCCGGAACACCCACACCAAAAAGCTCGGCAATCCGCTTTTGAGTTAGCCATAAGGTCTCATGATTCAATAGTACTTCGACTTTAATTTTGCCGTTTGGCGTGGTATAGAGCAAAAAATCGGTTATTTCATCTTGAACGCTTAAGGTATGTTTTGGCGTGTCATTCATAACCCAGCTCCTTCAAATAACCTTCCATCTGAAGCTCAAGCTCAGCCAATTCTTTTTTTAGCACCATGCGTTCAGCGCGAACCGCCATCAAGTCAATCTCTTCTTCTTCTTCAAAGGTATCGACATAGCGGGGAATATTAAGGTTGTAATCGTTTTCTTTAATCTCATCGAGCTTTGCTAGGTACGCATATTTATCAACAGATTGACGCTGCTTATATGTCTCAATGATTTTATCAATGTTTGCTTGAGATAACTGATTTTGATTTTTACCCGATTTAAATTCTTTGGATGCATCAATAAAAAGAACGTTATCATCTGACTTTTGCTTTTTGAAAATAAGAATGGCTGCTGGAATGCCTGTGCCATAAAAAAGTTTTTCAGGTAAGCCAATTACGGTATCTAATAAATTTTCTTCTATCAATTTTTGCCTAATTTTCCCTTCACTTGAACCTCTAAATAAAACACCATGTGGAACAACAACCCCCATACGGCCCGACTTAGGTTTTAGGGTTTCAATCATATGCAAAATAAATGCATAATCACCCTTGGTTTTAGGTGGTATACCACGACGAAAACGCCCAAAATGATCCGCCCCAGCTTCATCATGCCCCCACTTATCTAATGAGAACGGAGGATTAGCGGTTACAATATCAAATAACAGCAAGTGTCCTTTGTTATCTAATAATTTGGGACTTCTTATGGTATCGCCCCATTCAATTTTATGATTATCCTCGCCATGCAAAAACATATTCATCTTGGCGAGTGACCAAGTAGACCCAATTGCTTCTTGGCCAAAAAGAGCATAATTTTTTTGACCTGTGTTTTTACGAATTAATCGTCCACACTTCATTAATAATGAACCCGAGCCACAAGCGGGATCACATATGCTGTCACCGGGTTGAGGATCGAGTAGTGTTGCCATCAAGCTTGATACTTCAGGAGGTGTATAAAACTCGCCGGCTTTTTGGCCTCCACTCGCAGCAAAATTTTTGATGAGGTATTCGTAGGCGTTACCAATAATATCAAGTCCCGCCACACGTGAAGGTCTTAAGTTCAAAGCAGGCTTTGCAAAGTCTTCCAACAAGTGTCTTAAAATAGTATTTTTTTGTTTTTCTTCACCGAGTTTATCGGTATTAAAACTGATGTCTTGGAAAACACTTTTGGCATTATCACGCAACTTCCTACCGTTTGCTTCTTCAATGGCATGTAAGCACATATCAATACGCTCACCATTTCCGGGCTCATGGCGTCGTTCCCATAGATTTTGAAACGTTGCCTGAAATTTTTCTTTGGTTGAACCATCATCATTTTTTAGTGAAATTTCAGGAATCACGAATCGTTCATTTTTCATCATTTCATGAATGAGCTCTGGTTCATCACCATACTGTTTTTGGTATTCATCAAAATGATCTTGCCAAACGTCTGATATATATTTCAAAAAAAGCATGGTCAAAATAAAATCTTTATAGGTATCGGCACTGATTGTTCCTCGAAAAGTATCACATGCAGCCATGAGCGCTTTATTAATAGCATCTTGATTAACTGGATCGGCATTGATGTCTTTCGTATTTGGCGCATGGCTGTTTAACATGGTGTGACTTCCTCTAGGTTTAATTGAGTTTGACTGATTTCATTAAGCAGGCATTGCATGAGCTGTTCGCCATTTGCAATTATCTTCTTAGCAAGCTGCTTTTCTTTGTTGATCGTTTTAGCTAATTCTATGATGATTTTCTGTTGTTTTAATGAAGGCAGAATAACAGGTGTAGCCTCTAATACTTGCCTACGAATACTCAGTGTCGTACTACCCTCTGCATGACTTAGAAAATATCGCTGTGCAATAGATTGATTTAAAAACCACGTTAAGTACTCCGGTAGGATGTCAGGTTGATTCAAACGAATAACAAAAAATTGCGGTGCAGCTAAGGCGATGCGTTCCTTGAGTCCATCATCTATTAATGCAGCATAGTTACGTTGGCCACGAGCTGCAAATAAAATATCTCCTGGCCGTAACCAGTTTGCAGACTGTCGAGCAGCTAATTGCGTTTCAATGACGACGTCCCAATTTACAGAATATTCAGCATTAATATCTTTCATTTGCACAACATAAATACCTGAGCTTTTTACCTCTGGTATTTTTCCGCGAAATGAGTGGCCTGCTGTGACTGAGGCAAAATTGATTAAATCCAAAATTATTGCATCCATAGTTATGATGCTTGTAATTATTGACGATAAAATGATTCTTGTCAAATAAAAATTTGCTTCATCAATGATGATGCTATTTATTTTGATTGGAAAAGACTTATTTAAGCATGCATTGCCATGCTTCAACGATCATAAGCATCGCCAATGTGTCCAGTTCACAGTATTTGAGTAAGGCCTTTCTCAACTCCTCTCGCTCAAAATCACTCATGTGTGTGAACTGTAATTTTGCATAGGCTATCGTGGCGGCACCTCCCTCCTTGAGGTATTCATCATCAAACAGCCGTTCAGTATTATCATCAGGCATATCTTGATTGATAGGCTCTAACAGCGAATAGGGATCTTTAATCATACCGTTTTCATAAACAATCCACTGCTGACGTTTAAAATTTTTACTGCTTATCCCCCCTTCACAACCGTAACTTGGCTGACCATATTTTTGTTGCAGATACTTAGAGCGATTCAAAATAGCCGGTAATACCTTCTTAATTGAATTTGAACCGTTGGTCTCAGGATCATAATAAAAGCGTTTCACCAGCTCCAATAAATCCACCATGCACCGATTGCCTACCCATTTTTCTTGGCTATCCTTTGATGATTTGGTGATTGATTTAATAAATAAGATTAGCTCGTTCAGATCTGGCGGAGGTTCTGGCGGATCAAGCAATTGTCGCAAGCTCATGTTTAAATAAGTATTCTCATGGTTGCTGTAACGAAAAATAGTTCCAGAATCTTTTTCAAGTTCAGCTTTTAGTGCGCGAATAAAATCAAACGTTGGATCAACGCCGGGTTCAGTATTCAAATATTCACCCACATGCGCCACACAACCTTTTTCATCCATGATGTGATGTGAAAATTGAAAGGCTATCCCTTGGTATGGATGCGCACCTTTTTTAAAGGGAATCGGTAACATTGCTGTTTCAAAATCAATAAAATGCAGGGGATACACCCATGATTGCATGTCATCACGTAGCCCGACTTCGTCTATCCAAACGGTATCATCGTCATTTTTAACCTTTTCAATCTGCAACCATTGGCGCTGACTTGAAGATAAACCCGGCTTCTCATCATCTTTGATTGATAAATCAGCTTCATCAAAATCACGTAGTTTTATCAAACCGCCTTGAATGCACTTCTCTTTTTTACCAAAACCCCACAAATCTAAAATAATAGGATCAAGAAAATCTTTATCACGATAGCCAAGCGCCTCACGCCAACACTCCTTGAACCCTGACAGCAAACCATGTGCTTCATCATGTGGTAGGGCTTTAAATTGGCATTGAGCGCATGCTTTTTTAGGAATAGGTGCTGACTTTAAGCCTTGAAAATACTGTTGGCTAACCGCGTTAAAGCTATCTCTGAAGGTGCGCCCTGATGCATCACACTCAGACCAAATTTTATCCGTTAAATGATCAACGTTAAGTTCTTTGAGTAGAGGCACTGATAAATCTTCAGCAGATAATGGCTCTAAAATTTTAACCTTTTGTTTGCCTGATGGATCTTTAGTCAGTAGAAATTTGCGGTTCAATCCATCCGTAGGGCAAATACTCTCCTTATCAAGCAGCATCAAATAACTTGAGATGCGGCAATTCGAATAAGCGTGCTGAAGAACCCATTTTTGAAAAGCAACGTCTGCAATATAAGTTTTCCATTTTTCGCTGATGGTTCCATCTCTTTTTTCAACTTTTTGAAGGCCTTCACTGCCGATGGCTTTGGCTTTAATTTCAATCAACTTCAAGTGATTTTTATGTTTAACCAGGATATCTGTGCGAATCAAATATTGCTGGTACTCAATTTCAGCTTCAAACAAGATAATAGAATCAGACTTGAGCAATCGTTGGGTTACATCAAGTGCTGATTCATTCGGATTAGCTTCAACAAGTATGCCTTCTGGATAATAACAACGAGCAAGCGCCTCAACTTGATAACCACCTTCAGCCAGCGCTTTTAAAAATGAATCGTCTTTCTGCTGGTTGGCATACTGAGGTTTATCGATATAGTAAAGCTTTGTGGGACATTCTAGTACGCCATTCCATTAATTCTGGCCAATGCTGATATGCGCTCCTGGCATAATAAATATGCAGTGCGAAGATAGAACAACATGAACTCTGAGCATCTGATGATTAAATAATCAATTACATAAAATAAAATACATGATGGCGGGATTGAAATTAGTTTGGGTTGGTTGTTTTTTTATTTAAATCAATAAGATAAAAAATTTATCTTATTGTAAAGGTGTGTTAACTTGTTACGCGATTCTCACTCGTATAACAAGGAAACACACATGGAAAAGTATATCTTAAAACTCACCAATGAAGAACGTGTAAATTTAATTTCACTGGTTAGTAAAGGCAAGGCATCTGCAAAAAAATTAACGCATGCGAGGATTTTATTGGCAATAGATGCATCTATTGATGAACAACAAACAGATATCTCTGCTGCAGAATCATTGCATGTCAGCGAAAGAACCGTGCGTCGCATCCGTATAGAATGCGTTGAAAATGGGCTAGATAGCGCTTTAGAAAGAAAGTCGCACTCGGCAACAAGGCCGCTAAAAATACAAGGCGATGAAGAAGCGCGCTTAATTGCTTTATGTTGCTCGACTGCCCCCGAAGGGAGATGTCGCTGGACGTTGGAATTATTAGCAGATAAATTGGTATCTTTAGATATAATCGATAGTGTTTCACCACAGACGGTTGGTCGTGTATTACAAAAAAACGAATTAAAACCCTGGCAAAAAAAAGAATGGTGCATCCCGGAGGCCAGCGCAGATTTTGTCTGTAAAATGGAGGACATACTGGATGTTTATAAGCGCCCTTATGATGAAAAACGCCCTGTTGTTTGCATGGATGAATCGAGCAAACAATTAACAAAAGAAACACGTTTACCAATTCCTGCCGAACCTGGACAACCTGAGAAATATGACACAGAGTATGAGCGCAATGGTACAAACAATATATTCTTAGCTTGTGAGCCACTCGCAGGGAAAAGACAAATTAAAATCACAGATCAACGAAAAAAGACAGATTGGGCGGAATTTATAAAAGAATTGGTTGATGATCATTACCCAGGGGCTGATAAAATAGTACTGGTGATGGATAATCTCAATACCCATAATGGCTCATCATTATATGAAAAATTTGAACCATCAGAAGCCAAAAGAATTCTTGATAAATTAGAAATTCATCACACCCCAAAACATGGTAGCTGGTTAAATATTGCTGAAATTGAGCTGAGTCATTTAGGTCGTCAATGCCTGAATCGCAGAATTCCAGACAAAGAAACATTTATTCGTGAAACGAATGCTTGGTGTAAGCAACGAAATGAAATAAATTCTGCAGTGGATTGGCAGTTTACAACTGATGATGCGCGAATAAAGCTCAAAAGGCTTTATCCGGTCATTACACCCATTGGCCAGAATTAATGGAATGGCGTACTAGATCGGCTAATTGATTTAATCTCTGTTTGTAATTCGTTAACTATTGCATCTGGCGAAGACTGATTTGGCATTAATTGCGCCCATATTTCTTTATTTCAGGTGATTGTATTTTATCATCCCATTATCATGATGAGTATAGTTTGTAATGACGTTAGATAAAGCGTGTATAATTCATTAATCAGATATATTGATTGAAACAATAACCATGACAAAAATGCATGAAAATGAGTTTGAAATAGATGAGCATCTTGTACGCTCTCTTCTTAATAGCCAATGTCCACAATGGGCCCATCTGCCTATAAAAGCAGTCTTCTCAAGCGGAACGGACAATGCGCTTTTTCGTTTAGGCGACGAGTATGTGGTTCGTCTCCCAAGACTTGATGGCGCTTTTGCAAACATCACGAAAGAATACGAATGGGTACCAAAGATTGCTAAATTCGTTACTTTCCCTCTTTCTGAGCCCTTGTTTAAAGGCAAGCCCAGTCAAGACTACCCTTCCCTTTGGACGATTGCGAAATGGAATGAAGGGCATAATCCTGATTTTGAACAAGACAATGAATATGCGGGGCTTGCCAAAGACCTGGCTTGTTTTTTAAATGAATTACATGACATCAAATTAACGAATGGCCCTCTATCTCGACGTGGAGTTGCTTTAAAAGAACTGGATGCAGAAACCAGTCAAGCTATCCATGAATTACAAGGAGAAATGGATAGTCAGCTCATCACGTCCTTGTGGAATACACTATCAAACAAACCCTCTTGGCAGAAAGACCCTGTATGGATACACGGTGATTTATTGCCAGGAAATATTTTAATTCGAAATAATCGCTTGAGCGCTGTGATTGATTTTTCAGATGTAGGTATTGGCGACCCTGCTTGTGATTGCATCATTGCTTGGAGTTTACTGAATGCAGAATCCAGAAAAGTATTTAGAACATCTTTGAACAATATGGATGATGATACTTGGGAACGCGGTCGCGGCTGGGCATTATCTATTGCCCTCATTATCTTGCCCTATTACAAACATACAAACCCTGTTTTTGTAAGCCTTGCAAACCGAATGATAGAGCATACTACAAGAGGAGCATTTTTAAATCACTTGTATAAACTTGTCGTTAATTTTTTAAAATAAGTGGCATCACAGCCGTCTTCTATAGCCCAAATCCATGCAAGAACGGCTTGAACATAGCACCAATCACGTATTCGATGCGAGGGTAACTTAAGCCGTTCGGAAAATTGGGCGATACGCCGATTAATAATGTTTGTTGCATCATCATGGGAAAGCAGTTGTGGTATAGGGTTACGAATAAAGGCCGCCACTTCAAAAGCAGG
>Ga0210012_1004868_pt1 | contig 10415 bp, 9 predicted proteins | sample CryGeymeta201504_FD_183974 | JGI IMG/M metagenome (GOLD analysis project Ga0210012, IMG submission 183974) | Groundwater microbial communities from Crystal Geyser aquifers in Utah, USA - Crystal Geyser metaG 2015-04 (SPAdes) (version 2) | ecosystem: Environmental > Aquatic > Deep subsurface >... | reverse complement strand
ACAGCAAAGTTCAACTGGCCAAAAGACGCGCCAGAGGTTACCGCAACACGGGGAATTTCATCAACATGATTTACTTTTTATGCGGAAAAATGAAATTCGATTACCCACTCTATTTCACATAGAGCCATCTTAATTCACTGTCTGAAATTCTGGGGTCACTATACAGCCGTTTTTCCGACCACTCGCAGCAGTTCACGCACGGGTTTAAAGCTTTTGCGGTGTACTTCGCTTGCGCCGTGTGCGCGCAGGGCTGCGAGATGGGCAGCGGTGGGGTAGCCCTTGTGGATGGAAAAACCGTATTGCGGATATTGCGCATCGAGTTGCAACATGAGTGCGTCGCGGTCGGTTTTCGCCAGTATCGAGGCGGCGGAAATGGCGGCGACTTTGCTGTCGCCTTTGACGATTGCCTCGCTGGGGATGCCGGTCTGCGGGCAATACAGGCCGTCCACCAGCACCTGTTGTGGCTGGATGGACAAGGCTTGCACCGCGCGTTGCATCGCCAGCAGCGTGGCTTGCAGGATATTGAGGCGGTCTATTTCTTCCACCGAGGCGTAAGCCACCGCCCATGCCAGCGCACGTTCGCGGATCAACGGGGCGAGGCGTTCACGCTGGCGTTCGGTCAATTTTTTGGAGTCAGCCAAACCGGGAATAGGGTTGAGATCATTCAAAATCACAGCGGCGGCACTCACCGGTCCTGCCAGCGGACCGCGTCCGGCTTCGTCTACGCCGCAAATGAGTATGCTTAATTGATTGATTTTCCTCTCCCCTGCCCATCTGATGAAACAACTAGCCAATTGACCCAACTTCCAACAACGCCAGCCCAGTCGCTGGTTATCCCGTAAACGCGCGAGAGGAATTTATGCGGCTGGCAAATATTGCAGGACGGCAGCAGCCGCTTTTTGCGCGGTATTTTGCCGTAAGGTATGGTGCAACTGGGTGAAAGTCTGTTCGATCTGCTCGACTGCCTGTTTATCATTCAGCAGGTTGAGCAAAGCCTGAGACAAATTTTCCGGTGTGGCATCGTGCTGTATCAATTCCGGCACGACGAAACGCTCGCACAGGATATTTGGCAAGCCGAAGTAAGGCAGATAGCTCTTGCGCTTCATCAACCACCAGGTCAAGGCAGGCAAGCGATAGGTAATCACCATGGGGCGCTTGAGCAAGGCACATTCCAACGTCGCCGTGCCGGAGGCTACCAGGACAATATCTGCCGCTGTCATCGCTTCCTGCGCATGACCAAACAACAAGGACATCGGCAGTGTCTGCGCGTCACAGTCATACATCGCCTGCTCAAAAATTGTTCGTGTTTCACGGCTGACCAAGGGTATCAGAAAACGCGCATCAGGCAATTGTTGCAGGATTAGTTTGGCGGTTTCGATATAGGTTTTCGCCAGATTATTGACTTCGCTGCGCCTGCTGCCGGGCAGCAAGGCAAAAACTTTTATATTGAGCGGAAGGTGCATCTGCTCACGCACTTCGGTGCGATTGGGCTGCTCCGGCAACAGGTCGGCGAGTGGATGCCCGACATAACTCACTGGCACCCCGGCAGCCTGATAGATTTTCGGCTCGTGCGGGAACAGCGCCAGTATATGTGACACCGCACGCTTGATTTTGGTGATGCGCTCACCGCGCCACGCCCAGATGGATGGGCTGACGTAATGGATGGTGGCGATACCTTGGCGCTTGAGTGTCAATTCCAGATCAAGATTAAAATCGGGCGCATCAATTCCTATGAACAAGGCGGGGCGATGGTTCAGGAAATAGGCGCGTAAATTGCTGCGGATACCGACAATTTCGCGGTAATGACGCAATACCTCAACGTAGCCCATCACCGCCAGTTTTTCCATTGGGAACAACACCTGTAAGCCTGCCGATTGCATCCTGGGGCCACCGATACCGATGAATTCCACATCAGGACGCACCTGTTGCAGCGCTTCCATCAAATGATGGCCTAACAGATCGCCCGATGCTTCGCCCGCGACAATACCGATAACAATTTTTTGCTGCGCCATGAAGAAACCTGTTAGCGAACGATGCCGCGCTCTGAACTGGCCAGAAAATCAGCCAATGGTTGTAATTCGGCATGTTCCGCCAGTTGTAATTGAATGGCTGCTTGCGCGTCGGACAGGCTTAAACCGGACCGGTACAGCATCTTGTAGGCGCGCTTGACTGCCATGATGGCGGGGCTGGAAAAACCCCGCCGTTTCAGCCCTTCGCTATTGATGCCATGCGGCACACAAGGGTTGCCCGAAGCCAGCACGAAAGGCGGCACATCCTGCAACAAGATCGTGCCCATGCCGGTAATAATGTGCGCGCCGATACGCACGAACTGATGCACCACGGTGAAGCCGCCCAGAATCGCGTAATCCCCCACCTCTACATGCCCCGCCAACTGGGCATTATTGGCAAAAATGGTATGGTTGCCGACCTGACAATCGTGCGCCAGATGCACATAAGCCATAATCCAGTTGTGGTTGCCGATGCGCGTCACGCCGACATCCTGCGCCGTACCCAGGTTGAAGGTACAAAATTCGCGGATGGTGTTGTGGTCGCCGATTTCGAGCCGGGTCGGCTCACCCGCGTATTTCTTGTCCTGGGGGATTTCGCCCAGCGAACAAAACTGAAAAATACGGTTGTGCTGACCTATTTTGGTGTGACCGCCTATCACCACATGCGATCCGATTACCGTGCCGCTGCCGATTTCGACATGTTCGCCGATGATGGAATACGCGCCCACCTCGACATCGTCGGCGAGCTGCGCATCGGGATGAATAATGGCTGTTGGATGACGCATCAGGCCACCGATTTAACGGTACACATCAATTCAGCTTCTGCCGCCAGCTGGCCGTCCACTTCGGCCACCGCCTTGTACTTGAACACCCCGCGCATACTGCGCGTCAGCTCTACCTTGAGAATCAACTGGTCGCCTGGTGACACCGGACGTTTGAACCGTGCGCCATCTATACCCGCGAAGTAATACACCGACTTTTCGTCCGGCTTGCCGCCCACAGACTGAAATGACAGCAACGCAGCCGCCTGCGCCATCGCCTCGATAATCAGCACGCCCGGCATCACCGGATGATGCGGATAGTGTCCGGGGAAAAACGGCTCATTGATGGTGACGTTTTTCAGCGCGACGATGTTTTTGCCCGGCTCTAACGACAATACCCGATCTACCAGCAAGAACGGGTAACGGTGCGGCAAACACTCCAGGATTGCATGTATATCCATGACGACGCTCATTATTCTTCCTTTACTTTCTGTTCTGACAACAACTTTTCCAATACCTTGATTCTATTCAACATTTCATCAAGATGACGCATCTGCACGGCATTCTTCTTCCACTCGTCCATCTTGCTAAAAGGAAATATCCCTGTGTATGTCCCCGCCTCACGGATAGATTTACCGATCAGTGTAAAAGACGAGATGACCACTCGATCAGCGATTTTCAGGTGCCCCAGGATGCCTGCACTGCCGCCAATCTGACAGTATTTACCGATGCTGGTGCTGCCCGCGATCCCCACGCATCCGGCAATCGCGGTGTGTGCGCCGATGCGCACGTTGTGCGCGATTTGAATCTGATTGTCCAGCTTTACCCCCTCTTCGATCACCGTGTCGTCCAGCGCGCCGCGATCCAGGGTGGTATTCGCGCCTATTTCCACATCGTCGCCGATCACCACCCGACCGATTTGTGGAATCTTGATCCAGCGACCTTCATCCATTGCGATGCCGAAACCATCTGCGCCGATTACCACACCGGAATGCGCAATCAGGTTGTCGCCGATCACACAGTCGTGATAAATCACCACGCGCGGATACAGGCGCGCATGGCTACCTATCACCACATGGTCGCCTATGCTGCATCCCGCGCCGATCACGCAATGCGCGCCAATGACCGCCCCCGCGCCTATTACTGCGGTGGCGGCAATGCTGGCGGTTGGATCAATCCTGGCACCCTCGCCCACCACCGCACTGGGATGAACGCCAGGCTGGATTTCAGGTAAAGGGTTCAGCAGCGCTGACACTCTGGCGAAATAAGCGTAGGGATTGGCCGCAATAATGCGCGGCAAGTCGCTCGCATCGGCATCTGCCTCGCCCAAAATCAATGCGCCCGCCCGCGTCTCGGCGAGTTTGCCGCGATACTTGCTGTTGGTCAGAAAGCTGATTTGCGTCGCATCGGCATGTTCCAGCGTGGCGATACTGGAAATACGCACCTCTCCGTCTCCCAACACGCTACCGCCCAAACGAGAAGCAATTTCCGCCAATGAATAAGTCAAAGCCATACTCTTCTTTATTTGCTGTCGGCCTTGTCGGAAGCCAGGTTTTTAATGACCTTGTCAGTGATGTCAATTTTCGGATTGCGATAAACTGCTTCCTGCAAAATCAGGTCATATTTTTCTGATTCGGCAATCGCCTGTATCGCCTTGTTGGCGCGCTCCAGGACCACTGCCAACTCTTCGTTCTTGCGTAGATTCAAGTCTTCACGAAACTCGCGTTGCATGCGTTGCAGATTGACGTTCAGCGCATTCAGCTCACGCTCCTTGTTGCGACGCTCAACCTCACTGATTGCGGCGGGATTTTTTTCCAGAGAATCTTGCAACTCCTTGGCCAGCTTCATCATTTTCTTGATCTCCAGGTCACGCGAGGAAAAATCCTTTTCAATCTTTTGCGCCGCCTTCATCGCGGGTGCCGACTCATGGAGAATCCGTTCGGTATCCACCACACCCACCTTAAAATCTCCAGCCATAGCAGATACTGATCCCAGCAATACCGCTAACAGAATCGCCTTCATTGTCATCGTCTTCATCATCCGTCCCTCATTCGTCACAATCAACTACTTGGCAAGCGTTGTTTAATTATCTGACAATCGGTTAGTTACATCAGAACATCGAACCCATTGTGAACTGGAACGCCTGCAATTTATCAACGGCCTGTTTGTTCAATGGCAAACCATAACTAAATTTGAGTGGCCCCATCGGTGATAACCAGGTTAAGGCCACGCCAGTCGAATAACGCATCCCGGCACTACCAGGTAAATCGCCCGAGCCATACACAGCACCGCCATCCACGAAGCCACTCAAACGCACCGACTTATCCTTGATTCCCGGCATGGTTGTCATGATTTCCATGCTACCGGCAATGCGACGCAAGCCGCCCAGCGATAAATTGTTAATATCACGCGGACCCAGCGAGCTAGGCTCAAAACCGCGTACTGAACCGCTGCCTCCCGCATAGAAATTTTTGAAAAATGGCATTTGCTTGCCCGCATAACCAGCACCGACTCCAGCTATCCCGTTCAACATAAAGGTAAAGTTTGAAGAAAGCGGGTAGAACCATTGTTGCTCGTAGTTCAGTTTGTAATAGCGCATATCCATCACAGGCAGGGCAATTTCAGCATAGGCGCGCTGCATCGTTCCCTCGGTGGTGTAGATCGCGCTATCGCGGCTATCACGCGTCCAGCCTACCGTACCGAGCGCCGTGGTATTGACACTGCCGAACGTATTCACATAACTGGTATAACGCAACGGACTCAGTGCTGTCAGTCCAATATTTGAATTCTCGATCGTCAAACCATATGAAATATTAGAATCATCCGAAATCGGCACACCAAACCGTACGCCGATCCCTGCGGTGGATGAAGTAAATTGGCTTAGGGTCGTATTTGTAGCATTAGAGTTACGCTTATAAACGTCAAAGCCCCGGCTCATTCCATCATCAGTAAAATAAGGATTGGTATAAGAAACAGAAATGTTCTGGTTAATTTTTCCGGTATTGAGTTGCGTGGACAGATGGCTGCCGCTACCGAACAGATTGGATTGCGAAACACCGGCCGTCAACACCAGCCCTTCCCCGCTACCGACACCGGCACCAACCGTAAAACTACCGGTAGATTTTTCTGTTACTGACACGTTGACATCCATCTGGTCAGCCGCACCTGGCACAGCCGGAGTTTCAATGTTGGCTTCCTCGAAGAAACCTAGTTGGTCAACATGTTTCTTGGACTGCTTAATTTTTTTCACATCAAACCAAGAGCTTTCAACCTGACGAAACTCGCGGCGAATGACCTCATCTCGCGTCTTGGTGTTGCCGCTGATATTGATACGACGGATGTAAACGCGCTGTCCCGGATCAATCATGAAATTGAACGCTACTTGATGTTTTTCCTTATTCATATCAGGAATGGCATTTATGTTAGCGAACGCATAACCTTCCGAGGCCAAGCGTTCACCGATCAGCTTAGTGGTTTCCGACAACGCCTTGCGGGAAAAATCATCTCCCGCCTTTACCTGCACCAGCTTCTCGATTTCTTCCTTGGCGACGGGAGTATTGCCTGACACCGCTGTGTTGGAAATCGTGTATTTATCGCCTTCGGTGAGATTGACCGTGATGTAAATATCCTGCTTGTCAGGGGTAATGGAAATTTGCGTCGAATCAATCGCAAACTCCAGATAACCGCTATCCATGTAGTACGAGCGCAAGACCTCCAGGTCGGCAGAAAGTTTTTGCTTGGAATATTGGTCGTTTTTGCTGAACCAGCTCATCCAATCCGGGGTACTGAGCTTCATCATGTCCCGCAAATCATCTTCCTCATAGACTTTGTTGCCCACGAAATTGATTTGCTTGATTTTGGAAACGTCGCCTTCTACCACGTCAAATACAATGCCGACACGATTTCGATCCAACTCGGAAACCCGAGTCTTGATTGTCACGCCGTACTTGCCGCGCGCCACATACTGCTGTTTCAAATTCTGTGTCGCTTTTTCCAGCGCACCCCGGTCAAAGATGCGCGCCTCGGCCAGCCCCGCATATTTCATGTTGTCTTTAAGCTGATCTTTGGAGAAATCCTTAATGCCATTGATTTGTATGCTGGCAATGGAAGGACGCTCCTTGACCAGCACGATCAACACGCCTTGCTCTACCTCAAGGCGCACATCCTTGAAGAAGCCCGTGCCATACAAGGCGCGAATAGCAGTCGTTGCCTGCTCATCATTCATCGTATCGCCGACCTTGACCGGCAAATAGCTAAACACCGTACCGGCTTCGGTACGCTGTATACCCTCAACGCGGATGTCTGTGACAGTGAATGGCGTGATCGCCCAGGCGGGTGTCATGAATAATAGAGAAATAAGTCCTGCAAGCTTTGTTTTGTTCATTTATTACTAACCTGAAATGAGGCGATTGATATCGTTATAGATGGCAAAGACCATCAAAGTTCCCAGCAATGCGATGCCTATTTTTTGACCAATTTCCCAAGTCCGTTCCGAGACTGGGCTACCTTTCAGCAATTCGGCGACATAATACAGCAAGTGACCGCCATCCAATAAGGGAACAGGCAGCAAATTCAGCACCCCCAGACTAATGCTGATCAAGGCTAAAAATCCCAGATAAGATACCAACCCCACTTGCGCGGACTGTCCAGCATAGTCGGCGATGGTAATCGGACCACTCAGATTTTTCAGGGAAACCTCGCCAACTAACATTTTCCCCATCATTTTCAAGCTGATAGCAGCCGTATCCCAGGTTTTGCGCAAAGCCTGGTGGAATGCCTCCCCTGGTGGATAACTCACCTCGGTCAACATTGCCTGCCAAGCTGCCTTATCCACTTTCGGTCCGGCACCTATCTTGCCCACCCTTGCACCCGACTCTTCAACTATTTGTGGCACAACTGCCAGCCTGAGCGCCAAACCAGCCCGATTCACTTCCAGTATCAGGGATAGGCCAGGATGCGAGCGTACCGCCTCAACCAGCGCACTCCAATCTGTCACCGGCAGGTCATTGACACGAACAATCTCGTCACCCACTTGTAAGCCGGCACGCTGCGCCACACCCCCTGCAACCAGCTTACCGATGACGGGCAGAATAGTTGGCTGATACCAATGAACGCCTAGCTTATCGAGAAATTCGCCGTCCAGATCATCGGCTTGCAAGTTGCTCACGTCCAAAAGATGAGTCAAATGCCGTCCGTCGGCGCTTTGCGCCTCGATTTTAACCTTGTCCTTTTGCAGGGCTAAAGTCATCAACTCCCAGCGCATTTCCTGCCAGCTCGGAATGGTCACCCCATTGACACTGAGTATGGTCTCGCCCGCTTGCATCTGTGCGCTGGCGGCGGGCGTTCCTGTCGGCACTTCGCCCAACACAGGTTTCAAGCCCGGCAAGCCGTGTATGAACAACACCCAATACAACAAGACCGCCAACAGCAAATTCGCCAGCGGTCCAGCGACAACAATCGCCATGCGCTGCAACACTGGCTTACGGTTAAACGCCATGCTCAATTCTGCGGCGGCCACTTCGCCTTCGCGCTCGTCGAGCATCTTGACGTAGCCGCCCAGCGGAATCGCGGAAATCACCCATTCCGTGCCATTTACCGCAAACTGCTTGCGGTAAATGACCTTACCGAACCCCAGCGAGAAACGCAGCACCTTCACCCCGCAACGACGCGCGACCCAGTAATGTCCATATTCGTGGAACACTACCAGCAGTGCTAGCGCACCCACAAAAGCCAATAAGGTAATCATTTGCTCAGTTGCAAAACATATTGCTGCGCAATATTGCGCGCCCGGGCATCGGCGAGCAATACATCATCCAAGCTGCCAACAACCTCGACGGGCAAGGTATTCAGCACGGTTTCAATGACATAAGGAATAGAAAGGAAGGCAATCCGGTTGTCCAGAAAAGCCGCGACAGCCACCTCGTTCGCGGCATTCAGCATGGCGGGCGCAGTGCCTGCGACACGCAATGCCTGATAGGCCAGAGCCAGGCAGCGGAAACGCTCGAAATCAGGCTCAACGAAATCGAGCCGGGCAACCTTGAACAAATCCAGTGGTGCAACACCGGACGCAATGCGTTCCGGGTAAGCCAGCCCATAGGCAATCGGGGTACGCATATCGGGGTTACCGAGTTGCGCCATCACCGAACCGTCCACATATTCGACCAGCGAATGAATCACGCTCTGCGGGTGGATCACCACCTGAATATCCTCGGCGCTGGCATTGAACAACCAATGTGCCTCAATGACCTCCAGCCCCTTATTCATCATGCTGGCGGAATCCACCGAAATCTTGCGCCCCATCACCCAGTTGGGATGCGCACAAGCCTGGTCCGGCGTGACGTTTTGCAATTCACTCAGTGGGGTATTGCGAAACGGCCCGCCCGATGCGGTGAGCAGAATGCGCCGCACCCCCGAACCTGCCATATCGCCGTCATAGCCACGCGGCAAACCCTGAAATATCGCGTTATGTTCACTGTCTATCGGCAAAAGGGTCGAACCGCTGACGCGCACGGCATCCATAAACACATTGCCCGCCATCACCAGCGTTTCCTTATTGGCGAGCAGGATTTTTTTACCCGCTTGAGCCGCTGCCAGCGTTGGGCGCATCCCTGCCGCCCCGACGATAGCGGCCATCACGGCATCCACTTCCGAGGCTACACAAACCTGCGCCAGCGCATCTACACCGCTCAAAACTTCGGTCGTTGAACCCGCTTCGCGCAACAAGGCGCGCAATTGTACCCCAGCCGCCTCGTCCAGCAACACCGCAAAATCAGGCTTGAATTGCAGGGATTGGCGGAACAGCAGGTCAACCTGGCGGAACGCCGTCAATGCAAAAATCCGGTACTTGTCAGGATGGCGTGCGACAACATCCAGCGTGCTGGTGCCAATGCTGCCAGTAGAACCCAAGATTGTTAAATTTTGCATGATTCAATCCGTGAAAAGCTAAAGGTGAAAAGCGAAAAGTAAAGGCGCTGCATCGTTTCACCTTTCACAGCGAGTTATTGCTGCAACAAAATCACCATGGCGGCCAGCGGCAAGGTTGAGGTCAACGCATCAATACGATCCAGCAAACCGCCATGCCCCGGCAACAACGCACCGCTATCCTTGACCCCTGCATGGCGCTTGATTGCCGACTCAAACAAATCACCGATTACCGCCAGCCCCACCCACCACCAGGATGCCAGCAGCAAGAGCGGCAATATCACACCCTGTCCCGACGAATGGCCTAGCGCCTTTACGACCAGTACATATACCGTTACACCCAACATGCCGCCTGCCACCCCCTCCCAGGTTTTACCGGGACTGATACTGGGGGCAAGTTTGTTTTTACCGAATTTTCGTCCCGCAAAATAAGCGCCAATATCAGCAACCCAGACCAGACACATCACAAACAACAACACCCACGGACTGACATCGTGCAGGTCCATCATGGCCAGCCCCGTTGGAATTAACACCGCCCAGCCGACCAGGCACATCAATAGCGGATTCTCGACCTTCCAGCCAACAATCAGCCAGGTCGGCACGATGATCAACCAAAGCAAAGCTGAAACTGCGTATACCAACAAATGAGGCAACACTTGCGCCATTTCAGTGTGGCTGGCATCAAACCAGACCAACGCCAGCATCACGAGTAACGTCAAAGCGG
>Ga0210012_1004867_pt1 | contig 10416 bp, 9 predicted proteins | sample CryGeymeta201504_FD_183974 | JGI IMG/M metagenome (GOLD analysis project Ga0210012, IMG submission 183974) | Groundwater microbial communities from Crystal Geyser aquifers in Utah, USA - Crystal Geyser metaG 2015-04 (SPAdes) (version 2) | ecosystem: Environmental > Aquatic > Deep subsurface >... | reverse complement strand
AGTTGGACGAGTTGAGCCCCGAGAATGGGGAGGTCTTGGAATTCGAATGTAGAAGGCAATCTTACCTTGATTTATTGATCGGAGGTTACAAGTACATAACAGAACTGATATCTTCTTCAATATGATTTTTGTGTTAAATATTAGAATAAGTTGAATACTAGGAAGGTAGCTGTTGTAAAAGTCATATAAAACTATGAATTTTTATCTTTATTATCTTCATCGTAAATATCTAACTTATTAATATGCCTCCAAGAGATGACGATTCTATATTCTTTCGCTGTTCTCATCTATTGCTTTGTAAATTGACTCATTGACCAGAGTCTAGAGGTCAGCTCCGCACCACTTTTCAGTTGCTCGGCTGATATTTGTCACGGCATCTTCTTTCACATTATGCAAGCTGCCCATTTTTTTGTCAAGTATCTTCCAAAGAATTCCTTTTCTTTGATTTTCGTCAGGGAGAGGGATGTGAATCTTCAGGTCGAATCTTCCTGACCTGAGTACAGCTTGGTCAACGAGATCTAATCGATTTGTAGCAGCAACAACCACAATTCGCTCATTAGGAGTAAAGCCATCTAGTTCATTGAGAAATTGATTAATAGTGGAAGTTGTTTAGTGACATTCCCTAAGGTTATTGGCTCTGCTTCCTAAAGCATCTATTTCATCAATGAATATAACACAGCCCTCTTCGTAAGTTCTGGCAAGTTTGAATAACTATCTAACTCTTTTGGGTCCCACGCCAACGTACAGTTATCTAAACTATGAAGCAGCCATTCTGATGAAGTGGCAACCTGCTTAGGCAGCTAAAGCTCTAGCCAGCATGGTTTTTCCTGTTCCCGGAGGTCCGTAAAATAAAATTCCTCTTCGGATGCGAGCACCCATCTATTCATATTTTTTCGGATTTTCCAAGAAATCTATGGTTTCTCTGAAGGCATACTTGATCTACTCTCCTCCATAATAGTCATTAAGGGTTGTTTGATTTTAAACAATTGATGATTTGAGATCAAGAGGGACCACTTTTTTATCCTTGAAAGAACCCATTAAATATTTCATACTGAGGAAAGTGAATAGGCTGATACCAATACTACTGTAGACTTTATTTGGAATCAGCTTTTACTTCTCGGAAAATACAATGTCTGTGTTTCTGAGTCAATGTATACTTACTTGATTAGGTTCCAAACAGCAGTAGGTTAAAGCGTATCCATGTAGCTTTTAAACCACTATGAGGTCTACGATCTAAAAAATACCAAATCTCCATCAATAATGACCTCTTTTACTCCTCCCTGACGAACTGCCTCCACAAAACTGGACCACTTAGTCTATCCTCCACTCTCCAGATACTTCCAACTGAAATAGCCGGCTATGGCAAAGCTAACACCTGCTAATATTTTATACTTGTGCTTGCTCCACACATCCTTGATCTAATCGATAGCCTTATTCAGCATAATTATAAATAATACCGTCTGAGCAATTATATTTTTCTATTGGAAATGATCGAATTCAACAAAATTTTCTGTGACCTTCATCCAAACGAGCTTATCAGCAACTATTGTGCTCATGGTACTCCTCAACTGATTCAGAATAGTGTAACATTGGTCTCTGCGCCACCTGCATTTGCTCTCACACCGAAGCCCACTACCAGAAACGAACCGCACCTGACTACCAGAACATTAGAGCAACTTACTCACAAATGCAAGACAACCTCAGAAATCGCATTAATTCCCTTTAACATGAAAAATCCCGAATCGTAAGACATATCCTAAGTAGAACCTCCTCATCGAAAACATTCACTCGAAGCGCAAAAACATTTCAGAACTCATCATCCAGGCCAGACAGGAAACTCTTGACTTTGTCAACAAATTTTTTGACGCCAAAGAGAAGGAAATTTTGAGGAAGATCGAGTCAGACGAAAAGAAATTGGGACTGCACAACTAGAATAGAATGGAAACGCTCATGAATATGATATCTAGAGATGTGAACAGTCTCTTTACTGCTGCTCAGGAACTAAACTCACAGAACTTCCTGGAAAACTTCAATCGGATCAGAACTCAGGTCGTTTCCAATTCTCTTCAGACTCAGAAATAAATTTCTTAGGAACTAGACAAAAATGAAAATTATGAAGTCACCATTACGATCAATCCTATCTACATCAATGATATCAAATCAGGTCTTGAAAAGAGTCTTAACCTGATGTATGACGAAAGGACTACTATCAAGACACTGACAACTGATAGAGAAAATTGGGAAAATACCAATAGAAACTCCAGGCTGAACATTGTTTCAAACCCGAACGAAAGCTCTGGAGTCCAGACATTCAAGAGAACTTCTGAATCTTTACCTAGACCAGTCAGCAATCAGCCAAACAGATACACTTCCACTGTCCTTGAAAATGCTTCCATTTTCCTAAAACCAAATCCTTCGACTCCTAAGTTACAGCCTTCTCGTCAGAGCCATCAGCAGTCTTTCTCATTCAGACCTGAGCCTTTCATTGTTAATAACTCCACTCCTGTCCAGGCCATGAGACCTACCAATCATACGAACCAAGGGTCTCGTGTATAAATCAGAGTCAACAGCTCTGAGAAGAATTTAAGAGACAACATGCAAAACAAGCATCCTTTAAGCCAGAGCTATATGGATGTTTCTTCATTCAGCCACCTCCACGTTCCTCAACATATTTAAGCCGGCAAAAAAATAAAGAAATCTGGACTTACAGTTCTCCGAGCAGTTGATAATGAAAGAAATTGATTTTTATGAATTAAAAACATAGTCAGCAACATTTTTTCTTCTTGTTTTACTTCGTATCCTGAATCACCTTCTTCCCAATGAGAACTGAATTCCTTTTGCCACTGGGTTGCTGTACAACTGGTTTGGATTTCACGAGGCTATAAATTTCTATTTTGATATTCGAATACATCTGGAGACAGTCATAAATGCATTATCTACATTGTTGCCATTGAAAGCTGAGGTCTATAGATAGTATAGCTTGTTCTGATGAGCTAGCTCTATGGCTTCTTCTTGCTTGACAACTCTCTCGAAATCTCTGTCGCACTTGTTTCCTGACTCTTAAAATCAGTACCGATGAGAATACAGGCCATGTTTTCTTGTCCGTTCTATTTCAACTCTTTGATCCATTTGGATACATTTTCAAAAGTGTTCCTTCTGGTTAGGTCGAATACGATCAATGCACCCGATGCTCCCTTATAGTAAGCGTGGGTGATTGCCCGATATCGTTACTGGCCAGCAGTATCCCAGATTTGGACCTTTATTCTTTTGCTATCTAGTGTTATTGTTTTGGTGGCAAACTCGACTCCGATGGTGGCCTTGGACTCATGTGTAAACTCATTCTTTTCGAACCTAGATAACAGATTAGTTTTTCCCACTCCCGAGTCTATGATTATGGCTAGTGTACCCCCGATGACGACCATCTTAAAGAGAAAGTCGAAACCCTCTCCAATTATGCTCATAATAACACTTATCTTTGATCATTCACTAAATCCATAGACATACAAAAACCACCCATTCAACACTTGAATTGGGATGTCTGCAAAAACTAGCGATGACATTCGCATAATTTTCTTGGAGTGTTACGTTTGTAACTACGGGTGAGTCTCTGGCTTGAATCTAGCTTCTTTTGCCTGGTTACTAGCTAATAATAATTGCAACTTGTGCACTAGTTGTGCTTAGGATTAGAATGAAATGTTTTTGCTCGCTTTTGCTTGGATTATTTTTCGGCTCTTGGAACAGTGTCAAGATTGAGGGTCAGCTATCTATTTGGAGGAGGTATTTTTATATCATTGATCTATATTGTCTATCCCATCTATCGAAGCTAACTTTCTCTTACTTCGTTTTATCTTCTCAGCTGAAGGACTTCAGTCATCATAAGTCCTATGCTTTATCGACCTTTATCATGTTACTCTTGACTTTTTGTTGGTTTCCTCATCCAAAACATCAGCTCTTTCTTGAGTTCCTAGTTATACCCCTGTAGATGGTGGATATATTTCTTGTGCTCAGTTGCTTCCTTTTTGAGCGATCTATTCTCATCTATCAATCTCAACATATCTCTACATACTTGCTCATTGTCCAAAAACAGTTATTTGTTTTCTTGTTGAAGTCTTTATATCTCTCGTTCTAGAGCTGTGATTGTTCCCAAATCTTAATTTTTGTGCTTTTCCGCTGTGTGCGAAATTGTGCTTTTTTGACCGGAGATTAACTTTCTCAGGCTCTTTTCCAGCTTGGTTGTGAGAGCAAGACTTTCAAGTATGGGTTATTCATCCGATTGTTAGAACATCAAGCAAAATAACGATTTATTATCTATTTTTTGTCATAAATTATACAAAGTAACACTCACTTCTTGACAGGAGGAGGGGGAACTTCTTCCTTTTTGTCCTCAACAATCACAGGACCTTCTTCGTTTTTCTTGCCCTTACAGCATATGTAAATATAGTGGAAATTCTTTTCAGGCTTCTCGGTGCTCGGCTGGCTGATTTGAGATGTGATCGAGGGTCTTGGCAATTTGTGAACCCAAATTCCCCATTCAAATTCCTTTCTTCTCAAATGATCCAGGCGAATTTAAGGACTTCCGAATGAAATCATCATATAGACTCCATTGGGTCCAAGGACTTTATATATTTAGGTCAGCATTTTGCTTGCATTGGTATTGGAGCCTTCTCCACACTGAATAATATCGTTCTTACAACAACAGAATCGAAGGTACCCTTATCGATTACTGCATCGAATGAATTCTAAGCAAAATCCATAGCTCTGACGTCCATTTGGATGTATTTGAAATTTGGACCTTTGTCCTTGTACAACTCAGTCATTGCTTTAATGGAGGTTTGAGAAATGTCAATATTGGTGATATTTTCGTAGCCATCATCGAACATTTCCTAGCTTAGACCTTAATGACTTATTATTTACGTGCATTGCCTGAGCCGACATTGAGAATGCGGAACTAGATAGGCAGGTTGGCACCTATCAATTAGCGAAGAGCAAAGTAACGCTGGTACCAGTCGAAATGAGCAGGATCTCTTGAGTATCTTTCCTCCCAATATTAGGCTCGACCGTATTGACTCATCAGTTTCAATATTATTAAATCTTTATAACGATTTTCTTCTTCTTCAGCCCTTCTTGTAACTGTTGAGACTAAATACAAGTTAAAGTTGGTCTATTTTCAAAACGTTATAAAATTAATAGTAAAAATGAAGAAAGAAAAAGATCACAATAACCTCTATCGAAAATACGCAACAACTTTGACCCACCAGCCAACTTACATGAGAACAAATCCTTCCTATGAACCTTCCCAGTGCAACACAATCGAATCAAAAAGAGGCAGACTAAAGTAGACTATCTAAGCATCAGCATCGAGTGCATTGGACGAAGTATAACCCTTTGATAGCAATTATGAGTAGTTCAGAAGCTCAATCCTTAAAAAGGTGGTCAACATTTAAGAGGAAGCCAACACCTTGCTCGATAAAAAATAAAAAGAACTATATTTTTTGAAGATTTAACTGCAAAATAATGAAACCAGACTACTTGAGGCTTAAGAGACTATTATCCAGAAAGACCAGGAAATTGAAAGACTCAAGGAGCAGATAGACAAAGGATATAGAGGGCAAAACGAAAAAATAAATAAATAAGAATATAGCTCTTTGGTTTCTTAGAATATCAAACTCAAATAATCGTTGAATTTGCTGATCAGCCAAAAGAACTAAAACTGCAGACAGTCTCCATACAACTCCTATGTCCATAAAAACCAATCTGATACCCATCTTCTCAAATAAGAAGTGGAAGAGCTTCGGACCATGGTCGATTAAATGGAGAGAATGATTCACAACTGTCCTTCTTGTTATACGCTCTCTCGTAATTTGGAACAACTGAACTAATCTTATGCCTGTCTACTGAAGGAGCACACAAAGTTAAAGCAGTTTAATCAGGCTCAAGAACACCATCATTTGAGGAATATCACCAAGCAGATACAGGAAAATCAAAACATAGTCAGAGAAAACAACCATCTTCGAGGATAAAAGGAGGGCAAGTACTATTTAAGACCGAAGAGAGAGAAAATGAAGGAATCTGTGGCCAAGAGATGCAGAACCCTCACTGATCAATTTTGAATTTTATAATTTAAAAAGATGCCCCCTAAACTACCCCCTCTCCATCAGCTTGACAACCTCAAAACCAAAGCTGACCTCATCCCATAAATCTTCTTCTTCGGACAAGTAGTCGGAGGATAATTCGAAAGCTAAGATGCTCTACTTTGCGAAATGACATTGTAGACTGGACAGTATTGGTAACTTATTTACCCCGGTAAAGAAAAGACATATCAATCGCAAACATGCTATGCAGATGTACCTTTGAATTAAGTCAGAAAGGATAGCTTTTCGTGTGGTCTCATCCCTTTGACTTTCACTTTAAAGTCAATGAACTCTCAGGATGGTACAATACTTACTATATAGGCCTAAAGTCATCCTCAAAGTTTGGAGGTTCAATGACTCTTCTAGTACCAACGACTTGCTTGCTTATGGAGTCACTTTTCTTCCCAAAACTGCAGGGTTTCATCAAATCAGCTGTGACATGTGGACGCCTTATGGAGATTGGAAATTTGGAGCCCTCTCCTTCTACATGGATTCAACTCCTCGACTTAACAATCTCAATATTCTTTCCAAAGATCTCGACAAGCGTAAGAAAATTTTCAGTCAGCCAGCAGGAAAAGTCTTGCTGGAAGTTGAGGTCTTACGGAAAAACTTTAATGTGCTTAATATTTCTTCGTGATAGTGTTTGTCTGTACCTTTTGAGCTCAACTTATATCACATAATGTCCTCTTTCTCGATCTCCATATTGCGACGCTGTTGGACCTCTACATTGGTATTGTCTCGACTAATTTCAGGGAATTTCATAGAGATTTGTCGATTGATGGCTTATTTAGTGAGATTATTTTTTTCACTGGGCGGCAAATCAAGCACCTCTTCGATGAAGGTCTGGGCCATTTCTATGTAGATTCTTTTGGAGACTTTATCTAGATTGAAACCCTTTCCAATGAAGACATGGTTCATGAGTTCTTCTAGATCTTCCTCTTTTAATATTTTATGGGTCTGATCACCTCCGAAACTCATATGGATAAATATTATGTACTGTCAAAAACAGTATATCAAAATATTCTCTTTCTGAGCTCTATTTGTAGAGCTACTCTTCAAGGATCGACCTCTTATTTAATTCTACTTTCTTCCCAACTCAGACATTGATCTATGATTGACCCCTGTTTGAGGGCGATAGTACTTCCTGACTATGCTGGGAGTCTCCTTCTTCTTTAGACTACTCTACCGGGGCAGGTTTTGACTGATATTGATGTCCTGTACATCCAATAAGCTCACTTTATTGTTGCTATCTTTGACCTCCTCGAAAGGGGACTTATCGAGAAGGAGACTGATTTTGCGCCTTTTACCTTTTTTCCTCAGCTGCATCTTATATTTTTCGAGCTGGGTGATTTTTTTACTCGGCATAAATTCCTTTCCTGTTAGTCTGAATTGAACATCCTCGTAGCTATCTGGTTCTGTGCTGCATCGATATTTCATGCTTAAAAACTGTGAATTCTCCAAATTTTTAATCTATTTTTTTAGTTCATCAAACTTTGACTCCTTCACAATGGAGGCATCTTTTTGATAGGAAATGGTTGAACTTTAGCTACTGGGATGGCCATAGATGGTGGCTTTTTGTCCGAGCATGAACGTTTCTTTGTGGCAATTGAAGTCTTTGTTAACAAGAGTTCGTCCTCCAAAGCTGTTCTTGGTGTTCCATAATTTGTGTTTCATAAATAGTATTGTTTTTTGCTAATAAAAATTATATATCATCATTAGCCCTCTACAAAAGTCGACCATGTCTTGCCATTGAATATTAAAATGTTCTTACGATCCTCCAAGCAGTCGTTTTCATCCTCACCGTCAACATTCTGCAAGCAGTATATCATGCCGTTGTGGACAATACTCTGCTGATTCCAAAACCCTTCGGCAATTGGTGGATTCTTCTGGTTGACATACTTGATATAGTATTCGTTGTCCTCTTTCGAATCTGAGTAAGGTATGATGTACGTTCAAGCACAAAACTCATGCGCGAATTCTCACTTCCTGCTTATTCGTTGTATCCACCGAATATGAAAATTTGGCTATTGTTCAGGGGAGCCCATCCACTACAGCTCAATAATCCGAACTCGCTGTTCATGTTTTAGATTGTCGGATCAATTTCGGTCCACATGTTGGCCTTCACAATGTACACCTCAATAGTATCATTGTTTTAGCCATTGGGAAAAACTCCTCCTAGCTTAACCAGTTGACCATCTCCAATGGCACTGAGACACGAATTAGTGGTAGGATACTTACAAGATGCAATGAGCGTTACTTCTTGAGTTCTAGGGTTGAAGACTTAACATTTTTTCAACACTTACTCACTATCTGTCATTCCTCCCGTTATGTAAATTAGTTATTTGTGGCAGAGAATAGAGTGACTTGATCTGGCAATCAGTAGCTCAGAGACAGGAACAAGCTTACGATTGGAAGGACTATACTGATATATGGTCTTGCTTTTCTTGAAAGTGTCAACTATGGTGCCTCCAATGATAAAAATGCCACCGTTCTAGGTAGCAACAGTACGGTGGAAAGGTGGAATACCAAAATCGATATCAAGAGGAATTTTTTCCCACTTTATTGATTCTCCTTGTCTGATATCGTTGATGAAAATAGTATGGAGAGTTGAGTTAGTCACCTCAAAAAAATGAAGAAAAGGCTCAACTCTGAAGTAATTTTCAGCCTCGATTCTGAAGGAATTTTGTTGCATCAAACGGTCAGCACTCAGCATCTGAGAGTTCACCTGATATGGACTGGCTCCGATATTACGACTCACCTTCATCTGCTTCTCTCTATATCTGGATTACTTAGGATATTGCTTGCTCTTGTTGTACACCATACTTTTATTGTCGTTTCTGTTCCTTACTCCGATAAGATCGTTGAGACTGGCTCTCAATTGCTATCTTTTCTCAGGGTTCATCTCGAGCTTGACATTGAAATTCATTTATCTTTCTAGTTCATCGATTCTGGAACGGAAGTGCTTGATCATTCCTTTAAAGTTAATTCTGTTGGCTCTGTTTATGGCTTTGACCGTTTCGTCAGGTATAAAGAGATGTTTGTCGAGCATTTTTAGTTATCCAGTGGCTTGCATCAAATCCTTCTTGAGAATTTCTAGTTTCTTCTGGATTTCGACGTACTTTGATGTTTCTTTTCTGATATCATACTCTTTTTCTTTGAAGTAGGTCTTGATCTATTGAATCAGTCCTTATTTTACTTCCTCCAGCTAGCGAATTACTACATCAATTGGGTGAGCTACATTGCTTGGTGTATTATTAGCTATTGTCGCCCTTTAGGAAAGAATTCCTGCCAGTCTCGATCTCCAACTGGTGAGCTGTATCTCTCAACTTCTCAGATGTCTTCTTGATGCAGGTCTTGATCGAGTCGATCTGTCTAAACCCTTGATTACGACATGATTGGAGTGAATAGACGAATGATGTTCAATGCACTCAGGGCACATGAACTTCAAACAGGGGCTCTCTGTGCAAAAATTGGTGATGGGCTATCGTTTGTGTTCGTTACAAGAGATATAGTTGGCGAAATATGTCTCCATGTTTTCGAGTGTGAAGGTTTTTTGTAGATTCATTGTGTGTAACTATATTTTAAAATATAATGAAGGTTCTTTGGGATTCAAAGATAAGTTAACAAACCAATCAAGCTGTGGGGGTGGTCTCAGCGGGTTTGTCGGTCTGGGGAGCAGGCTCTTCTCTGGGGCGTCTGGTGGTACCTCTTCCTCCTCTTCTTTCACCCTCGGGTCTTTCGGGTCTGTCACCTCTGTTTTCTCTTCTGATTCTTCTGCCCTTATCTTCAACGATATGCTCGTACTGTCTCTTTTCGTCCTTCCTGAATGGTACAATGATTACTTCCAGGTGAGAGGAACGACCTCTTCGGTGAGGTTAAGGTACTCAGAGAGATAGTTTTTGCCTTCTTTGTTAATGAAGTAGTAGAAATATTGCCAGCTGAAGACGAGTTCAATGAAGCCTCTATCCTTGAGGGATCTGAGGAGTTTTCTGACATGGATGTTGGGGATGTTGGTTCCCTTGTGAGGTTGAGTGGTGAAGTCTTTGTGAACGACGATCACTCCCTCCTGGAGGAGGTATCTGTATACGACCTTCTTTTCAGCCTTTGAGATCTGGACCATGTGGTGAATAATATTAGAATTAATATTTAATTAATTCACTACAAAAATAACAATTCATATCTACACTCAAAAAACCTTCCAACTAACCAACCCTGTGCTATATTTCCTGATAATTATACTGATTCGTGCTTTTTATATAAACTATCTCCAAATTATACTATATCA
>Ga0210012_1004864_pt1 | contig 10417 bp, 6 predicted proteins | sample CryGeymeta201504_FD_183974 | JGI IMG/M metagenome (GOLD analysis project Ga0210012, IMG submission 183974) | Groundwater microbial communities from Crystal Geyser aquifers in Utah, USA - Crystal Geyser metaG 2015-04 (SPAdes) (version 2) | ecosystem: Environmental > Aquatic > Deep subsurface >... | reverse complement strand
AGATCGCCGAGACGATCACGAAGACGAGCAGCCCTGGCCGTGAGAGCGACGCCGGCACGAGCGCGGCGAGGGCGAGGGAGAAGGTGAGGGGCAGATGATCGTAGCCGCCGAGGAGCGCGCCGAGGATCACGATCGAGGCGGAGGCCGCGAGGCCGTAGGGCAAGGAGCGCCAGACGGGTTCGCCCTCGAGACGGCCGAAGCTGGTGTCGAAGAGACGCGTGGCGCCGTCCGTGGATTGGCGGAAGAGGCCGAAGGCGTGCAGCAGCCCGCCCACGCCAAGCAGGAGCGTCAAGAAGCCCCACAGCGGTCCGCGTGGCACCTGGCCCTGGTTGCTCATCAACGCGAAGGTTGCGCCGAGTCCCACGACCGCGAGCACCGCGCCCTCGATGCGAGTCCGACGCGTGACCGGAGTCGTGTTCGAAGGCGTCGCGCCTCCGTCCTTGTCGGCGGGCTTGTCGTCGGCGGGCTTGTCGTCGGCGGGCTTGTCGTCGGACGGCTTCTTGCCCTTCTTGCCGGACGACTTCTTGCTGGAGGCCTTGCCGCCCTTCTTGCCGGAGGGCTTCCCGTCCTCGTCGGCAGCCTGTGCGGCGTCGTCGGGCGCCTTGTCGTCGGTAGCCTGGGGGCCGTCCTCGTCGGAAGCGTCCTCTTGGGCGCCGTCCTCGTCGGAAGCGTCTTCTTCCGGCGCCTTCGATGCGGCGTCGTCGGACGTGTCCTCTTCGGGAGTCTTGGCGTCCTCGGACGGGGGAGTGACCACCGCGTCGTCGGAGCCGTCCACTGAGGGCTCGCGAGCCTCTTCGTCTTCTCGTTCAGTCAAAGCGCGCGCAGCATAGTAAGGGCGCCATGGCGGGTCCAGCGGTGCGCCTCCTGCCCCAAATCGTCGCATTGGGGTTCTGGGGTGACGCTGAAGGCGGGGCTGGAGCCGCGCGGGCAGCGTCGCGGGGAAATATCAGGCGGATCTTTGTGGCGGCAGGGCCGCGATATGGTGCTTTGCGAGCCGTTGGCCCGCGGCGGACGCGCCAAGGGCGAAGGTCTCGGCGGCCTGACGGTTCCGGCTCAGCTCTTGGCTCGAGCGAGCGCGAGCAGCGCGGAGCGCGCGGCCTCGAGCGCCTCGGCGCCGGGGAGGGCCTCGGAGATGCGCAGCACCAGCTGACGCGCGTGGCGCACGAGCAGCCCTGCGATGTTGAAGAGCCGAAAGCGCAGGGCCTTGGGACGCGAGCGTTGCATGGATGCAGGTAGCGCGACCTGCTTCGTCAACGCGAGAAGGTTGTGGACCAGCGCGTTGATGCGCCACCACGCGGCGTTCGAGCCGAAGCGCCCACACGGCAACGTGCCGCCGGCGAGCTCGTTCTTCATCACGCCGTGCGCGTGCTCCACCGTGCCTTGCTTCTCTCGCTGCCAGCGCAACAAGCGCAGGCCATTCCAGTCCATGTTCGTGACGATGGCGAAGTGTCGCCACGTGTCAGGCTCCTCGTCGTAGAGATCACGTTGACGGCCACGGACACGGATCGCGATGTAGCGCAGCGGCTTGGCGCCCAGGCGGAAGTTGCGGTTCCAGTTCGGCACGAACTCCACCTCCGCCCATTGCCGCTGCTCGTTGGGAGCGCGGTCGTAGGCACGCAGCGTCGTGTAGTCAGCCCAGGCGCTCTCCGGCAGCGCCTCCACCTGGGATCTGAGGGCGCCGCTCATGTCCGCCGAGACCGCGAACTCGATGCCTTCCTCGTCCGCCCAAGTCAGTGCTGCCTCGTCGTAGAGCGCGCTGTCGGCGCGCAATCGCCTCGCCGTCACATCGCTCGGTAGCTTCGCAAAGGCCCGCTGCAAGAAGGACTTCACTTGATAGGCCGCAGGCACATTGCCGTCCCGGAACTCATCTTCGACCCACACCTCGCGCTCCGCCCACCACGCCATCTGCGGCTGGTAGCCCGTCGTGCCTTCATAGGCGCGCAGCGCCCCTCGCTTGTGCGCCTCGATGATCGTCGCGTCCACATCCAACGTCGCGCGTGTCGACGGCCTCTGGGCGTGCAACGTGGCAACCACCGCCGTCATCATCTCGGCGAGCACCGCGAGCCCAGGCCCTTCGTTGCGTATCGTCGCCTTGCCTCGGACGCTCAGCTCCGCGTCCTGCTCCGCGGTGAGGCGGTTGCCTTTGGCGTCCTGATGGAAGGCGTACAGAAACTGCTTCAGCTGTGTCGATGACGAGAGCCGATAGCCGACGAGTGCCTCGAGACCCGCATCCGCGCGCAACGTGTTCACGTCGTCCACGCAATCACCCCCTGCGGTGATCAGCAACACCAGCGTCTCCAGATGCCGTCGCGCCGTTTGCCACTTCGCGTAGCCAAGCCGCTTCGCCAGTCGTTCATACATCGAGCGATCGAGCACCGCCCGCAGCGCTTCCAGAATCAGCGGCAGGCCGCCGTGTGCGGTCACGTCGAGACGCTCGGAGGTCAACTCGAGCTTGAAAGGGAGGACGCCTTGGGATAGCTGCATGGTGAGAAGTGGCCTTGGGCTGTTGGTTGCACTTCATCCTTAACGGGTCTCCGAATTCTCGGGAACCCCAAAAGGTCCACTTCTCAACTACTTCCAGATACGCCGGCTGTGAACGGCGTCGAATTCGTGCCCGGACGCTCCCGGGCGCGCATTCTCACCCCCTGGGTGAACCTGTCCCGCTGATCCTGCCGACGCTTTCCGACGCGTTTGCGGGCACTTACTCGGAGCACTCAGAATCCGACCCGACGATCAGGGAATGGCCAGCTCCGAGCCCTCGGCACGGGCATGTTCGCTAGCGGCGCTGAGGCGGCCCCGGGATGGCCATCCCCGGCGTGACCTGGATGCAGGGCGCCAACCCCCGCCAACCCTGGTTGTCGCCGGCCCACCGCACTGCTGCGTCGAACTCGCCGAGGCACTCCTTGCGGTGCCGCTCGAACCACGCCCGCATCAGAGCCGCGCGCACATGCGTCGCCATCTCGGCGGGCGCGTCACCGACGCCACCCTGCTGGTGCCACGCCGCCACGATGTCGGCAGAGGACGGCTCTGGGGTCGCCAGCTTCGAGAGATCTTCTTCGACCTTCAGCGTGTAGGTGAAGCCCACGGTGGTTGGTTTTTCGCATGCGGGGATGGGGCATGCCACAGCCTGGGAGCACGCCGGCGCCTCACTCCGGCCTGTGACATGCGGCTTCGAGGTTGTAGCCGTCGGGGTCGAGCACGAAGGCGCCGTAGTAGCCGGGGTGGTATTCGGGGCGCGGGCCAGGGGCGCCGTTGTCCCTGGCGCCTGCGGCCACGGCGGCGGCGTGGAAGGCGCGCACGGCGGCGCGGTCTTTGGCGACGATCGCGACGTGGGTGGGCTGCACGGTGGCGCTCGGACGCAGCCACAGCGTGGGCTTGGCGCCCGCACCGAAGCCGCACACTTCGTCGAAGGGCATGTGCGGTACCTCGGCTCGACTCACGACCTTGGCGATGCCGTAGCCCAGACGCTCGAGCACGGCGAGGTAGAAGGCCTTGCTGGCCGCGTAGTCGCTCACGAGCAGGGTGAGGTGGTCGATCATCTTCGTCTCCGTGGTCTGTCGGCGCATGTAGGGCGCCGCGGGGGAGGATCGCCAGAGGGGAATCGAAGGTCCAGACGGGGGTGGAGGCGACGACCGACGGCATCTGGTGCGCGAGCTTCGTCCGCAGAACGACCGAGAAGTGCCCGCGACGTGCGCGCATGGACGCGCCGATGCGCCCTGCGTTGCTTGGATGCGCCCCACCGCTACCCTGGACGCAACATGTCCTCCCTCGTCCAGCCCGTCGCACCGAAGAGCCTCGAAGCGTGGCCCACTCGGCGCCTGCGCGCGTTGCGAGCCAAGCTGTTGTGCTGTGAGGAGAGCCTGGAACAGAGCGACGTGCAGGAGACCTCGGAGTTCGACGGAGTTCGACCCATCTGTCAGTCGTTTCAAGGACGACTGGCGCTGGCAGGAATTGTACGCGGCCACGCTGGCCCTGCTGAACACGCGCGAGCACGTGCCCAGCGGGGACGAGCGCAAACGTGTCCGCGGTCGAGAGGCCGCGCAGGCTCGGGGCCGCGGCCGCCAGCCGCGGGCGAAGCGCTGATGGGGTGAGCCCCAACCGCCGACCGAGCCCAGCGGTTGGCCATGCGCTGCTGTAGGTCCGCATGGGCTGGTCGCGGCGTGCGGCCGGTCGGTGTGTACGTTCTTTTCGCCCGGGCGGATCAATCGCGATTGCTTTGATCATTCAGTTGCGATGATTCTTGACATGGCCACCCGCCGTGCTATTCATGCGTTCAGTGCCAAGGGGTGATGCACAGCATGTGGGAGTGGGGAGTTGCCGGGTCGACGCAGGTGCCGACCGGCTCGCGGAGTTGGACGCACGTCTTGCGGTTCTGGGCCGTCGCGAGGCGGCGATGCGCCTCCGTGTCGGGGAGCTGTTGCATGCGCTGGGTGAGCGCTACCGGGAGCTTGCATTCGCGTCACTGGGGGCCTACTCGCGGGAGCGATTGTCGCGGTCCCAGGGCTGGGCGCGGGATTCTCGCATGGTGGCCAAGAGGGCGCAGGAGCGCCCGGTGCTTCGGGAGGCGTTCGTGCAGGGGCGCATCTCGTGGAGCGCGCTGGAACTCCTGCTTCGGCATGCGCCGACGGAGCCGGGCGATGCGCCGGACGCGGACGCAGAGCTCCTCGACGCGGTGGAGGGGCTGACGGTGCGGGAGCTGCGGGAGGTGCTGCGGACGGGCGCGGACCGAGGCGTGCTCGAGGGTGATAAGTCTCCCGATAGTGAGCCTGAGCGGGTGCATGTATTGCAATTGACACTCCGGCGCGAAGACGCGCTCGCGATGGCCGAGGCGGAGGCGCTGATTCGTCACGTCGACGGCCTGGGTCCGAGTGGGACGGGGCTCGACGACTGCTGGCTCGAGCCGCTGCTCGCCGAGGGACAGACTTCGCTCTTCGACTTCCTGCCCGCTGGCGATCCGGTAGTGTCGGAGCGCATCGCCGGGCAGTTCGCGCACAGACGACGAGTGCGCGAGGAGGCCGCGGCGCGGCTCGCGCATGAGGAGGAGCGAGCGGAGCGGGCGCTCGGTCTCGGGGCTCCGAGGGACGCAGGCGAGGAGGGCGACGAGGGCGTCGAGTCAGCCGAGATGTTCGGAAGCGAGCTGCCGCGGTGCCCACGCGCCATCGACGCCGAGCTTCGCGCCCTGTGCCGTGAACTGGACTTGGCGGACGTGGCGTTCGCGGGAGTGGCCGATCACTTCTGGCGCATGCGGGGCTGGCGCGCGCTCGGCTACGCGAGCGATACGCAGTACGCGCGCGAGCGGCTTGGGATGTCGCGCTCGAGTGTGCGACAGCGCATGGGGCTCATTCGGCGCGTGGGCGAGCGCTCGGCCTTGGTGCGCGCTCTCGCCGCGGGGCGCGTGGGGTTCGAGGCTGCGTGTCTGCTGTCGCGGGCCCTGGCGCGGCGGGGGACGAGCCGGACGAGCCCCCGCCGCACGCGCGATACGGTCTCCAACGGGGATGATGCGTGGATCGAGCGGGCGGAGGCGCGGACGTACAAGCATCTGCGCGAGGACGTGGCGGCCGCGCAGCTCCTGGCGCGGCTGGAGGGGCGATCGCTCTCGGAGGGGCCGCCGACCGATGAGGAGCTGAAGCGCGTGCGAACGATGGAGCGGGACGCGAAGTCGGGTGACGCGGCGCGCGAGGTGCTGATGGACGTCGAGGGCGAGGTCTCCCGCCCGGTGGCCGTGGTGCAGATGTCCGTCGTCCTGCCTATCGCAATGACGCATCGCTTGGCGTCGAGCGTGGTCGTGCCCGCGGAGGCGGAGTGCGGATCGTTGCGTCACCTCGGCTACACGACCACGAGGCTCCGGCTGAGCGAGGAGGTCGCGCTTCACTTCCGGCAGGTCGAGGCCGCGTACGGTCGCTCGGGCTTGCCTGGACGGTTCGTGCCCTTCCTGGTGAGCGCGTTGTTTCAGGGTCTCGGCGGGCTGGTCGGGGATCGCAGCAAGTGGGAGGCCATTCACCGCCGTGACATGTACGAGTGCAGCTGCCCCGTGTGCGAGAGGCAGGACGTGACGCTCCACCACGTGACGTATCGCTCGCAGGGCGGCGGTGACGAGCCGGAGAACCTGCTGAGCCTGTGCAGCTTCTGCCACCTCGACGGCGAGCATGGCGGTCGACTGCGTGTGCGCGGGAGCGCGAGCGAGCCCGTGTTCGAGTTGGGGCCACCGAGCGCGCCGCTGCTGGTCGTGCGTGGGCGAGAGCGGGTGGCGGCGTAGGGGGTCCACTGAACAACCGCGTACGCCTGACGTCCAAGCGGCATGCTCGTGGCCGCCACGCGAGGGTTCTGTCTCTGGGCGCTCACGCTCGCCGGGCTCGCTGGCCTCGCGGCCCCGGCTCCGGCGCTGGCGCAGACGCGCGCAGACGAGGTCGTGGACGCGCCCCTCGGGCTCTTGAACCGCGAGGAGCGACGTCTGCTCTCGCCTGCGCTCGACGACGGCCCGGTGCTGCTCGTGGATCGGCTGCCCGAGGACCTGCCCGCCATCGTGCTCGCAGCGCGCGTGCACGCCTCCCCAGCGCAGGTGATGAACGTGCTCACGCGCCCCGAGAGCTATCCGCACTTCATGCCCGCTCTGGATCATGTGCGAGTGACGTCGCGGCGCGGCGCGCAGCTGGCCTACGACTGGTCCTGGCGTCTGGCGGTGTTCACGCTGCGTGGCCAGAACGTGATGACGACGCTGCCGGGCTCGACTGCCCGGGGCTATCGCCTCGACGTGCGGGCCACGGGTGGCGACCTCGGCGTGGGCCGCATGACCTGGCGCGTTCACCCCGATCCGGCGGGCTCTCTGGTGGTGTTCTCGTCGCGGCTCGACATGCGCGACGCCAACTGGGTCAGCGGGCGACTCGAGGCCGGCGGGCGCAGCGTGAACCGCAGCATCAACATCGCCCTGGCCACGGTGATGCTGATGGGGAGCGCACGCGAGGCCGAGCGCGTGGCGGGCTACCAGAGCCCATCACCTCCGTCCGAACGGCCACCGATGACGATGGCGACCATGGACCTCGACGCGCTGACGCCGCTCCTGGCCCGTGGAGACCTGGCGTTCTTCCACATGCGGGGCGACACGCTGGACGAGGTGACCGTAGCCGCGCGCTTGCTCACCACGGTCGAGCCCGCCCAAGAGGTGCTGAACGACCCCGAGGCCTTCAGCCGCTCGCTCATCAACGGCGCACACGCCGAGGTGCTCGAGCAGAGCGACGAGGGCACGCTCTTCGACTGGGGCGTGTCCTTGCCTCTGATCGGCGTCGACGGACGCATGCGCCTCTCGCACGACGGCGAGGCCATGACCGTAGAGGGCGTGTCGGGCGCGCTCGAGCACGGACGCTGGCGCTTCGACACGCACCGCTTCCCCTCGGGGGAGGGCTGCATCTACGGCGTCGGGCGCTTCGACCCGCGCGAGACGTCGGCGATTGTGCGCAGCCTGATCGGCGACGACGCCTTCTTCGCCCACGGCCTGACCGCCGCCATGCAGATCATGGTGGTGCGCTCGATCCGCAAGCGCGCGATCGAGCGAGCCGTCGCGGACGCCGCCGCCGCCCACGCCGCCGGCTGAGTCGACGACGCCCCGGAGGGCGTTTCCCTCGACCCGTGAGCACGCTACCGTGCGTGCATGCGATGGCTCTTGATGGTCCTTTTCGTGCTGGCGGGTTGCGGTGACGACAGCGGCGGCGACGCGTCCACGGACGCCTCCCACGACTCCGCGGCGGACGCCTCGCTGGACGCTTCCACGACCTGCGACTCCGTCCCGGCGCTCGAATTAGGAGACGCCATGGGTGACGCAGATCCGCTCGGCTCGGACGCCACCGAGGCACGCGCGGGGAGGCTCTCGGCCGACGACTTGCCGCCCGATCCTTCGCGCCTCTTGACCTGGGAGCCCGGCGATTTCGTGCTCGCAAACGACCGCATCGCCGTCGTGATCGAGGACGCGGGCGCCTCGGATGGCTTCGACCCCTGGGGCGGGAAGATCGTGGGCATGGCTCGGGTCGAAGGCGGGCGCATGATCGAACCCGCGGACTTCAACGAGCTCATCCCCGGGGTCGGTCGCTTCAGCGTGGAGACGGTTTCGGTGACGGTGATGGAGACGGGCAGCGGCGGTGCGCGCGTGCGCGCCGTGGGCATGCTCCACGCCGTGCCCTTGGTCGACGCGGTAGCCAGCGTGCTCGCGCCCGGCGAGCTCTCCGATCTCGAGGTCGCCATCGACTACCGCCTCGCGCCCGGCGCCGACTACGTCGACGTCGCGTACTCCCTGCGCAACCTGCGCTCCTTCGACCGACGCACGCCGCAGCTCTTCTTCATGCTCCAGAGCTCGCGCATGCCTCGCTTCGGTCCCGACCAAGGCTTCTTCCTCTCACCCGACGCGCAGCTGCCCTGGCTCGGCTTCGATGACGACGACGCCACGAGCTACGCGGTGGAGTTTCGACCCGGTCCCATCGGCTCGCCGCTCGAGGTGAGCGGAGGCGCGCTCTTCGTCGGCGACCGCCTGAGCGCCGCGGCCTGCGCCGTCACGAACATCGACTACTACCACCTGCACCTGGGTGGGCCGGGCATGAGCGGCCTGCGCGCGGCCATCTGGCACACGGAGGGCGTGGCCAGCGAGCGCATCGAGGGCGTGGTGCGACAGGCGGACGGTGAACCCGCGGCGGGCGTGCGCGTGCACGCGGAGAGCGCCGACGGGTCGCACTACTACACACGCGACCTCACGGACGCGAGCGGGCGCTACGCCCTCGACGTGCCGAGCGGTTCGGATGTGCGCTTGCGCGCGTGGCGTCGCGGCGAGGGCGTCGTGGGCCCGGTCGCCGGGCCGGACATCACCTTGCCCGCCATGGGCGCGATCGCCATCAGCGCCACGGACACCTCGGGCGTCGCCCTCCCGGTGCGCATCCAGACCCGGCCCCTTGCCGGTATGGACGGCGACGGCGAGCCGCCCGAGCGCTTCGGTGAGCTCCAGGGTCCACCGCACCGCATGTACAACATCCACTCGGCCAACGGCGTGGCGGAGCTGCGCGTGCCGCCGGGGACGCACCGCGTGATCGTCAGCCACGGCTACGAGTACGAGATCTTCGACAGCGACATCGACGTCGCCGCGGGTGCGCGCGTCGAGCTGAACGTGCCGCTCGAGCACGTGGTCGACACCACGGGCGTCATGTGCGCGGACTTCCATCTGCACACCAACCGTTCGCCGGACTCCCCCGACGGACCCGAGCTGAAGCTGCGCGGTGCGGCCGCCGAGGGGCTCGAGATCGCGTGCCGCTCGGACCACGACTGGATCACGGAGTGGGACACCATCGCGCAGCACGAGGGGCTCGCGGACTGGGTCTTCGGCGTGACCTCGCTCGAGGTCACCTCGCCCATCATGGGCCACTTCGGGGTCGTGCCCGCGCGCGAAGACGCGACGCCCAATCGCGGCGCCGTGCAGTGGTGGGAGCGCGACGCCTCGGCCATCTTCGACGACGTCTACGCCATGTCCACGGATCCCGTGCTGGTCGTGAACCACCCGCGCTTCACCGGGCTCGGGTACTTCGACTTCGCTGGCTACGATCCGGTGACGGGCTCGGTGGCGAACGGCGAGATCTGGGACGACCGCTTCCGCGTGATCGAGGCCTTCAACGAGTCGAGCTTCGACGGCTCGGCCGAGGTGGTGCAGGACTGGTTCTCGTTCGTGAACCGCGGCGTCCGCATGTTCGCCGTGGGCTCCTCCGACTCCCACGTGATCGTGGGCAAAGATTGGGAGGTGGGCTACCCGCGCACCTGCCTGCGCCTGGGCGTCGACGACGCGGCCACCCTGCGCGCCGGCGGGGGCGAGGACCTCGTGCGCGACACCACGCGCGCGGGCGCCTTCTTCGTCAGCGGCGGCATCTACATCGACGCGGTCGCGCGAGGCGGTGTGCGTCCGGGAGGCGAGCTCACGGGCGCCACGGCGCCCGAGTCCATCGACGTGCGCGTGCAGGCCGCGTCCTGGATCCACGTCGACGCGTTGGAGATCTACGTCGACGGCGCGCTGGTCGACACGCTGCCCATCGCACCGAGCACGGACGTCGTGCGCTTCGACCAGACGCTCGAGGTCACGCCTGGACACTGGGTCGTCTTCCACGCCAAGGGCGACGAGCCCCTCGGTCCCGTCCAGCAAGGACAGACGCCCTTCGCCGTGACCATGCCGATCTTCATGACGCCCTAGCGGCGCCGGTGAGCACGTAGACGTGGGCCACGGCCTCGTCGAGCTTGCTCGGGTCGCTGCCGCCCGCCTGCGCGAAGTCGGCTCGCCCGCCGCCGCCGCCACCGACGATGGCCGCCGCAGCCTTGACCACGTCGCCCGCCTTGAAGCGCGACATGGCCTCCTTGCTCACGCTGCACACCAAGAGCGCTTTGCCCTTGGCCTCGCCGC
>Ga0210012_1004842_pt1 | contig 10448 bp, 9 predicted proteins | sample CryGeymeta201504_FD_183974 | JGI IMG/M metagenome (GOLD analysis project Ga0210012, IMG submission 183974) | Groundwater microbial communities from Crystal Geyser aquifers in Utah, USA - Crystal Geyser metaG 2015-04 (SPAdes) (version 2) | ecosystem: Environmental > Aquatic > Deep subsurface >... | reverse complement strand
CCTCAATTGGGATGGGGTGATTTCAAACTTATCGCGGCGCGGCGCGGGGCGGGTTTTTCGTTGTTTCAATCCCTCAATTGGGATGGGGTGATTTCAAACGGCAAATGGAGATAGCAACTTCCCTGAAATCAATGTTTCAATCCCTCAATTGGGATGGGGTGATTTCAAACCGCTCGCGCAGGGCCTTAATTTTGCCCCACTTTATGGGCAAAAACCGTCCAAAGACCAGGTGAAATACAACTTAATACGGCTGATTGGAACAAAAACATGCTCATTGTGTCTACTTCCTTCCACCTGACGCATCTCTGCGAGCGGGAAAGGTTTATCAGCGAGAACCTCGTCCCATCAACGCCGGTCACGCCACAAGTGGGGGATTACCCGGCAGCAACCGCCACCTGTACGGAAATCCTTGGCGAGCGCGCCCAACCTTTTCGCCGGCGCTCTGCCGCTCGCAGAATTCAAGTCAAAAAAAATTTGGGTTCTTTTGGCAGTTCAGAACCAACCGTCTCAACACCTTTCAAACAAGCCGCGCACAGCGGGTAGAAACGGACGCTGTCTTTTTCAGGATTCAGCACTTTTTCAAGTTTGTTTTGCAACAGTACCAGCTCTTTATCGGTAATGAATAACTCAAACAAACTGTACTGGGTCCACTGTCCAAAACCGCTCAAAATTTTGTGAACTTTGTTGCGGCGTTTATCGGATGACATATCGTAAGCCACAATATAAAAACGAGTGTCGCTCATTTTACCCTGCTTTTACTCTGTTTTCTATCCGTTGATCCGCTTTGCCAAAGACATTCGTTGTCTAACGCACCTTGAAAGGCTGATAACCGCCAATTTCACCATCCAATGCTTTCGCCAGCAGGCGCGCTTGCAGTTCAATACAGCGCCGGTAAGTGGCTTTGTATTTAAAGATGGGGTGCTCAATTTCAGTGTTCATACGTTCCTCAAATTTCTCCAAAAAACTGCGCCGCGCGCCGTCCTTAAGCCGCCAGGCCCCCATTTCCTCGATAAAATCGTCGCTTTGTAGAATACGATTGTTGATTAATGTCAATACCACCGAATCAACCACCGGAGCGCGAAATTCTTCCATCAAATCAAGCGCCAACGCCGGTTTACTGTATTGAGATGAATGCAAAAAACCGATATAAGTATCCAGACCAACCGTTTTTATGGCTGAAGCGCATTGGTGCATCAACAGGGTATAGCCGTAGGAAAGAATGGCATTGACGGGGTCCCGGGGCGGACGCCGCGAACGTGTTTCAAAGCCGAGGCCTGTGTCGCTGCGCAAAAGCGACCCAAACGCCTCGAAATACTCCGCCGAAGCCGCGCCCTCAAAGCCTCCCAGCGTCCCCCAGCTGGTTCCCTTTTGCGGTTTGGACAGATCTACCGGCAGCTCGCCGTTATACTGAAGGTTTTCCACCGATTCGAATATTTTACGCAGACTTTCGGCGGCTTCGGCTACGTCACTTTCATTTACCCGGCGATTAGACCGCAGCAACAGGGTACGCATATTATGGATTTTTCCGCTTACAAACCGGCGCGCCAGGCCAAAACCGCGCCGTGGGTCTTCGTGCGCCCGAAACTGGGCCAGCCGCAGCAAGCCATTTTTGGACTCGGCGGGGATCACTCGTCCGCGAAAACCGCCATAAGCGTTGAGAAAGGTAATTTCAGCGCGCTGCTCCATTAGGGTTGCCAGCGCCTGAGCCGTCAGAGTGCTGTCGCCAACAATCACGACCTCGGTAATTTTTATCAGCGGCACCTCCACTTTGCGGGCGGGTTTGTTCTCCTTCTCATTGGCGGGAATGTTCACTACCAGAGTATCCCCGTCTTTCTTGACAATGGAATACGGTTCGGTTACATAAAGCGTGGTCATTTTTCCCCTTTCAAAATCTTCACTTCGCGCGGGAGGCAGATGGGTTCCAGGGAACAATCCCGGCACTTGTTATAGTTTTCGAGCGGCGGCGGCAGCTGTTGGGCGGCCACCAGCGCGTGCGCCCTGACGATACTTTGCCGGGTGCGCGCCCGCAATTCGGCGCTGATTTCCACTTCTTCGCGGTGACGCGAGCCAAAGTAGAAAATATAACCTTTTGGAACGACGCCCCCAGTCTGCTCACTGAGACACAAAGCCTGGGCGCAAAGCTGGATATGGTCATTCAGCCATTTTCCCATCCGCCCTTTTTTATATTCGATGGGGGTCAGCGTGCCCCCGCTTGCGGATGACGTAGATTTCTCGACCACATCCGCGAAACCGGCAATTCCCAGATCGTCCGACCAAACATACATCTGCCGGTGGGTGAGTGTTTCACCTTCGCGGCTGACGCCGGGGTTGTGCACATTTTCGTGGCGCAGAGAGCCTTCGAGCACATGAGCATTGATTTCCATTTCACCGAGCACATGCATCAGGTAAAATCGGCGCTCACAATATTCCAACTGGTTGAGCATCGAAATTGGAATCACTTCTGGTTCACTATCGATCATCTTAACCCTCCCTTTTCTGCAACCGTCTAAGATTGTTACGAAATCCGGCTGGTCATGCCCATGCCCTGGGGCGTTTTTCGGCCAAGACCGGCATAGAAGGCCAGGTCAGCAAGCAAGTTCAGCCCCCTGGCGAGCGGCTGGTCGGTTTTGTCGGTCAGCCAATACTCAAACTTTCCGACCGCGCCAGGGTGCGGTTTGTTTTCAATCAGGACGTTTTCGGTTTTCAGGGCGTAGTTTCCAAAGATCAGGTTGGCCTCTGCATACTCCTCCACTGCGCGGACGTTGTCTTCACCGGTAAGCGCCTTCCAGGCGTTGGCCAGGTTCCCAAAGACAAAGCGCGGCAGCGGCATCAGGATTTTCCAATCGTCCTTATATCCAAACTGGGTTGGTGAAAACAATTCAAAAGCAAATTTATGCGGGGCGGGCTGCTCCAGTCGGGATTGAAGTTCTGCCAGCGTGGTATAGCCTGCCCAGGGATGGCTGCCCGGCGTAGTCAGGATTTCGCTGACCAGGAAATGCGCCTCCCCCAGACGGATTTGCGGGCGCGCCGAGCCTTGCAAAAAGTGGGTAATGAACGCGCCAAACAGTTTTTCATCCAAAATCGTCACCCGCAGCCAGCATTCCCAGCCCTCGCGCAGGTGGAAACCTGTCTCTTTCCCTACCTGGCCCTTGATTCCTGGTTTTTTGGTTGGCAACCCTTGCAGCGCGCTGACCGTAAACGGTTTGCGTCCCTTGGCGTCATGTAGTTGCGCCGAAAGCGCCGGGTCCACAGATTGGACGATTTCCAGAAAGGCAGCGTGTCCATATTGACCGCCCAGTTGGGTAAAGGTGGCAGGGTGAACGTTGGTGAGACGGATGACGGAGGAGTAGAGAGTGGGCATGATAGATCGGTTGCTTGAGTGCCCAGGCAGGCGATCAACAGAGGATCGCCTGCCTGGATTGGGGTTAGGACGGGAAGGTGTAGCGCAGGTTGGCGGGTAAATAAACCGGATTACGATTTGGGATTTCGGCCTTGAGCCATTCGGTTTCCAATCGGGCATTTTCTACCAGGCTGGATGGCGGCATGGAGATCAGATCGTAAATCTTGAAATCGCCAATTACATCCAACGGGTTGAGCGGCAAACTGGCAATAAATTCTTTTTCGCCGGAAACGGGTTTGAGTTCGGCTTCACCAAGTATTTCCACCAGGGCTTTACTGCGCCAAAGTCCCATGCGAATCCATTTTGGAACTTTTAGCGCGCTAGGGTGAAGCATGGCGAATTCAAAGATACTGCCAACCGCCACTTCTTTAGCCCGTCCAAAGGATGGTATGTTGCGGCTGTTTGGCTCCATTTTTACCCGATAAGCATTATCTGCAAACTTGAATGTCACCATTTGGTAGCGCACATCCACGCCACGCGCTGGGGTGACATAAACATCTTTCGCATTGAGCGCGCCTAATTCTTCGGCATACGCTGGTACTTGTTGCGCCTGAAAATATGGTGCGCTTGCCAATCCCAGGGCATACGTCAGGGCGTAGTTATGCAAATAGCGCCCGGTTTCATACAGCCGCCCCACTTCCCGCGTGGCATAAAACAGGTTTTCGTGAAAGGTCAGCCGATACAGGGTAAGGCGCATGACGCCCTCCTACTTTTTCTTGCCTGATTTGGCGATCCATGCCTGATGATAAGCTTGGCTGTCTGTGAAAGCCTTTTTCAATAAGTCTCTCATGTTTGCATCATTGGCGCTGGCAGTTGAAACTTCGCCGAGCAAATCTTGCAATTCCTTGCCGGTAAGAATCTGATCAACCACGACACCATCAGCTTTTAACAGTTGATGGATGATTTCCTGAGCGGTGTCAATGACTGCTTGCGGGTTAATCGGGTCGGGCGGGTTGATTTTGCCTTGCGCGTTCAGGGCATCGTAGAGTTTTTGGGTAAAAAGCAGGTTGGAGAAAATTTCACCGTCTGCCAGGATTACCGCCACAATATGGTTTTGCATTCGTCCGGTGCGGGTGGTCTGTGCCCCATAACGTTTTGTGCGCTGGATGTTGTTTAAAACGTACATAAACAGGTTTTCGGTGAGATCACGGGTGGTAATAACAGAAGGAAAAACAACCTGGGGGGAAACATGGTCTTGCTCATTAATGCGGCTGGTCACTTCTCCGTGCCGGGTCATTGTGCCATCTTCATAAGGCGCATTCAGAGTAAAGGCTTCGTGACTGTGCTCATAGCTACTCAAAGAATAAGCGGTATCGGTGATGACTTTGGATTTTTCTGAACCGGCGTCGCCAATCGCAAAACCATAAGAAATACAATCGGGGCATTGGGTACAAAACTTGACGTTGTAATCGCAAATCGGCAAGCCATCTGCGCCATTTTCTTTCTTTTCGCTGGCTTCCTCGCCGCTGACCAATCCGTAACGCCGTAACAGTTCACGCCCAACCAGACGCTCTGGCGTGGACTGTTTGCGTTTGAAAATAGTCAGACGGGTCATGGGGTCTTTGTTGGCTTCGCCGCTGTTAACGCGCGCAGTGTTCAATTCGCCATCTGTTTGAAAGAGTGGATAGGAATCCGTGACGCGAATGGTGACGATGTGGGCATAACGTCCCATCGGCTTGCCAGGAACTTGCTTGTTAAACCAGTTGGATTTCAAAGTGGACATGATAAATTCTCCTTGTTTTGGATTTTTAGTTGTTTTCGGTGTTTTCGGCTTCAACCTGTTCGCGCTCAGCTTTGTCTTTTGCCGCTTCGTCCAGGTAAATAACTTCACAGGCATTTTTTAGCAGATTTAACTGCTTGCCGCGCAAGGCGCTTTTGTCGCCACGAAAGACCCCAAAAAAGATGTCATTCACAAAATGGCTCACAAAAGCACGCATAGCGGTTTGCTGGCTTTCGCGGGTACTTCCGCGCGGTGGAAATGCAAGTTGTTCACGGTAGGCCCGGTCAATGAATGCGTGCAGTGACCCGTAGATGGCGTCAGTTAGCGCTTCGGGTGTGCCGAACATTTGGGTATCCGCATCCAAAATAGCGCGAGCCGTTTTGCTGACGGGTTGTAGAATGCTGTTGCTATTCCATCGCTTGGCGCGATAGAACTGTCGGTAGAGCTGGGTTAGCTCCCTGGCATGGTTGGTCATGGGATCATCTCCTAAATAGCTGGCATATTGCAAATATTGGACAACTTTTCTGGGTGGCAGCGAATCTTGTTTTTGTTTTCTCTGCCATTTTTTGAGATAGTGGAACGCATAGACTGGCGATTCGGCTAAAGCCCTGGCTGTTGCTGGAATATCCTGCCAGCGATAATCAAACCCGCCTGCGCCAGTGGTTGCATTCGCGTCAACATGAATGAAATAGGTGGCAATCATTCTTTGTAGGGTTGGTAAAAGTTCATCCACGTTCACCCGTGTTTTTTGAGTGATGTATTGAATCGCGGCATGGGGCGCATCCAAAAGTACCGTCTCGTTGATTTCATTCGCTTCCAACAAAAGCGGGATAGATGACTCGCTGGCAACCACTTTGACATCCAAACAAAGTGGTACAAGCAGGCTTAAGAGCGCGGGATGAATCCAAGCTTCGGCATCTTTGGGTTCGCGGCTGGGCGGTGGCACACCAATAAAGTAGAAGGTCACCGGCTCTGTTTCTGGAAAATGCAGGCGCACATAACGGTCATTGGCAGGGTCAAATTCTTCATCCGGCATTAGCATAAATTCTTGCAATTTTTGCAGGGTAGCAGGCGATAAATCTACTGTGCCGTCTTTATGAACCAGTTGTCGCTGGATTTCGGTAAAACTCAGGCGTGTCAACCGTTCATTCATGCGGCGGATGATGCCCAGCGTTTCAGGGGTAAAGAAATAGACAGGGTAGAAGAACAGATACCGCACCCGCCGTCCTTCAAAATCCCCGCCGCTGGCCGCCGAGCGATTCATCAGGATTTGCCGAATCATCATTTCCATACTACAAATGGAGCAAATATCGCGGATGGCATCCGAACCATTGAGTGGTTTTTTGTTGCTGTAAACCTGTGGGGCAAACAAAACGGCAGCCTCACGCTGTTTGTCCACATGCAAGGACGAAGAACACAGGGCGCAGACTTTCGCCCCGCTACCTTTGCGTTTTGCTGCGCTATAGCGAGCCAGTTCGGTTTGCGACGCTGCACGCAAATCAGGTTTTCTGGCATTTCCGCCAATCGTCAGGCTTTGTTCGATATATTGCCGCAGGTCATCCCAATCGGTGTGGCCGCCGGACTTCGCTTTGACAGCACTGGAAAGCACAGCTTCACTGAGACGGCGCGCCCAAGCCCTGGCTTTTTCTTGCACATCAAGAGGAGACAAATGTGGATTTTTTTTGATAAAAGTGCCGGCGGCAAAATACCAGTGATACCCAACGCCGCCAGCGCGATTATCACGCGGAACAGCGCGAAAATCATCTTCCAACGCCGATAATTCCATCTCGTTAAGCAAGAATTGACCTGTATCAAAATCTGGAAGTTTTTCTTTAATTTGTGCTTCAGCCAGGAAACACCATTCTGCAAGTTGGTCAACGCGAATATCCTCCGGCAAATCCACATCTACATGTGCAGCCATCCATTTGCCTGCCTGCATTTTGGCAAAACGCTTGCCGGACGATGGCTTTTTGTTTTCGTTGATCACCTTGAAAGTTGCATCAACCCCAATGGGAATGAACTCCGAGACATTGAAGAACAACCAGTAGTAACTGGCATATTTCATACCCTTGCCGTCTCGTTTGATGCCGTTTTTTGTCTCAGCCAGGCGGTGTCCCACCAATTGTTTGATGTGTTCCACGGTGTTTTCAACGATAGTGGTCATCTCAGGCAATAGTGGGGCCAGTTTTTTGTGTTCCAGGTAGATAACGCCGCTTGGCGCGTAAAGCAAGGGCTGGCGATATTCATGGGTTATGGCTTTGAGTGCTGCGTTATGGATGAAATTCGTCAGCACGCCGCGATTATTGGATACATGATGGTATGTCAGCCGTGCTTTTCCATCGCTTAGGGTGTTAATCTCGCTCTGCATTTTCTGGCTCATAGCTTCGGGCGGGGTTTTGATGACATAGGCCAGCAAATCTGAAAGCCGGCTAAGTTGTTCCGCCAGGTCAAGTTGAGTTCCAGCCAGCCGCAAGTGATTAAGCAGGCTGGTGTTTCGTAGCGTTCCCCAGCGCACCTGGGTATTGCTTGCTACATAAATCAGGTCATGCGTAAGGTGTTCCACCCCGCCCACTGGGTGCAAAAACTCATCCAGACCCAGCCGTTTGCACCAATCTGCAAAAATGGATTCAAGGATGGTCATTTGTGCTGCGCCAGCGGCTTTGTCGTGGCTGAAACCGGCGGCTTCCAGGTCATGTTCGACGCCCGGCAATTTGAGAAAATCGTGCAACACGTAACTTGCAATGAATACGCGGCGTGTGGTTTCATCATAAGCGCGGAATTGTGGCGCGCCCCAGGTTTGCAGGGTGCGGGCAATGTTCAAGACAGGGAACAAGCCGTTGAGCAAATGCGCGCGCATGGATTGGTCGGCAATGTAGCGCTCTACACCTTGCTTTCCTGCGTTCAAATGCTCTTCGGCAAAGTCTCCGCCTTTGGCGGCCACATGCCCTAGCTGTTCTGAGAGTGGTGCAACCACATCATTGACAAAATCAAGCATCACGGCATCGTTCTGCCACAACTTTGTCACCACCCCGCGCAGCAAGGCAGTCATCAGCGGTTCGTCTGCAATCTTCGCGGCCCGCTCTTTTGCGACGGGTTCTTCAACGGTATCGAGAAAATCCAAGTTTTCTTCTTCTGTCATAGAGTCTCCTTATGCAATAATTGTATTCCCCCCAACGGGAAATGGTTGATATAGCAAGCGAGATTCCAGCATTAATGCGGTTCTGCCAAAGGCCACGGTGCCTTTTACGCCATCGCGGCTCTCAAACTCATAAAGCGGGAACAAGAGAGGCAGGCTCAGACGGCGTTTTATGTCGAGTGGGTGTAGCCCGGCGCATAATAGGGCGGGCAATTCGCGGCGCCTCAGGCGGTTATTGATTTCATTCAATCCGGGAAAATTTGCATCCAGGCGAAACCCTTTAACGGATTGAGCTATACCATACTTTTCTGCGCCCCAATACAGCAGGTCTTTGTCCAACCGAAAAATAAACTTTTGGTATTCCTGGGGGCCATACAGGGTGAAAAAGCCCAAGGGTTCTTGTTTTTCAAAGAATGCTTGGTTTAGCCCATCTTTTCGTGCGTTTAGGTAAAACTCTGCCTCGCTCAAATATTCCAAATTGTGGTTGGCTATCATCTGTAGCAGACTTACCGTTTTGAACTTTTCCTGTTGGTTTGGCTCGGATGTGTCAATCACACAGCAGGTAAATTCACTTCCGCCACGAAACGAAAGCGCATCATCCAAAAGTGGAGAACTTGACTCTGCAAGTTCTTTGTATTTTTTGAAGGCGCTGGAAAGATGAAAATTAAAGGTCTCATCATAGCGCTTTTGCAATCGCTCGCGGGTATCCTGGTATTGATCACGAATAGGCTTGCGGCCTAATCCCCACAGCAATTTGATGGTCTGGAATTTTCCCCAGCAGCGCGCATATTGTTCAAAATCGGTGGCCGGTGGAAAAGCTTCGTTGACTGCCATGTTTAGCTTTTGCCGATCCACCGTGTCATTTTCGCTCAATAAGGCCGGGGTATTGTCTTTGCCAACGAAAAGACGTTTGATAATCCAATCTGGCATCAGCGCGTATGCAACATAATCATAGAATTTGTAAGTTTGTCCATCGCGTTGATACCCGCCATGACGACCTAAACGTCCCAACCTTTGTAAGAAACTTCCTGCATCGCGGCTTTCAAAGACCAAAAAGTTAATCTGGAAGTCTACACCAACATCTACTGTCGAAGTGCCAATAAGCAAATCAGCCTGATATGAAATTTTTCGGTTGGAACGTGATGTCAGTCCGGTATTTGGCTCGACACGCAATCCATGTTGTTCAAAAACCGGCTTTATTTTTTCGTAGATACGCAGGGCTGCGGCCACAGAATTAACGATAATCGCTCCCTTTGCGTTGGGACGGCGCTCCAGGAAGAATGGAAGCAAAATATCATCCAAATATTTTTCTACCCATTCTTCGGCTTTCAATTCGGACTCGAAATTGATTTCTGCCGGGTTGAGAATTTTGCGCCAATGTTCAGTTTCTCCTGTTGTAGAATACGCACCTTCTACTTGCTGGACTTTTAGTCCTGACCGATTCAGGTATTCCAGCATCAGTTTTCCTGGGGTGGCTGAAAGGAACAAGAACTTATGTTTGCGAGCATCCCCGCTAATCTCGTGTATAAAAAGCAGGGCATTCAGAACGCTGACGATTTGCGGGGCATCGAAAATATGGAATTCATCGAAAATTAATTGTCTGAACTTTTGAGAAAGTGGGGCAGAATATCGGTCAGGCGCATCTTGTGGATAGGTATAAAACTGGTGCATGACATAATGAAATATATCGGGATTGCTCAACACAAAATCCCGATTACGGAAAACCATCATTAGGGCATCCCCTCTGCGGTTATAGTCATCATCAAGCATAATACGGTCAAGTTCTGCGCTGTTCAAAACGCCAAAATCAACGTTTGCTTTCCATTGTTCACGAGTTTGACCCAGGTGAATTTCCTGGTCGCCAATCAGTTCATTGGTTGGGTACATTGCCAGTACAGGCCAATCAATTCCGCCTCGCATAAGGGTTGGCAACTGCCCCGCCAAACTCTTCCCATCCCCGGTCATCGCGGTATTGAAAATCACATCTGCGTTGCCTTGGGTCAGGGCAAGGTAAGTTTCCAACTGGTGTTGGGATAGTTTCCAGCCTTTTGGCAATTTCCCGCGAACCTCGATTGGGATATCTTTTTCGTTCGCAAGTTTCGAATAAACCGGCAGCGTTGTAATTTTCATCCTTCATCCCTTCGATAACACTCAGGGTAAACCTTCCGAACTCAGTTTTCTCAAAAACCTTC
>Ga0210012_1004823_pt1 | contig 10472 bp, 9 predicted proteins | sample CryGeymeta201504_FD_183974 | JGI IMG/M metagenome (GOLD analysis project Ga0210012, IMG submission 183974) | Groundwater microbial communities from Crystal Geyser aquifers in Utah, USA - Crystal Geyser metaG 2015-04 (SPAdes) (version 2) | ecosystem: Environmental > Aquatic > Deep subsurface >... | reverse complement strand
CGAGCAATTGAATATAAGGGCGATAAATGTTCAGTTTGCGGTTATAATAAGTGTTTAAAAGCGCTTGAGTTTCATCACCTTGATTCTTCTGATAAAGACTTTGGTATTTCTGCTAAAGGGTATACTAGAAGTTGGGAGGCGATAAAGAAAGAGCTTGATAAATGCATTTTGTTATGCGCAAATTGTCATCGTGAAATTCACGAAGGCGTCACGCAGCTTTCTCAAGTAATTGAGGAATGAAAACGAGGTGAATTGTCTGGAAGCCTAAATCGAAAGATATGGTAATCAGCAGCCAACTCCTGACTTGTCAGGAAAGGTTCAGAGACTATCCCGAAAGGGAGTAGGCCAGAATAGCTGGTCGAAGCGCCTCGCATCCGTAATTTACGGATGATGATATAGTCCACGCCATTAGGAAACTTTTGGATAAGTGTAACCAATTGGTCGTCGGTTCGAATCCGACCCCGGGAGCAAGTCAGAACAGTTGTTCGCTAAAAGCACCGTATCATACGGTGTTTTTAGTTTATATTCGAGGTTTTTTTGTCTTAATTCAAGGTTCTGAAATACGAAATTTAACAATTGGCGTTTTTCTTGTGGTTCAGAACTTTCAAATATCTCAATCGCTCTTTGAGCGAGATTTAACACTGTATTTGCGGTGATATGATAGGTTTTGTCGGCCTTATCGTGCTTAGCTAATTCTTCCATTACCTTGCCTTGCTTTTCAGTATATTCTTTAAACTTTTTGTTGTAGAAATCGTTAGTAATACACTGGTCATATTTATCATCGGCTAATTTGTTAATTCTGTTTTCCAATTTGTCGTATTCAGTTCTTAAAGTTCTTACAGTGTTCATAAAATAAGCATTCTGATTTTTGGTCGCTTGCTTTAAATCTTCGCTTAGCTCTTTTATCTTGTCATCTGGGAGCTGTATGCCCTCTAAAGCCTCGTATAATGGCTTTAAAAGCTCTTTCTCGGTGATATAAAGCCTTTTGGCGTGGAATTTACGGAAGTTAGTGCAACTATAGTAAATATGGCCTTTTGAGGTTTCGGGAGTAATCGTGCAACCACATTCGGCACATTTTATCATTCCTCGTAGAGAAAACGGCTTAGAAGCATATTTAAAAGGCTTCTTGTGCCAACCAGCGCTTACTGATTGGGCTTTATCAAAGATATATTTTGTTATTAGTGCAGGATATTGATGAGGGTATAAATTGTTTTTTATTCTCATCATTCCGTAGTAAAAAGGATTTTTAAGAGTATGGTTAATCATACTAATAGTCATTGGCGCTCCTTTATTTGATTTACTGGTTAAGCCAGCTTCATCTAAGAAGTCTTTTATTTTTCGCATTGAGTAGTTGCCAGTTGCATACATTTCAAACATCTTGGTTATATAAGGGCTTCTTACTGGATCAACAATTATATTTTTAATGCCGTGTTCATTCTCAACGTTAAGATAACCAATAGGCGCCCAGCCTGGCCATTCGCCTTTTTTAACTTTTGTTTCATTAGCTCTTTTTACATTATCCGCAATAGCATCCGAATAGTATTTAGCTAAACTCAGGTTAATGCTAAACATAAAATTTGAATTAGCCGTCATCTCGGAGTTAATTACAAGATTGTCTGATGTAAAATGCAATTCAATTTTATTAGTTAGTGCCATTTCGTTAAGACTGGCAACTCGTTTATCAAAAACATTTCTTGAAAATCTATCTACCTTATCAAAACAAACTATCATTTTTTCCTTTGACTGTTTAATATAATCGATAATTTTATCAAAGTCATTCCTTTTTGTTTTATAAGCGCTTTCGTCAAAACTTAATTCTTTTACAACTTGAAATCCTTTTTGCTTGCAGTAATTTTTCATACGAACAATCTGAGCTGGCAAAGAATTGCCCGCTTCTTTTTGTTCTTCAGTTGATACTCTCGCAAGGATTATGGCTTTCATAAAATTTATTCGTGCATTACATATTTTACAACATCAACTTCGTCTAATGCTTTTTGCAAAAACTTAGCCATATCAATATCTTTCATTTTGAGAATTGGATGACTAAAACCAACATCCCTTTTTAATAGCTCAGCGATTGTTCTTGGCCAATAAGCCAGGCTCATTTGGATTATTTCTCCACCAACACCTTTGGCTAATTCTTCAATTTTGCTATTTTCGCCAATTCTATCGACCACAATATATGTTCCCATATAATGAGTTTGTCTTCCAAGCACCATCTCTCGCTCAAATCTCGTTACTTTATCAAGTGATATTTCTGGATTTCCTCTGCCAATAAAACCTATATCAAATCTAATTCCTTGTCCTGGCTTTACAATTAAAGTTGCATCACTTTCTCTTTTCTCTGTAGTGCTAAGCCAAAATACTTTCTCTAATTTATTTGGTGGATTTTTTGGGTCTATTAGTGTAAATCCAAAAATCTCTAATAATGAACCGAGAACTAATCTTTCAAACATCTTTCCATAAGTTGACTTTTCAGAACCTCTTATCGTTAGTGTTTGAGCGCCTATTGCTAAGAAAACTTTCATAATGAGCAACCAACTCATTGGAGTAGTATTTCCTTCAAATTTAATATTTCCATCAAGGGTTCCGTAACTTTCTTCAAAATCAATTACTGCATCCAGTAATGTTTCATCAAGTTTTTGTCTATAATTATCAAGCTCTTTAGGATTATCTCGTAATATATTTTGGACGGCCTTGTCAGTTAATCCAAGTAGCCATTCCAATATCCATTTTTCATCTTTTTTCTTTGTTTTTCTAAGTTCTTCTACTGATTTTTCGGATACATCTTTTAAAAAATTTTTATCTTGATTACAGTTTCTTAAAAACATAGCTAAAAGAGCGCCGTTAGAAAGGGCTAATCTTCTTCGTGTTATAAATTCAGTTGAGTTCCTTACGTTTTCGCCGCCTAAAACAGAAAAAACGGCCTCTCTTACTGCCTCATTTCCAATCTTCTTTATAACTTCTGGAGCCTTACTTATTAAAAGACCTTTTTCTTTTATGGGGTAATTGTTTACTATTTTCATAGAAGTTTTTTTAAAATAGATTTAATGGGCGAGGTGTTAATGCAAACAATACTATCTGCTTTGTCTGCTAACAGTCTTTCCATTTTTTGTTTAATTATATTTATATAACCTTTGTCGTTATCTAATAATACAAAACGTCTATCTAATTTTATGGCGGCCTCGCCAACTGTTCCCAAGCCTGCGAATGGGTCCATTACTACATCGCCCTTAAAAGAATAATATGTTATTACTTTTTCAGCTAATTTGATTGGGAAAATGGCGGGGTGGTCTTTAGAGTGAGCTGGCGATAATTTCCACACATTAGTTGCATCATAGCCATCTGAAATTTTAGATTGCTTTACTAATTTTTGATCGGGATGTTTACGAATAAACCAGTCAATTAGTTTCTCACTTTTTTTTCTATAAACTAAAACATACTCGGTGACTGGCACTGGTTTGTATTGTAGCGGATTTCTATCAGCGGCAAATCTTCTGCCTCTACTTGTTGCCCATCCAGCGCCATCTGGTTTTTGCCAAATAATATCATCAACAAATTCAAAGCCCTCCTCTATAAATAATCTGTGAAAATCAAATGGAACTGCGAGCCTCTTTGAGGCTTTACTTCGATTTTCTCTCCTAATCAATACTGGTGAAATATTAAGCACAAAGAACCTTCCTTCGGTTAATACTCTTTCACAGGCACGTATAATTTTTCTCATTTTATTCAGGTAATCATCATAGTCAACGTATTCAGAATACTCTGGTTTCGCATTGTAATAGGGTGGAGATGTAAAAATTAGCTCTACTGAATTTTTTGGTAAATCAGATAATATTTTTTCACTATCTCCGTGTGCAATTGTATTGCGCATTTGAGATTGCATATACATATCCTTGTCTGCAGTTCTTTTTTGCGCAGGGCTATCTCTTTTTAGTAGTCTTTTTTCAAGAAATTCCTTTTTTGTGCTTCTTTTTTCGTCAATTAAAGACGTTTTAGCGCTTAAAACAACTTCACCTATTCGTGTCTTATCCGATTTGCTCATTATGGGTATTCTCCATATATGGCTCCTATCATCAATCTCTGGCAAGCCAAAAGTTACAGCCTTATTTAATTCGTATTCTTTCATTAAATCTTCGGCGATATTTTTTGCTGAAGCAGTATTTTTTATTAGATAGTGTCTTTTTTCTGCTACAGTTTTCTTTACATCATTATTTTTCATAATTTTATTTTGTTTTTACTTTTTTTAAGAAAGACTGAAATTCTTCAATATCAATTCGAAATTCTTTACCTATTTTGTAAGCCTTTAATTTTCCAGATTTAATATATCTGTAAATTGTCATTATATTATAGCCGAGTGTTTCTGCCAGTTCTTGGGCAGTATAAAATTGTTTATCGTTCATAAAATTAAATGTTGTTATATTGATATTATACTTTACTTTTCTTTACATATCAAGTTTTCTGTTTTGGTTAGCCGATAAGGCTTAAAATCCTTTAATTCTCGGCGTATATCTTTTATAAATCCCCAAGTAGAACTTGTAAAAAGTTCGTCTTCAAATTGTTTTAAATTTTCTTTTACCGTTTGCCAGTCAGCTCGATTGCGCCTATGGCTATCAATGATTTGTCTAAATCCCTTAATGCCGTCATCATCTTTACAAAGCATATATAGCCCGACTGCTTTTATCGCCTGTAGAATTTTAGTTTTCGGATATTTCATAAAAATAAGCTGTAGGATATATTGCGGACTGCTGTTAGTGTTAAAGATAAATAGGTTGTTGCCGAAGAAGCTATCCCAGTAAGAATTGACGATTTTTTGGCATAGCTTTTTGCTAAAAATATCTTTAAACGTAGGGTTCGTTTTTTGCTCCAGAAAGTCCATTACATTGTTGAGCTTTTGCTTTAAACTTAGCCTAATCTCTAATCTTAATATCTGTAGCACCTGCTCATTGGTTTTTAGGTAGTCAAATATCGATAATTGTTGTTTAGTCTGGTCTTTATCGGTAGCCCTTTTTTGCGGTTTTACCAAGTCATTTATTTTGTCGTAAATAACAAAAGAATGGGAGCGAGTATAGAATTGTAAAACCTCGCCGTTATTCCTGTAGTTTTTTTCGTCAAAATCAAAGCGCTTACTGCAGTCTATTTTGTTAAGCTCTTTAATTGCTAAATTAGCGGTATATCCCTTACTGAGCGGTATATTCTTTGAGGGGTGAAATGATATAACTTCTGAATTTTCAAGGTTAGCGCTAAATATCAATACTCCCATTGATTGCAGTCTTTCTCTTAGAGTTTTAATGACTAAGTCAAAATCACTGTCATCAAGTTCATCAATGTTGTTGCCGAAAATTAGTTTGGGAGCTGAAAACTCTATCTTTAAAATAAAGCGTATGCCTCGTTTTATGAGTGTTAGCCTGGGTTTATAAATATCGTCTTTCTTGCTTGGGTTATTTATCCATTTTTTAAAAGGACTTTTTGAACTTAAAATCTGCTCTTTGCTTGCGCCAAAGTTTTCATATTCTTGAATATAAAATTTATTATAATCAACTTGTAGTATTACTGTGTCCAACATTTCATTACATTTTTAGAAAGTGATTTTTAGGCAAATAGCTTGTTCACTTTTTTTGTAATCTCATCTTCGATGAGCTTACTTACTTCTTTATTTATTGGATGAAAGATATTTATATCTTTTTCGCCGATTTTCTTTGTGGGATAGGTTATTCGATATCCGCTCCCATCGAGCTTTTTATGGATGCCGATTGAGCCTAAGAACAGGCAATCGTCAAACAATACGCTCCCAAAGGCTATTAAGCCGTTGTTGGCCTTAATTGGTATTATCTGGACTTCCGTTATCTTCATAAAGATTTGGGTTATTTCGCATATCAATTTCTAAGAGCAACTTAAAAAAGCCAGTCAGATTATGCTTGGCTTCGAGTTGATCGTTAGCAAGTTGTTTGTCTTGATTGCAAATAAAAAATAACCTTAGTTTGTTATAAGGTTATTTTATAGAAAAGGTGTTTATCTAACTTTACCTAACTTTAACTTACATATTTAGGGTTAATTCTGGTTTGTTTTGTGCCTTTTATTAAGAAATCTCTAATACTAGTTTCTAAGGCTATCATTTTATTTATTTCATCGCTGGCCGTATAGAACTTTAAAGTTTTCTTTTGAAAGTCTTGCTCGCCCCAATCTTCCCAAATTTCGTCATTGCTCCAATTATATTTAGGCTTTTTAAATAGGGTATTAAGCAGGTCTTTTTGTATCTGTTTTTTATCAAAATTAAACTGCTTATCTTGAAAATATAGAGTGCCGTCTTTAAATTTAGAGCCGATTTTTGCCTTTGATTGTTTGGTAGCCTTTGAGTTGCTAATAAGGCTTTCGATAGTAATGGGAGTATTTAAAAAATCTACTTTCCAAAAGGCCTCATCATCCCATTTATTTATTCTTATCTTCTTATTTAGTTCTAAGAATTTAAGTATTTTTACGGCCTCAAAATCCTTATTTTCCAAGACAGAAAAGGGTATATTGATAGTATTGCCGATAAGGGGAAGTGTGTTTAGATATATATAAAAGTTTTCAATTTGTTTGGCAAAATACAGGCGACTGGTTAGGGCGTAATCTGCTTGATAGTCTTTCAGTAAGTCATTGGCAAAGTCATTTAAAAAGCTCCTCATTTTCTTTTCAATAGCTTCGACTTCGATGTCAATAAATGTTGCCCTTAAATATATATATTCAGGAACGATGTCTATTAAAAGAGTTATATGCTTACTGTAGTTATCATTAAAGAATATAGGCTCTCTTAATTTTTCCATCGAGTATTCTTTATTTTTAAATAAATTTTCATTTCGCTCTTTTTCGATAATCTGCAATTTCATTATCTCGTCAATAACGGCGCAGTAATAACCAGCCTCAGTAGGGAACATCTTATCGTTTTTTATAGCGCATTCAACAACTTTTTCAAGCATTACTCCCAATTTAAAAGCTCCAATTTGCCTAAGTTTTATGATATTCAAATCGCCCTCAATCCTAATTAAATGGCTTAAGATGTAGTTATTAGGGCTACTGTAATCGTTTGTGTCGTCTATTTCGTCTGTTATTTCTTCAAGATTTAACGGATTGCCTTTTACAAAGTCATTTAGGACAAATTCGCTACTTACGCCAAAGCCATCTCTTTCGCCCGTATGATACTTTTCTAATAAAATCAAAAGCATTAAGAGCAGATAATCGCTATTAAAATAGTAAAGATGTGGGTTTTCTAACTCGTCTTCTAACATATTCAATTAGTCATTACATTTTTCATTAAAGAATATCCCAGCCAAAGAGCGAGCCAGGATATAGATTTGCCTATTTAATCTTAAATATGAAATAGGCGACTATGGCCGTAGAAAGCAGTGTAATCAAAAGGGCGTAATACCAGGGTATAAAAATAAATAGGGCTATAGCCATCAAGGGAATAAGGCACACAATAAAGCCGAGTAAGGTGCTGATGTTCTCGCTTTTATTCCGACCCTTAATAGCCTTTTCTATTTCTCTTTTAGTCTTTTCTCTTTCAGGCAAGCTGGTTCTGGGTATCGTATGATATGGTTCATTGTCATTGGGGTCAGTTATTAAGCCATCAGCTCTACTTTCTTTTGATATAAGCGTAGGATAGTCATAGGGCGGAATTAAATCTCTAACTTCGTTAGCGCTTAGCTCACTATTTAATTTTTCCGCTGGCAAAACACGAACAGGGTTTGCCCGTCTTTTGTTATTAAAATCGCTATCCGCTGGATTAAATGTTTCGTATGACATAAATATATTCTTATATATATCCTATCATTTTAGAGCAAAATGGCAATCCTCTTGAAAAATACGCAAATCAACGGCTATACGCTCCCAATCCAGAGTTCTAAATATGTGCTTAACGGGGAGCAAGTATAAAAGGCCTAATTTTATTAGGTCTTTTTGTATACCATTGATGGGGCTATAATCTTTAGTGATTGAAGCATACAATGCAATTTTTATCTAATTAATTTATTAATACTTTTAATATTTACTTCCATGAGTGAACTTAAATTCTGTAACTTACAAAGTTTGACTTAACTCATTTTTTCTAGTAATATTTTTAGAATTGAAAAATTCAATAAATCAAAGATTCTTTAACAACTTAATAAAAAAAATAGTAATTATGACAGAACAAAGAAAAGGTGATGCGTTTTTTAATGCGCAAAGAGAACGCTTCTTTGCGGTCGGGTTTGATGATCTCCGTTTGCGAACGGATTATTCAGAAATTCTACCAGAAGAAGTTGTTTTGCAGTCCAAATTTTCACGAAACGTTGGTTTGCAAATTCCAATCGTCAGTTCACCGATGGATACGGTGACTGAGGCGAAGATGGCTATTGCGATGGCAATGGCTGGTGGTTTAGGGATAATTCATAAAGGATTATCAGCCGACAGACAGGCAGCGCAAATTGCCAAGGTAAAGCATTGTTTAAATGCTTTTATTTCTGATCCAATCTGTATTTCTGCCGATAATAAAGTAGCGGACGTTTTACGGATGAAGGAGGAGAAAGACTACGGTTTCTCTTCTTTCCCAGTAGTTAACAACGATAACAAGTTTATCGGTATTGTAACTGGTAACGACTTTGAGTTTTGCCACAATCCTAAAGAAATGATTATCGCTGATATTATGTCAACGAATGCTTTGGTAACCGATTCCACTGATTTAAACCAGGCCTATCAAATTATGCGCAAAAATCATAAGAAGATTTTGCCTGTAGTTGACGATGGGGGGCGGTTATTAGGTATCTATACTTGGACTGATATTAAAAGGATTATGTCTAACAATGCTTCCGGATTTAATCTGGATAGCGCTGGCACTTTAATTGTCGGGGCAGCGATTGGTGTTCATGAAGATGATTATGAGCGCACACATTTGCTGGCTGACAAGGGTGTTAATGTCTTCGTGGTTGATACCGCCCATGGTGATTCGTTAAAAGTTATAAAAATGGTTCGCTATCTTAAAAAACATTATCCTGATGTTGACGTCGTGGCTGGCAATATTTCTGAAGGCGAGTCGGCTAAACGTTTAGTAGTGGCTGGTGTTGATGGCATTAGAGTTGGGCAAGGACCAGGCTCAATTTGCACTACGCGTATCGTGTCTGGAATTGGTCATCCGCAGGTTTCGGCAATTCACGAATGTGCCAAAGCAATTCGCGGTTCTGGTGTGCCTGTTTGTGCCGATGGTGGTATCAAATATTCTGGCGATATCACTATCGCGATTGGAGCCGGCGCCGACAATGTTATGCTAGGCAATCTCTTAGCAGGGACAACCGAAGCGCCAGGAGAAGTTATTTTCCGAGACGGTAAAGCCTTGAAACTTTATCGGGGCATGGGCTCACTTGGAGCGATGCTTGATAATAAGGCCTCGCGCGAGCGTTATGGTCAGACCGGAAAAACGAGCGACAAGCTCGTTCCTGAAGGAGTGGAGGGTGCCATCCAATTTAAGGGCGAAGTCGCTAACATCCTCTTTCAGCTTATTGGCGGTTTAAAATCCGGTATGGGCTATACTGGAGCGAACGATCTCGCAACTCTGCAGCAGATTGCTAATTTTTATTTAGTGTCCGTGGCTGGCATGCAGGAATCGCATCCGCATGATTTGTATTTTGTAAAAGACGCGCCTAACTATAGGCGGTAATGTAATGTAAAAACCAAAAAAAAAGAACATGAAGAACGTATCTGAAAAGTTGAATTACAGTTTAGGCCAGTATTTTTCCGCTGGTAAAAGAATTATGGCGGTGAATTGTCTCCAGTTTGGGGATACCGGTAAGGGAAAATTTGTGGACATATTCGCAAATTGGGCAGACATTATCGTGCGCTGTACTGGTGGCGATAATGCTGGTCACACCATAATTTTCAATGGAGAAGAAATGATTTTTCACCTCATTCCTTCGGGAATTGTTCATGACGTTAATGGTAAAATTAATGTCATCGCAAGCGGCACGGTCATTTATCCGAAGACGCTGATTGATGAGACTACTCTTTTGCAAAGCAAAGGAATTCCATGTAAGAATCTTAAAGTCTCTAAGGATGCTAAGGTGATTATGCCTTATCATATTCTGTTTGACCGTTTAAGCGAAGCAAGAGCGGGTTCGACAAAAATTGGCACTACTGGTAAGGGCATAGGTCCTTGTTATGCAGATTTTATTGCGCGTCGGGGCATTTCGGTTAATGATTTGCTTAATCCTGATTTATTTCGGCGTAAGCTGACTAAGAACATAGAATATGTTAACCGATTATTGCAAACTTATCATCCTGAGAGTATTGATACTATTATGCTTCATGAGCACCTGGAAAACGGCGAATTCAGCAATAAAGAAGGCGGCTTAAACATCAAGGCAATTGCCGAAAAGTATTTGGCCTATGGCAGAATACTGCAACCCTACATTACTAACACGGATGAATTCCTCCAAGATTCGGTCGACAGATATAACATTCTT
>Ga0210012_1004778_pt1 | contig 10536 bp, 9 predicted proteins | sample CryGeymeta201504_FD_183974 | JGI IMG/M metagenome (GOLD analysis project Ga0210012, IMG submission 183974) | Groundwater microbial communities from Crystal Geyser aquifers in Utah, USA - Crystal Geyser metaG 2015-04 (SPAdes) (version 2) | ecosystem: Environmental > Aquatic > Deep subsurface >... | reverse complement strand
CTCTCCAAGGCCAATCTATCAACTCTTGAATCTCGCGTCATTGATAATGCCGGATCAATGTCAAATGTCGGCAATGATTCTGCCATTTGCTTTTCTCTTATTTCGCTATCCGACTCTCGAATCCCTAATGATTCAAAAACTCCTGCCATGATCATTTTTTCAACAACTCCCTTGTTGCATGCTCTCTTTTCAATCCTTTCCAAAAAATCTTCTTTACTGTAAAAAACGCCATCACCTCTTGCCGTAAGAATTGCTTGAACAGCTTTGCCGCCAACTCCTTTTATCGCTGATAAAGGCGCAACTATTGATCCGCTGTCGGCATCAAATTCGTATCGATCGCTGGAAATATTGATGTCCGGATATCGCACCGGCACTTTCAGTCGTTTTGCCTCCCTGATTGACATCTTTTTGCCATCATCGCTATGAACACAGCTCATATAAGAGGCCAGAAACAATGCTGGGTAATGCACTTTCAAATACATCGATAGAAAACTGATTGTTGAATATGCCACGGAATGAGATTTGTTGAAGCCATACTCGGCAAACTCTTTCATCTGATCAAACAAGGCGGATGAAGTTTTTTCATCAACGCCATTTGCCAAACAACCGGCAACAAATTTTATTCGGTGAACCTCAAAGGCGGCGTCACCCAGTTTTTTACCCATAATTTTCCGCATTTGGTCGGCCTGAGGCCAGGTAAACCCGGCGAGCTCATGGAATATGCGCATGATCTGTTCCTGATAAACAACGATTGAATGCGTCTCCTCGAGAATTGGGATCATTAAAGGGCTCGGATAATGCGGGTATTCATCGCCCTTGGCTATTTTCACGAATTTTCCGGTCAATCCGGAATTAAGCGGCCCTGGTCGATACAAAGCGGTGGCGGCCGTGATCGTTTCGAAGTCGGCAGCCTTCAATCCTCGAAGCAAGTCCTGCATACCTGTTGATTCAAACTGAAAAACGCAAGCACAATTCCCTGCGGCAAATTCTTTCAGCGTTGGCTCATCGGTAAGGTCTGGATTTTCGAAATCAATGTCAATGTCATAGTGTCGCTTCACCAGCTCGGCGCACATCTGCAGAATCGATAATGTGGTCAATCCCAGAAGGTCCATTTTGAGCATTCCGAAATGCTCGCAATTATGTTTATCCCAATTGGAGACCATGACATTATCCTTTCTGCGCTCCATGACGCAAGATTGCTCCAAAGGCACATTAGATATAATGATTCCGCAAGGGTGACAACCAACGCCTCGTATAGCGCCCTCTAATCGCCTAATATGTTTCATCTGTGTCGGGTATTCTTCGGAAAACTTTTGCAAATCAGCATTTGTGTCAAAAGACTCAATGCCGTCTATTTGCAACCCAAGCGAATTGACTTTAAAAATATCAATGTCATAAGCTCGACAAACATCGCGAAAGGTGCTTTTCGTACCAAATTCAGTGAAAGTGTTTATTTGCCCAACTTTGTTGCGACCATATTTTTCAATAATATATTCAATAACCTCCTGGCGGCGATTGTCTTGAAAATCAACGTCAATATCCGGCAACTCCACTCGTTCAGGATTCAAAAATCGTTCAAAATAAAGGCCATGACGAATGGGGTCACACTGGGTAATGTCCATCAGATAACATATCAATGACCCAGCGGCAGATCCACGTCCAGGGCCAACCATGATGCCTTGCTCTCTTGCCCATCTGATTATGTCTTCAACCATGTTGAAATATTTTATAAATCCAACATCTTTGACAACTTTCAGTTCATACACAAGGCGTTTGCGATATTCCATGGCTCTGTCGCCAACTTTTCGATCAATTTTCTTTTTCCAGCCCTGCAAGCATCGGTCGACCAAATAGCTATTGTCATCGTCATGGATGGATGGAAGATTGATTTCAAATTCCGGCCGGACAATATTAACCTTAGCAGCCAGTTTGATGGTATTCAGCATCGATTCCAGAATATAATGAGAATCGATGTACCCAAGTGAACGAAATGCATCAGTCATCTCCTGCATTGAGCGCATAAAAAAAACTGCGGGCCATGCATCATATTCCTTTAGTGATTTTTTATATTGTATAGCCATCATTACTGCATGAGTTTCAGCGTCCTCTTCATCCGTATAATGAGAATCATTGGTTGCCAATAAATTTATCCCGAAATCAATATGCAGACTAATGGCTCTTTCATTAACTATTTGCTGGAGATCCGTGCCTTCAGTTTTGTCAATAACAACCCTGTGTGGCATAATTTCGAGATAAAAATCGTCGCCATAGGTCGTTTGATATTGCGTCGAAACTTCACGCCAATTATCGCTTGCCAGCATCCCGAAACAACACGCCGTGCTTACCATGCAGTTTTCAAAAAGAAGAGACTGAGAAACATCAAGAAGGGGCCTGTAATAAAACTGAGTATTTGCCAAGGTGAGCTGTTTCATGATGCTTTGCACACCATCCCAGTTTTTTGCCCAGACATTAAAATGTCTTCGCTTTTTGCCTTTCATTTCTCCGTCAAAATTATCGACAAGATAAAATTCGCAGCCGATTATAGGCTTGATTCCTTGTTCATTGGCTTCTTTCATGAATTCAGGCAGACAGGAAACGCTTGCATGATCCGTTATGGCCACGGCGGGAGCCTTCATAGCTTTGGCTTTGGTCACTATTTCTTTAACTGTGGAGAGGCCGTCAAGGGTGCTATACTGAGAATGACAATGTAAATGTAACATTACATCCTCCAGCTTGCATTTTGTTCAATCCACGCTATCGAATACGGAACATGTTTAATGACGAATTTTTCTTCTTTAACCGGAGCGAAGTCGGCAGTTGAAACAGGTGTGCTTTCTAATCTTTCATTGTCCTTTAATAGTGATATCAAATCAGAAAACGATTCTTTTGATTCAGATCCTTTTATTGCCGAAGTTAAACCTGCATCAAAGCCGACCGATGGCGGTTTAACTTCGGTTTCATGTTTGTAAAATTCGTTATAGCAACTTTCGCAAACCACGAACCATGCCGAAGCTTTGACTCCCGGCATACCTTTTGCTCCCCATATGATATCTCCTTGTTTGGTTTCACATCTGCATCTTTTACAACTCGAATCAAACTTCGCTGGAAACCTTGCCCATTCAGCCATTGTATTTCCTCACTTTTTCTCTTATTTTTATTATTGAATAGTCAATTTTATTTCTATTCATTCCGGTCTTTTTGCTTATCCCAGCGAAATCGCCTGGGCCGTGCAGCATGCAGTCAAATATTTGCTCTTCCGCCTCATTGAGTCTTTCCTTGATTTCTTCTATTATCAGGTTGATATCAACATTACATTGAGTGCTCGGAATGTCGTCAAAATCATCAACACAAACAAAAAAGGATTTTTTGCATAATTTTGTTTTATAATCTTTCATTCGGTTCAGAAAACAACGCCCGACGAATGTTTCTAAACTTGCGGAATTATTTTGATTGTTATTATAACTTTGAGCCGCTTTTACATATGTGAGTGCGAGTTCGGCAAAAATCTCTTCCTCTTCACATTCAATGCCGATTTTTCTAAAACCCGAGAAATATATGCCAGCTTCCCGGGTTAATTTATCAATCAAGCACATGATTAAAGCGCAAACTCGCGTTGAATGATTTCGTTACAAAAATCCTTGTCATCGCCATTCAATCTATTCAAATAACTGATTTCATAGGCTCTACGAATTGAACCAGTGACAAGAATTTTCTTGGCGATATTAATCAGATTTCTGGTCGACATTGTGCAAACAATTTCACCTTTTATATGAGCTTTGCGGATCATTGATGCAATTCCGATAAGCTTCGTCCTAATTTTGTCAGTATCTTGCAATCCGGTTTTCTTTTCCAAAATCTTATGCTCCGCTGTTGCATCTGGATAATCAACCTTTTCAACCATGGTAAATCGATCAAACAAAGCATAATTTTGCGGTTGGGTGCCATGATACAGGCCTGTTTCATCGCCCATGCCATTGGTGTTGGCGGTCGCCACAAGACGAAAATCAGGATGTGGTTTAATGACTTCGCCAGTTTCAAGCAACATGAGTGGTTTACCCTCGAGTACCGCTTGAATGACCATGACAACTGGTGCAGCGCCACAATCAATTTCATCGATAATAAGAACATTGCCCTCTTTCATGCAGGTTGGAAGAACGCCATAATTGTAATCCATCTTATTGTCGCCATTGAGCACCCATTGACCGACAAGATCGGCCCTGGTGATGTCGCCATCAAGATTGATTCTCATGCAAGGGCGATTTAATCTGGCGCAAATTTGCTCATAAACAGAGGTTTTGCCGGAACCCGTCGGGCCAACAAGCAAGGTTGGTTCATTTGAATTATTGATGGCGTAAAGAGCAACTCCCAAAACTTCACGGCGAAAAGCATAATCTTCATCAATCCCTGGAACATGCTCTGTGGGTTTTTCCCAACCCCACACCTGATTGTCATCTTCCGTGAAGCCTTTTATCCCAAAAGTTTTTTTCACGGAATAAAATTTCTTGGCATTTTCCGCCCATTGTGCGGCTTTTTCAGCCAGCATTGCTTCTGCCCTTTCCGAACAAAGCGGGGCGGTCGGAAATTTCGCTACATATTGTTTAACTGTCATTTCCGGATGTTTTTCGGAAAGATGAAGTTCAATGAAATTGACACTTTCGGTGCAAATTTGACACTTGATCATTTTATTTCTCCTTGTTTTGTTTGAATCAATCAACTGCTTTATTTAAATGATGTCTTCTTATAAAAGAGTTCCGGCAGAATATCAACAGTTATTTTATCAAACAAATTACATGAGTGAATTTCTTCACTCATGTAATGGCTTACATACGTAGAGCTTTCTTCAATCCTCCTAAAAGCTGTTCAGGCAGTTTATTTGAATTTTTGACTTTTATGACATTTGAGTAATATTCTTCGGAGCCCCAGCTCATTAATTCAACGCATACTATTTCAACATTGCCTTGTTGTTCTATGTTTTGGACTAATCTTTTCAACTCATTTTTTCCAATTTGATTGTTGGCCAAATTGGAAACAATTCCATCAGTAAGAATGAAAATTATTTTTCTGGCCTCTTGTCTTTTTACAATTCTATCATAAGCCACCCTGAGTGAGTCGGGATCAACATTTTCAGCTTTTCTGATTTTTTTGTATGCGGAAATCATTCTTTTTGTCTTGGCGCCGTATGGTTCATTGAAGTTTTTGAATTCATAGGTCAACAGGCCTTCAATTCTGCCGTAATTATAACAATCCTCTGTTTGTTCAGTTCGATCAGTTGTATAACCCAACAATTCACAAGCAATGCCAACATTGTCCAGCGTTTCAAGGAAAACAATTGCTGCACTCATTGCGGCAGACATTTTACTTTCATTCATAGATGCTGAAAAATCCACAAGAAAAGTTACGGCGGTATTGATGTCCCTTGATATTATTTTTTCTTTAAAAACTCTACGATTGCCAGTAGCGATTTTAGCCAGTGACCTATTATTAATTTTCCCTCTTTCACGGTCACCAATAAATCTGGACGCCGTTTTTGCTTTGAACATTGCGGCGATTTTACTTTTAGTAGAATTCAAGTTGCCAAGATTTTTTTTTAAAAAATCAAACTCAAAGGTGTTTTTATTTTCTTTTACTCGGACAACTTTGTCTTTTTCTGTACTAAAAACCCGATGACAAGAACGGATTGATGTTTTATCAATCATTTCATTGATTATATTCCTGAGCATATCGCCCTTGTCTTTCAGATCATTTTCAATTTCGTCAATAACGGTTTCAATTTCATAGGGCTTTTGATCATCTGCAGCGTCTGAATCATCTGCAGCGTCTGCAGCGTCTGAATCATCTGCAGCATCTGAATCATCTGCAGCGTCTGAATCATCTGAATCTTTCTTTTCTTTTTTCTCTTTCAGTTCTTTTAAAATTTCTTGCGCCAAATTCAAAGCATCCTGAGTGCAAGTCATTGTTTTGAGTCTATCAAAAATGTCGGAACCATAAGCTGATTTTGCGAGATCAGAGAGGTCGGGGCTATCAATCGGCTGGGAAGCTACTTGCCTATAACCCTCAATCCAAAGCGCCACGCATGCTTTGGATTGATCCATTTGTGTTGCCAGATGATTATTCAAGGCAGTGAGATTTTTCATTGTTCCCGGCCATTTATGACCAATAATAGTTTCAATGCGGAAATCCTCGAAAAGATTGCAAAGATTTTTAATTGCTGCCGTTTTACCCTCACTCATCACTTCGAAATCAGTGTAAGTTTGATGTCCAGGTGCTTCATGATCAAGATACCCTCGTAAAATCATTGTTTTTTCTTCGGACAAATCATTGCCAAGGTCAGGAATGACAACAGTGTTTCCGAATGTGTATGCCCTATCTCCTTTGATTTGTACATCAATTTTGTGTTTTCCGGAAAGCGCCCTGGCGATAGATGTTGTTGTTGATAATTTCATTTTGATCTCCTTGTTTTGTTTTTAAATCAATCAATCACTTAATCAAATATTGAAATTATGTTTTAATTTATTACCGGCATGAAATCAACAGAAATTAATCCATTGGTTGATTTATATTGACAGAAACTACAATTTGATGGATATTGAGTGAAGAATTTCACATAAATAATTACCCACATAAGGGGGTCAGTCATGAAAAATGGAAATATTTTGTTAATCAATCGGCTCAAAATTGGCCTGCTTTTAAAAGCCATACGTGAAGAAAGGGCCATCAGCCAAAAAGACATGGCGTTAAAAGTTGGTTACGCCAACCCAACTTTTACTTGCTCTGTTGAAAAAGGTAACTCCAATATACCCATTGACAAAGTTTACGATTTCGCCAGGGAATATGCAGTCGCCGGTGAACGTGGAACTCTCGGAGCAGCCATCTTAAAAAATCTGCATCCGGATTGCTGGGATGTATCTTGCAAAGTTATTTTCGATCTTGTCAATTTTTCAAAAGATGCCAAGGAATTCGCAAAAGAAATAGATGAATGGGTAAATAAAGAATTGAAAAAATTCAAAATTAACATCACCGCTACAAATTTTGAATAATATTTAACATCTCGTCGCCCCAATTGTAATCTGAAGCATTTGCCAACAATTCGACAAGTGTTTCAGATGATAATTCGTCCGCATCATTTTCCCTCATTTGCACCATTTTTATCTCAAATAAATGACCGTAATTTTCGGCGAATTCTTTTCTCTTCAGTATCGCGTCTCCATCCCAGGCCATATAAATTCTCCCTGGTTTCAAAGCACATAACATGAGCAGTTGTTCTTTTGAAATTTTCTTTCCCCAAGTTGCCACAACATTAGTGAATCCGGCCCTTATCCAACCCCAGGCATCGATTGCACCTTCAACCAATATGATGGGTTGTCCGATGACGATCTGATCGATATTATAAAGACTTTCCGCCGCTCGAAATCCTGGCTGAATTTGATATTTGATGTAGCTTTTGCCAGTCATGTCCCGTCCCTGCCAGCTGACAATATTCCCCAGCCGGTCTTTTATCGGTATGATGATTCTACCGGCGGTATAGTGGATTTTGCCGTCTTTTGTTTTTACATTGGTATTGCATTGCATAAGGCCCAAATGTTCACAGAAGGATGCGTCAAAGCCCCTGAATGCCATGTATTCGATGCCTGTTGCATTGAGTTTTTCACATTTTGGAAACCATAACTCAGATTCTTTTTCTTCGATCTCTTCCTCCAGGTGAACATATCGATCCTCTGAGCCGCCAATTATTTTTATCGCCTGTGCTCTTGTCACATTTTCAAAGGCCGCCACAAAACTTACGGCCCCGAACCCTTTGCCGCATTTATGACAAATGCCGAGCTCTCTCTTAACGCTGATATAAGTCCGGCCGCTTCCGCCGCAGAAAGGACAGTCATCCTCCAGCAGCATTTGACTGCCGCCAGAGACATAGGTTATTGAACAATTTGAATCAAGATAGTCAATAAAGGCGGACATAATCAAATCTCCGTTTCAATAAATTCACTGAAAAATTGACCGTATGCAAATTTCGTGGAAATTACGATAGTGCCACCCTCGGAGTTTCTGGATTCAGTATTGCTGATTCGTAAAATGCCTTCCGCCAGCTCCTCTTTTGTTGCAGAAAGGGAAAAAATTTCATCAGCAATCATGATCTTTTCATAATTGCCAGCCACATCTTTTCCGGAAGTGACGGCTTTATCAGATCCGCCACGATTAATTTGTGTGGCCGTTACTACCGGGACGACAAACATACCGGCAAGCCCTCGAAGCTCCTCTGCCAATGGGCCTTGATCTGACCAGCTTGAATCTCCCTTCGGCCCATTGAGTCGCATAATGTCTAAATAATCAACAACAATCATGTTGGTGTTGATATTGAATTCCGACCGCATTCGGTCGACCTGATGGCTAACCATTTGCGGCGACAATGATTTTGTCGGATATTCAAAAAGCATCAATTTGCCTCTGGGAATCCTGCTGACAATATGATCAGCCGCCGTGGCAAATTGAGTTTTCATGTCCTTGATGGTCACCTTGGCGTTCATGGCGTCCAGCCTGAGCGAACAAATTTCTTTTGATACTTCACAAGTGAAATGCGCCACATTATAACCCTGAAGTGCCGCTTGATTAGAAAACCATAGAAGCGACATCGACTTACCACGTTTTGGTGGTGCCATGAAAATATAAAGCTCCTTTTGATAAAACCCGTTGGCATGCAGTCGATCATCCAGGGCCTTAATGCCAGTTGAAATGCTGGATTTGCCTTTCATCAACTCCTCTTTTCTTGTTGCGGATCTTTCTCGCACTTTATCCTCCGAAAAATAATCATAGGGCTGAACGTTATTGTTTGTCGTTATGCCAGCTATTTTCGCCATCTCCTGTTCAATTTTTGAATAGTCGCCTTTTGGTAGGTGTTTTTTGACTGATTCTTCAATCAAGTGCTTGATTTTTTGATGTTTAAGAAAAGACACCAGTTTATCAAGCACATATTTCCATTCGGCAATTGATATCGATTTCAGTTCTTTCCATTTTCTCGCATGAGGCATCATTTCGACGGAGGTTATTTTCCCTTCTTTGGTCATGTCGCCCAACACATTGACAACAATTCTGTCAGAGACCAGTGTGTCATAAGACACCCAAAAATCAATCATCATTTTGCAAAGATTTTTCCTAACGGCCCCATCAAAAATTTCTGGGCTGAGGTGAGCGCATGCAATGGCATTGAATTCTGGAACCCTTTGCATACATGCTAAAGTCATGTCTTGAAAATTTTCATCGATCATTATTTCACCATTTTTTCATAGTCGAATTTTTCACTCATGCAATCGCTCGCCAACATCATGGCACCAACACCAGTCGGAGACAGCAATTTGTGATTGTAAATGAGCATATATTTTCTGACTCTCAGCGAGTCATTCAAAAAATCTTTACCTTTTAAAGTCGCCCGATATATGCCGGAATGTTTCTTGCCATCATCACTCTCCTTTCGTTCCAATAGGCCCCAGTGAATGAGTTTTGCGTGACTGTTGGATCTTTTGATCCAATCAGGCCCAGTCTCTTGAACATGCACCCAGCCAACTTTTTCACCCTCTTCATTTATCCATTTTAATGCCAAAACCATTGTTTTTGTGATCAAAATTTTATTGACCTTGGCATATCTTCCGCAACAGGGACACTTGACTCCGTCTCTGATCCCCGCAATAAATTTTTTTTGAGCATCGATTAATGTCATTTTATCTCCTATGTCGCCCGTCACGACATTTTTCATGCAAGGCGTCTATTGATATTCTCATAAGTTCAATCATGCCGTCACGGGCCGCTCAGGTATGTAGTTTGACATTTTGAATGTTAAATTGAATCAATCAATCGCTTGATTAAACATCGGTAGTTTTTTTTCTGCAACTAAAATATTTATTTTTTCATTGTAAGTTGCCGGATATCTGCATTTTACTTCATTTTTAACATATTCAACATACTCACGTTGCAACCTTGATCCAACATAAGCGTCGGCCTGAAAGCATGGCTCATTGCTGAGAATTATGCGAGATTTTGCAATTTCAGTGAACCGCTCAACGATCGATGAAGTGTAAAGCGGTGAGCAAATCATCTTGACTTCATCATCGCTGAAAGCGAGATCGGAAATGATTTCAAAAGCGATGGACCAGAAAATCCGATACGGAATGAAATTTCGATCTGCGACTGATTGCAAGCGAAGAAGATTTCTCCAGAGCTGGGAATCTGTCTTAATGCCGTCAAGGTTTTTATACTTAAATGGCATTTTGTATGGTTGTCCGTTGGTGTCAAACCGAACATCCAATTTGTTTTTGCTCATGTATCTGTCTCTGGCCATCAACCATTCCTTGATGAAAATCAATTCACAAGCGACTGGAGATTGAATTTTGTAATCGAACCATTTTTCATTTTGCATATTTGACTCCTTATGATTTTGAATTTTGATTTGCCCTTTCTACTTTAAACGCTGAAGAGTCAATTTTTCGGAATTTATTTTCAGTGACATGCAAAATAAATTTTCATTATTTACAAATGTAATAAAATCAA
>Ga0210012_1004753_pt1 | contig 10575 bp, 10 predicted proteins | sample CryGeymeta201504_FD_183974 | JGI IMG/M metagenome (GOLD analysis project Ga0210012, IMG submission 183974) | Groundwater microbial communities from Crystal Geyser aquifers in Utah, USA - Crystal Geyser metaG 2015-04 (SPAdes) (version 2) | ecosystem: Environmental > Aquatic > Deep subsurface >... | reverse complement strand
ATTCGGATAGGCCGTATCCTTCATAGACTGGCAAGCCCATGGCGCGCGCCTGCTGCACCAGCGCCGGATCAACCTTCGATCCACCAACGGCAATAAATTTCAAATGCGGCAACGGGCCATGAACCGCAACCTGCGCCATCAGAGTTCTCAGGATTTCCGGCACCAAAATCGCAGAACTGGCTTCGGTGCCTTTGAGAACCTTATGCACATGCTCGTAATTCTGGCCAAAGGCTTGAAGCCCCGAAAGATTAATCGTGCATCCCGCCATCAACCCTGCGTAAACCCCAGCGACATTTTCCAGTAGTACCGACAGTGGTAAAACACTGGCATGAGTGCCGACAAATTCATCGTCCAGAACATTGACAATGCTGCTGGCGACATTCTCCATTGCGGATTGTGGCAGGCAGACACCTTTTGGCGTGCCGGTCGTGCCGGAGGTAAAAGTCACTTTTGCCGTGTCCATCGGCAATACGCTCTCTCCCCTCATGCCGGTATCGCGCAACCCTTCAGGGGACAGAAGATGCGAAACACTGGCAGAGTGGAGGAGATGAGAAACTTGATCCTTCGTAAAAAACGGCGGCACAGGGACGCACGGGATTTCAGCCTTTAACGCGGCTAAGTCCCATAAAACCCAATCAACACTGTTATCCAGCGCAATGCCTAAAACAGAAACACCATAGAGCGCATCCATGCGGGTTTGAATTTCACACTCCAGATCGCCATAAGATATGGCGCGCGTTTCATCGCGCAGGGCAATTTTATCCGGATCATGTTTTTTGATTGCTTCAAATAACATCAGCCCTGATCCCCTTTATAATGTAAACGGGGATAAAGACGGGGGCGGGATTCTTTAAACTTGGCACCGAGCATTGTTTTCAAGCGCTTTACGCCCGTTTCAACGGAGCCAACCAGCACACGAGGCTGGGTATCGTAATAACTGCCCCAGCTTTTCTGGCTCTCCTGCACGGCATCAATATCTGCATCACAAATTTTGCGAGGTTGTAAGCCTATCCTTTCAAAATAACGATGAAGAAAATCCGTTCCGGTAATTGCGGCGTAGAGAACATTTTTATTATTCAGATATGAAGCCAAAGCCGCAAACAAGAACGCTGACGCCCCCTGGCCGGCAGACGCCAGATTGCCAATCTCCACAACTTCATGACGTGAGCAGCCCAGAAACTTCTCTATTGGCTCTTGCGTATATTGTTCCAAAAATAGCGGCTTATCTTTGGCATATCGAAATCCAACAGCGGCCAGAATATCATTCTCCGCATTCCGCACGCTCATCAAAACAGGGTAATTCACCGTGATATCGGCATTATAACTTTGCTTATAAATCGCCCTGATGAAATCTTCGACTCTTTGGCGCTCCGGTTCAAACAAGTTGGTAATACTGATAACCGACGGCGTGAGTGGGCTAACTTTGCGGGCGCGACCTTCCTGCAAATACAGGCTGGCTGTATTGAGGGCATTTTCCTGATACGTTAGTTTTATCATTTTTGCGCACCTTAATTCTTGTTTCTGTTATCAAGAATGTGCGCTGAACCTGAAGTGAACCTGAAGGGTATGATATAAAACGGTTGGTCAGGGTTATTTTAGAGCAAAACGGTCTGTATCAAATCAATGAATAAAGAAGGACGCACAAATGTCAGTCGATAAAACCATCACCGCGCATATTATTGAAACGGGTGAAAGCGATTTCGCCGTATCCATCGATGTCTCCGGGCATACCATTAAGGGCGATGAGCCTGAGGATGCGGGCGGTAAAGATCTCGGCCCCGCGCCCTATGATCTCCTGACCGCCGCGCTCGGGGAATGTACCGCCATGACGGTGCGCTGGTACGCGCTTCGGGAAAAATGGCCGCTGGAGAAGGTCGAGGTCAAACTCACCTTTCAAAAACTCAACAAGGTCGGCGTATTTGAAAAACACGTGATCGTGCATGGGGATGATCTAACTGACGACCAACGCCAGAAACTCATCGACGTCGCCGCCAAATGCCCCGTTCAAAGAACGCTTGAAGGCAAGGTGGAGATCAGGACGGTTTAGTTAATAATAGGCCAGCATTATAACGCTTTAAAAATAGCTTAAGGATTGTACTGGGGCTTATACATTTCCGGCTTGGTATCTGGGGCCTTGCAATCTTGCACGTTGTAACAAACCAGAAGTGTCACAACATCTCCCACCGGAATCATAAAGCCATCCATCCCAAAATCTGATCGTTTAATTTGACCTGTGACAACGAAGCCGACTGTATCGCTGTTGTGCTTGCCAGCCACTTGGTGCAGATCAAGAACCATAGGCTTGGTCACACCATGCAAGCTCAATTCACCTATTATATGACCCGCATTGTCCTCTGGCCGAATCTCAAATATATGACTGTGAAAACGCATTTCCGGATAAAGCACCGCGTTAAACAGACCGGGGCCGCGAATTTCACTATCTCGCGCAGCGAAGCCCGTATCGACGCTATCGGTTTGTATAACCATATCAACGCTGCTGTTTTTCAGGTCATCACGGTCAATAACAAACGAACCTGTAAAATCATTAAAGTGTCCACTGACACGCGTTAATATAAAATAACTGACATTAAAACGAATAATGGTATCAGCCTTATCCAGAGTAAATTTTTCTGCGGCAAGGCACACATGCGCGAAGCCTAAAGTCATAAACGCGGCTATAAACAATGCCCTAATTGTTTTCATTCGTAATATCCGCCTCAATCCGCTTCTGCCATGTCATGCGCAGGGCATTGGCGATGGCCAGAACGTCGATGGCTTCCTGCAGTAATGCCCCCGCAACAGGCGTAATATACCCGCCTGCCGCAAAGCCCATCGCGATTACACTCAAAGCCATGCCGCCCAGCGCACTTTGCAGGACAATCTTGCGCATGTCGGCAGAAATGTGGATTAGTTCATCCACCTTCACCAGAGAGTTTTCCATGATGACTGCGCCTGCGGCCTCTGCCGTAACGCTGCTGTGCTGGCCGAACGCGATGCCGACGGTGGCGGAGGCCAGAGCAGGTGCATCGTTGATGCCATCACCCATATAAAGCGAGGGCGCCAGCGCGGTTTCCCGCCTCACAATCTCGACTTTTTGCTCAGGGCTTTGTGAAGCATACGTTTCCTTGATACCCAGAAGATCAGCCAGATATGTGACCTCGGACTCGCGGTCGCCCGATACGATCATCACCTTGTTGAATTTATGGATTGGCGATAGATGGATTATAAACGGCTTACCGTCATCGCGCGGCGCATCGCGCAGGCGGATGGTTGCAGCGTATTCTCCATCCATCAGGATCAGGCATTCCAGCCCCGCCGCCGTTTCAGGCAGCAGCGCCCCCTTATCAGGATTTGCCACGAGGAATTTCTTGCGACTTGTCACCGCAATTTCGTGTCCATCTACGGTTCCGGTTAATCCTTGCCCCGGCTTTTCGGATACAGCATCCGCGTCCATCAGAGACAACTTTGCCTTTTCCGCCGCCGCCAAAATGGCACTGGCCAACGGATGTTTTGAATAGCGCTCCAGGCTGGCGGCACGGCGCAAGACATCATTCCCGTTTACGCCCTCTGCTGCGAGCACCTCTGTCACCTCCGGCTTGCCGTAGGTCAGTGTGCCCGTCTTGTCGAAAATCGCTGTGCGGCAGGTGGGCAGGCGTTCCAGTACAGTCGGGTCTTTGATAATAATCCCGCGCTTGGCCGCCATGGAAATCGCACTTATCAAGGTAATGGGGATGGCAATCAAAAGCGGGCATGGTGTCGCCACAACCAGCACGGCCAAAAAGCGCATGGAATCCCCCGTAAAATACCAAGCCGCCAACGCAACGATGAGCGCAAGCGGCGCAAAGACCGCGCCGATTTGATCCCCGATACGGCGCATGGTGGGGCGTTTTTGCTCAGCGTCCTGCATGACGCTCATGATCTGGGCATAGCGGGAATCAATCGCCAGCTTTTCTGCGCGGATGATTAACACGGCTTCCCCATTAATCGCGCCAGACAAAATAGCTGCGCCGGGGGCTTTGGTAATCGTGTAAGGCTCACCTGTCAGGTAGGATTCATCCATGCTGCCGTGGCCTTCGGTGACTGTGCCATCAACAGGCGCGGTTTCATGCGGATATATGACGATCTCATCGCCGATCCTGATAAGATCCAGTGCGATATCTTCTATGCCCTCGCCATTTTTGCGGTGTGCGATGGACGGCATACGATCCGCCAGCGCGCGCAACACCGAAGAAGCCTTGCGCATGGCATAAAACTCCAGCGCCTGTCCGCCTGAAAGCATAATGATAATCAAAACGCCCGCCAGATATTCGCCTAAAATAGCCGCCGTGATCAGGGCAATAATTGCCATAAGATCAGCACCGAAATCACCTTTCAGAAGCTTTGCCGCGATCTGCGCGAGGAGCGGCAGCCCTCCAACTATTATCATGCCTTGTAAGGGAATATTGCTATAGGCCGTGTTTATAATTGCGAAGTGAAGCGCTATCGCGATGAGCGATGCCAGAGAAACCCATATTTCCCACTTGTTCAGATTTTGTAAAATATCTTTCATAGATATTTATATCATTTCTTTTCGACCGGGATGAGGATTTCATTGCGGCGCAGGAATGGCAGCGTCCAGGGCGGGTTATAACCTGCCGTCATGTATGAGCCTGTTTTCTGATAATCGCTATTATCAATCCAGTTTTGTAAAAGAGAATGGTGCCGCTGAATATTCTTTTCATTTAATAAGCCTGAAAACTGCAATGCCGCGACTTTGTAATCCTTGATTTCTTCGAGACGAACAGAGGAATTTGCAGGCTTTGGCGCTGTCTGAAAATCATATTGCACCGGTAGTACGAACGACATTGTTTGATTTTCACCCTGATTGCTCATGAAAACGGGCGCGGTCATTTCAATTTTCTGACCCGCATCCTGATTTTGCATGATCACGGGCGCGGTCATCGCTATTTCACGCTTTGGCTCGTTTTCACCGGAGATATATTTAAAGAGGCGCTGAAAGGCTTCATTCTGTCCTTCCTCCATGCCGCCCGGCATGTCTGTTGTTACCAGCACAAGACTTTCATAATGGCGGATTTCTATCGCTCCATCCTGCTCAAGAACCTTATAAGGTGCTATTTCAACACCTGAATTACCAAACACGGAACAGGCCGACATAAAAACCGTTGCTGCGAACACGGCTATAGTTTTGAGAAACAGTTTCATTTTGACCTTTGTTTTTATGAGGCATCGTATTCATCCATATAGCGCAAATGCTGTAACAAGATAGCTTTTCTATTTAGAAAATACCGGAACAATGGATACGATAGAAGGCTTTGCACGCAAGGCGCTGAGCATCCCGTCTTTCCTGAAAGACAAGTGCCCTGACTGTAATCCGTTTTCGCTATAAGCCAAATTCAACATCAGAAAATGCCTTTCTTAACGTGACATTCTTCGAGCTTGCATCATCAAGCTGAAGCGAAACTGAAGACAGAAAATAAGAAGTTAGCGTTCTGATTTTTGTTTTATCAGCCACAGTGCGGCGATAAATAACCCTTTGCATCTGGGAAGAAGAATAAAAACCAGAGCAATTATAATGGTGATAAGAATGCTCATCATCACCCATGCGGGATAGGTTTCATTGAGAGCAAAAAAGACAATAAAAGGCGCAACGATGTGGCCGGTGACCAGAATTGTTAGCCACGCAGGGCCGTCATCGGCTCTTAAGCTCGCAATATCTTCATGGCAGTAATCACAGTGATCTGTTTGCTGCAGATAGCTTGTAAATAGTTTTCCTTGTCCGCAGCGCGGGCATGTGCCTTTTATACCGCGCCATAACGCTATTTTACCAGTAACAGATTTTGATGATACTTTTTTTGAGTGATCCTGGTTTTTGTTCATAGTCATGTTTTATAAATCAAAGTTATATCTTGAAACATAAAAATAAAGGTTTCATAATCATAATATGACTCATGCATTAAAACGTAAAGATAAACCTGAAACGCCTGATTTGCCAATCAAGGCTCTGAAACGCGCCAATGACGGCAAGCCACACAAAACGCAAAAGCCTAATTTGAACGTTAAAGAAAACTACTGCTGCGATTGTGCGACGGACTGATAAGGAGAAAAACAATGATTACGTCCTCACAATTGCGGGCGGCGCGGGCGCTTTTGGGTCTGGATCAAAGACAACTGGCCGAGATTGCGGATTTGTCCCTTCCAACCATTCAACGGATGGAGGGTAGTGATGATATGATCCGTGGCAATGTCGATTCCTTGAATAAACTGATTACAGCGCTGACTAAAGCGGGCGTAGAGCTGAATGGTGACAACGGCCAAAGCACAGGTCAGGGCCGCGGCGTGCGTCTGATAGACAATAAACAATAAGAAACGATCCTCATGCGTACATTTACACCGAAACTTTTTACACTCCTTAAAAACGGTTACACCAAAAACGATCTTCAATCGGATCTTCTGGCTGGCTTAACGGTTGCGATTGTCGCCCTGCCATTAGCGATGGCCCTTGCGATTGCGTCTGGCGCATCACCCGATAAGGGCTTGATCACTGCGGTGATTGCCGGATTTCTTATTTCATTGTTTGGTGGATCACGGGTACAGATCGGCGGGCCGACCGGCGCTTTTGTGGTGGTGGTTTATAATGTGATCGCCCAGCATGGCTATGACGGCCTTATTCTGGCAACGCTGATGGCAGGCTTAATTTTGCTGGTGGCGGGCTATGCCAGAATGGGGCAGATTATAAAATTCATTCCGCACCCAGTTGTGACAGGATTCACGGCGGGGATTGCGGTAATTATTGCTTCATCTCAGGTAAAGGATTTTCTGGGGCTTCGGATTGAGAATGTGCCCGCCGACTTTATCCCTAAATGGGAAAGTTATTTTGCAGGTTTGGATACGCTGAGCTTGCCAACGCTTGGCGTTGGCTTGGCGACACTTTTGATCATTATTGTCTTGCGCCGTTTTGCGCCCAAGATGCCAGGTTACCTCATAGCCGTAGGGATATGCGCGGCACTGGTAGCCTTGTTTAACATCCCTGTAGAAACGATTGGATCACGGTTTCCTGATATCCCAACAGGCTTACCAATGCCGGAGCTTCCTGCATGGGATTTAGCCAAGTTGCAGAGCGTTATTCCGTCTGCCTTCACGATTGCGTTTTTGGCAGGGATAGAAGCCTTGCTTTCTGCTGTGGTAGCAGACGGCATGACAGGATATAAACATCGCTCCAATCAGGAATTGGTTGGGCAAGGTATCGCCAATATCGCCTCAGGCCTGTTTGGTGGCTTGCCTGCCACAGGCGCCATTGCCCGTACTGCGACCAACATCAAGGCAGGTGGCAGGACCCCGATGGCAGGGATCTTCCACGCCCTGTTTATACTTTTATTCATGCTTTTTGCCATGGACATTATGGCCTTTGTGCCGATGGCGGCTTTAGCAGCAATTTTGTTTATTGTCGCTTGGGGAATGAGCGAGATTGGCCATTTCATTCATATCTTACGTCTGTCTAAAACAGATCGCGCCGTGATGGTGCTGACTTTTTTGCTGACGGTGCTTGTTGATTTAACCGTAGCGATTGGTGTGGGTGTCACGCTTGCCTGTTTGCTATTTATGAAACATATGGCTGAATCCGTTGAGATCAAATCGGAATGGCGTAAATCTTCGGCTCTCTATGATGAAGAACAAGAATATGAGACGCAGCGTCATGACTTGCCGCAAGGGGTCGAAGTCTTTCAGATTACAGGGCCGTTCTTTTTTGGCGTTGCAAGCGATCTGATCGATACGCTCAAAGCCATGGGTCGGATGCCCAAAGTCCTGATCCTGCGGATGCGGCTTGTGCCCTATGTGGATGCTACAGGGGAAAGCGCCCTTGAGAGTATTATAAAACAATGCGGCGATAACGGGTCATGCATTATATTTAGTGGTCTACAATCCCAACCCATGCGGATGCTTAAAAATGCTCATATTGATGAAGGCAAGGCGCATGTTGTTTTTACTGATGATTATGAGGCGGCACTCCAAAAAGCCAGAGAGATGACGGCGGAGGACAGCACTCCCCATGCTTGATATGTTTGATTACAACAATCCCCCTGACATACTGTATGTGAAAGTCACGCCAAAGGCCAAAGCAGAGCGGATAAAAAAGAAATGCGTGAGGAGGGCACCGCCCTTTACAAAATTTATGTCACAGCCGCACCGGAGGATGGCAAAGCCAACGAAGCGGTTATAAAGCTGTTGGCCAAAAATCTAGGTGTTGCGAAATCCTCATTGACGATTATGCGCGGTCACACCAGCCGGGATAAAGTGATTAAAATTGAACGATAAAGAAAGGTTACCCATATGAGCGAAATACCCCCATGCCCCAAATGCCAATCCGCCTATGTGTATGAGGATGGAATATTGCTGATCTGCCCCGAATGCTCCTATGAATGGTCAAAGGACACTGATCTTCAATCCTCCGATGTTAAAGTCGTACGTGATGCCAACGGTATAGAACTCAAGGATGGTGACACCGTGACCGTTATCAAAGATCTGAAATTCCGGGGCGGCGTGGTGAAGGTCGGCACCAAGGTTAAGTCTATCCGGCTTATACCAGAGGCCGCTGATGGCCATGACATCGATTGCAAAATCCCTGGCATCGGGCAAATGGGTCTGAAGTCCGAATTTGTGAAGAAGGTTACGGAATAGCCAAAATAGCTTAAAATTAAGAGAGAATTGAAACCATGCTTGAAATCTTTACCACCCTAGCCAGTGCTATCACTTATGATTTGTTACAAATTGTTCTGTATTGGATTTGGCAGAGTATCTGAGCCTACTTTAGGTTTCCTGAGAGCAATTCCAGAACATCTTCATGTTGTTCCTTTTGCTCTTCTGGAATTGTATCAGAGATGTTTTCCTGCTTTTTCGCAAACATATCGCTTTGATTAGGGTCTTTGGTTCTTTGCGCTTTTTTTTCTTCTTCGGTTGGAATATTAAATTTTGGAATATCGTTTTCCATGATGTTTAATTTAGGCACACTCGGCGCAGCAATCTCGCGCGATTTGAAGTTTTTATCGCTAAAATATTTCAGCTTATCTGCCTTAATGGGGGATGAGGATTCCACCAATATAATTTCCTTACTCTCTGGCAAGTCGCGCATTTCATGTTTTTCGATCAAAGGCCGGCCACGTTGCGAGACATTATCCATGGGCGCCTCATAGCGCATGGATTTTTTCTTTGATCTGGAAGTCACTTCAATGGTTTGCTGGCCACAGCTTTCAGAGACATATTGCGCCGTTGCCAAATCATTTGTTGCAAAGAAGACCTGATGGGCGCAGCAAGACAGAATACCGTTCCTTTTTTCACGGCCATAAGTCACATCGAGCCAATTCAAAGACTGCACCACTGCCATAACGCGCACATTATAGCCAGCCAGAAGCGTGAATGCGGTTGTCATGGAATCAATGCGGCCCAACATATGAAACTCATCGAGCAGCATTAAAACTTTGTGCGGTTCATCTTCGCCAGGCTCTTTCATAGAAAGCTTGGTGATAATTTGTTCAAAAAAGATACGGAGCAAGGGCGTGAGTGTTTCAATTTGGCCTGTTAGAACGCCGACATAGATTGAGAGTTTTTTACGGCGTAAATCCTCAATCCTAAAATCGGTTTCTGAAGTGGCCGCGTCAATCAGGGGGTTATCCCAGAGATTGATGGCCTGATTCAGCGAGGATTTTACACCGGATCGCTCTTTGGCGGCCTTATTTGCAAAATTCATCAGGGACTTTTTAACTGTGGATGTGAGCTCCGGATGTGTTCCGACAATATGGCGGCATACATCGCCTAAATCGGCTTCAGTTCCCAAAAGCCTGTTAATAGCCCCGATTGTCGAAGGCATCGCGTTATTATTCATCACATAAAGCGCAAGGCCGACAAAGAGGGCGCGGGCTTCAGACGCCCATATCGGGTCACTTTTGGGAGGGTCTTGTATCAGGATTTTGGCAATGACTTGTAAATCACTCACGCATTGATGCGGGTCTTGGCTTACAGCATCGAGCGGATTATAGCGGTGTGAGAGACCATGCTCATCCATTGGCGACCACATAAAAACATCATGACCATGCTCTTTTCTAAATCCGGCGGTCTTTCTATAGTTCTCATGCTTCACATCAAAGCAAATGATTGACCCAGGCCAATTCAAGAGGTTGGGAACGACAATACCGACACCTTTCCCTGATCTGGTAGGCGCGACAATAATACTATGTGTAGGATGATCACTGATGAGGTACTTGTTTTTGAATTTGCCTAAGATCACGCCGGTTTTGGCAAAAAGCTTTGCTTTGGTGATTTCTCTTAAAGTTGCCCAGTGCGCTTTCCCGAAGATGTCCTTACCCTTGAAGGCCGTGTCATAAATTTGACCTGTAATAAATATGAGTGCCAGGGCAGGGGAGCCGAAGGCTACAAACAGGCGCGACCCTGTTTGCTCGTCAATCTCATTTCCAAATGTGAGCCAGATGGAGAGCGGATTTGCCAGTTCCAAAGGTTGTTTTGAGAGCAGAAAAAACATGAGTGAGGCGGCGTATGAATATAAAATAAGGCCAAAGATTCCGC
>Ga0210012_1004739_pt1 | contig 10591 bp, 9 predicted proteins | sample CryGeymeta201504_FD_183974 | JGI IMG/M metagenome (GOLD analysis project Ga0210012, IMG submission 183974) | Groundwater microbial communities from Crystal Geyser aquifers in Utah, USA - Crystal Geyser metaG 2015-04 (SPAdes) (version 2) | ecosystem: Environmental > Aquatic > Deep subsurface >... | reverse complement strand
ATAGTTTCTATACATGGTCATACTTACCATGTATGGACATGTCGTCATTTCCCTAGTATAGAAAGTCTAGTTTTCGCCACTTTCTATACATGGTCATATGCCCATCTATAGAAACTCACACTGATTTTCTTAATATGGTCATATGTCCTATTATAGAAAATTAAGGTACTTACCTTTTATGGTCATATGCCATATTAAGAAAATCAGTGTGAGTTTCTATAGATGGACATATGACCATGTATAGAAAGTGGCGAAAACTAGACTTTCTATACTAGGGAAATGACGATATGTCCATACATGGTAAGTATGACCATGTATAGAAACTATCTCACTTTCTATATTAGGTAACCCGCGGTGAGCAAACTACCGGAGCCCGATTTTTCCCCAGAGTTACAAAAAAAATTTCGTTCAGTGAATGGGGAATTCCAGAAAAATTACCATATTTGGGATTGTCAGAAAATCGACAAAAAAGGAAGGTATGAAAAATGGAAAAAGATAAAAAACGGTGGAAACGATAACGGCAAAAATGCACACATGACTCTTGGCTTCTTTATTTCCCTTTCCGCATCAGTCACCCCCCTCTCCCAATTGCTCTTCCGTGTCTTTCCTTACCCTTTTTTGCCTTCCTTGATTCTTCTCCTCCTCCTCAAATCCTCCTGAGCATGATCATTTCTTTTCTCCCAATTTCGACAACAATCAATTGTTTGCGCACAGAAGAATAAGAAACCCCCAACAACAATGAGCATTACTGATAGCAACACGACCACTGCCGCCACGACCGCCACTATCACTACCAATACCACTCTCGCTCCCCACGATGAGCACCGCGCGCTCAGCATCGTTGGTATCCTTGGCATGATTGGCGTCGGAAAGACGACTCTTCTCGAGAATGCTGCAAAAAAGGCTAACTTACCAGTCTTCAAGGAATACGTCGTGCAGTCCATCTTGCGTGACTTTATCCAGAAGAAGCCTTGGATGAATGCTTTCAGTTTTCAGGCCGTCATGATGCAGTCGGCATGTGCGCGTCTCGAGAACGCCCTCTCCCTTGCACGCGCACGTCTCTCCCCTCTAGGTGCAGGTCTCCCACTCGCCAACAGCAGTGGCGAGATCACAAACACGGACGCCGCTTGCACGCACTCTTCTTTTACCTTGCTGGCACACAACCTCAAGGAGGGTCGAATCGTCTTGCATGAGCGCCCGCCTGTTGAGAATCGTATTTTTGCCTTGGCCAATCGCACCACCGGTGCCATGACAAAGCAGGAGCACATTTTGTACACCGAATACGTCGACGAGATGCTCGTTCTAGCCAAGGAGAGTGGTGTACCGAATCTTAACGTCGTCCTCTGGGCGCCTTCCAAGAAGACACTTGCCAATATGCGTCTGCGTGGCACAGAGAGCGAACAGGATTACGACGAGGATTTTTACCTTGCCTGCCTGCACCATGTCTACTTTCTTGACATCTTGGCCCATGAAAAAGAGCACGGTTATGTTCTTGTGGACTGGAGCAACTACGGCACATTCGATTCGCTCAGCAAGGTGCTCAACAAAGTGATAGATAATAACCGCGAAGGGCGTCTGCCCACAATTGTGGAGCACACAAACCATGCCGTGGACTGGGGAACACTCGAGAGCATTCTTCCGTATAACAAAGAGGGGCAGGATTACTCTGAAAAAGAAGAATTTGTCTACAACGTGTGCAGCGATGACTATATGAGGAAAACAACAACGAATTCAAAGGTGCCAACCTCCATCAACCATATTCTCGGGAGAGAGACCTGCTCCAAGAGCAAGGACGGTGTCGGTGCAACTGCGGGAGGTCGTTCTGTCCACCTGCATATGGGACGCTACCTTGAGTCCGATCGTGCCACACGCGCTCGCATCCAACACATTGTTCTTTCAAACATGGCCCACACGTGGCAAGACGGTCCCAATATCGCTCGTCTTTATGTACACGACATGGCCGACCGTCATCGTCTGCACGATCCATCGGGTCGGTACGCCAAGGACACAACTTACCAAAAAGAGAAGGAAGAAAAGGAAAACAACGACCACATACTACGTTTTTTGGAGATACAAGGAGAAGGACCGCGGGAAGCAAAGTATTCCTGGCTTACACCGAATACAACACCGGTGTTTGTGTTTATTGTTTGTCTCGCAATTGTGCTGGTCAATATGTACCAAAAATCTTGGATAGCAATCTTTTCCTACATCATCATTGGAATATCTTGTCTATCATTTTTTAGTATTTTTTAGTTTTACTATCCTACCACTGCTCTGTTTTCAATAAAAGGCCTCGGGTCGTAGCCAGCCTTGTTGGACGTCGTGCAACTGGATCTGAGAGGGGCGAGGGTACAGCGCTGTCCTAGGCGGAGACTCGAGAGCCGTCGATCCATCATCCCCATCATTGTTGTCCCTTCTACGATCAAGTCGTAGACCAGCAAAGGGACGTCTCGAAGGCTCGTAGACCGAGTGTCGTCTCTGCAAACGCCGTTGGTGTTCCGCCGCAGGCACTGCCGTTACCTCAAGACGCATCGGCACATCCATGTCGTCGTGCGGACGCCTGTTGTCCACGCGGTCGAGGTGTCGTCCTAGTACCAGACCCTTGGCCGTAAGACACGTTGGCCGTCTCGTACGTGTCATCCACAGCGCGGCATAGTCCTCGGCGGCGTGCCGTACGGTAAAGGGACCCACCGTCTCCACGACGGTCCAGCACGATGAGGAGGCCGGCTGCAACTGATTGCGAATAAACATGGCCTCCTGGGGATATGGGTGCACGCGGATCTCGGTGCGTGATGCCGCCGCGTCTTTGGCAAGATTCACTGCCAAGTATGCGTAAAAGCAGGACGGTGTTGCATATTTGTGGGTGGGAGGTTGATCCGACAACAGAGGTTCGTACAATGCATGGGACGTAGTCGGCGAAGACAGAGGCGAAGATGAAGATGAAGGGGAAACAGAAGGAGAGACTGAATGCATCACGTGTTGTTTTTCTTTTGCTTTTGTTTTTGCTTTTGGCTTTTCTTTTTTGTGCTTATGGCGGTGTTTTCGTGTTCCTTCTGGGTCATAACTTCTCTTACGACCTTCCATATTTCCTACAAAAAAAGGACAATCAACAAAGAAAATAACAACAACACAACAAAACAGAAGGCGAAGCAAGCCACCAAGCAGAGAGGACAGACTGCAAGTGGTGTCCCAGCACGCGCCAATTGTTTCTATTTAGTAGACGCTATTCTTTTTACTATTAATTATCCACACTTTCTATTCTCTACAGCAAAAAAAACTATCAAGCCCAATATGCTGTACATTTAACGTTTTTATTATTCCGCACGAGATGTCCGTCCAGAATAAAAAATACCCAGTAGGAAACTAAAAAGGAGAGTCATTAATGCCACATAACATGTCATGGTATACTCGAAAAGCCGGTCTCGGAGTGTATGTGGGGGGGGGAGAAATGAGCAAAGAAAAGGGGGAAATGTCAATTATCACTGGTTGCTATTTTTAATGTTGGGGAGCGACGGGGGGGGAAGAGAGAGGAGCCGAAACACTTACCATGCAGCGGCACGACAATATTGGAGACGTCCACTACGGTCTACGACTTCTGTAGGCTGGCATGTGCAATAGCGAACAGGAGCATGTCGGGTAACCACGGGGCATGATGATACATGTTGATTGCCATGATCGTGGTGGTGGTGGTTGTGGTGGTGATGATGATGGGCAGCGGTGCCATCGGCACTGATCACATGCTGTTTACCAGGTCCTCCGAAACAGGTGCGTCTGAAACAGCTGTTACTGCTGCGTGCACGGCTGCTTCCACAGCAGCAGAGACACGAAAGTACGAGAAGCATAACAAGGAAAACGGCGAGCATTAGCCACCATGAGAGAAGGACTTGTTCGTGGGCGATCGGTACGTGCCAATCATCCTTGTGCTCCTTGTCCCAGCAACGTCCCTTGCGGCCGTCCCACTTCTGGCGTGGGTTGCAGCGCACTGCGATGACCTGCTCCGATTGTTCCCCGTTAGATGCTTCCTCGATATATCCATCCAGTGTTGCCATGTTGTTGTTCTTATTATTGTTGGACTGGAAAATCGACTGGGCATGCGGTCCGAGTAGTGCTGCCTGGCGCTGCCCGTGGGCCGTGAGACGGGCTGGCATCGCCACAAATGGATTTGGGCCACCACCGCCATTTGAGAGCGGATACAATTCCCAGTGCACAACGACCTGCAAGACAGCGTCCTCGGCGCCAAGACCGCGTGCCAGCCAGGACAATACGGGCACCAGCGTTGGTTCGCTGCTTTCGGACTCCACATCAAAGTACTCATCTGTTATGATGCTGCCGTTGGCCAGTCGTTCGTAGATAACACGCTCGATGATTGTGCCATTGCCGCCGGCCTCCTCGTATTCAAGGAGGATCTTGGTGAAGCGTGCGCCCGTCAATTGTGCATCGGGGAGCGGCTGACACAGTTCGAGACGTGCATACATGCGATCGCAGTCGAGGAAGGGCGGAGAATGGGCCACCTGGTAGGGATGCATAAGGGTCGTGTCTCGGTAGAGAACCACGTCACCACAGGCGGTATCGTTCACGTAAAGACTCGGGTCGCGACAAATGTCGTCCACGTGAAGGCCTAGTTTGGCGATGAGTGCTGCCGGATGCATGCGATGCTCGACCTGTGCCGTGAAAAAAAGCTTGAGGAAATCGTCCAGAGGCGGAACAGCGTCCTCCGTAAGACCCTTCAGTTCCCACGTCTGGCAACATTTGTCGTCGAAACGCGCATCGCATCCGTGGCCGCCGCGACGTTTCAGTGAATAGGTACCCGCAGGCGTATGTTTGCTCCACACGGGACCCTCGCCTTCATCGCAGGGACGCAAGAAGCTGCCACAACCAGGCTCATATCCAGGGTGGGAGATGCAGGTGCGCAGCAGGACAGAAATGTAGCCGTCCGGCGCGCAGCAGAAGGTCTTGACCCAGTGCACCTCAAAGTGAAGCGACTCAACCTCGATCGTGATTGTGTCGACGCCACTCTGGCCCTCGTGGATCTGGAAGCTGCACTCCTTCTCGTAGAGCACATCCTCGCCTGCATTCTCGTTGTCCGTGTCCGTCGGTGTCGTGTGTATCAGATGCCACATACCGGAGTGACGTATGGCACTCGTGTATGGAATCTGCTCGCTCACGATACCGCTGTTGGGACAGGCCAGCAGATCATCGAGTGTGAAGACACGTGAATAGCGGGCATGCTGACTTCCAGGGTCTCCAGTCACCACGTCCGTCCATTCGGGTGCATGCACGTGCTGATCGAGACCCCAGACGCCCAGCGGGCCGTCCTCGGCCCAATCCAGGCCAGGTCCGAGGCTGAGGCGGCTGTCACATGCGTCGCGCGTGCGGATATCTTGATTATAGGGGGCCAGAGAAGCCAGGGCGGCCTGTTGGTCTCGGCTTTCAGCCTCGTCCACGCCAAAGATGAAACGGTATCTTCCATGATCGATACGCTCGAGCTGACAGGTAGCATTGATGTTGACCTTGGTGTAGTCCTTGATCGGCGGGCAGTTGCCGCTGCTGCATGGCGGGTGTGGTGGTGAGGAGGGGGATGGAGGTGGAGATGGCTGTGTGCACATCCCATCGCCGCCACAAACACCACACCGATCGATGACGAGACCCGAGTTGGGTACGCCATCGCAGCCAATGCACGTCGAATTGTCACCACCACAGATGCCACAGGCGTCGTAGAAGCCAGCAGCACATGTGATGCAGAGTGATGAATCAATCGTGAAGCGGGACTTGGTGAGATGACGTTCGGCAAAGAAAATGTCGAGTGTGTACGTTTCGTTGAGCACGAGACCGGCTGGCTCCACGCCATTCTCAATCCGATAGGCATGCACACCACCATTGTCGAGCACGAGGGAGCCGTCTACAAAGGCCCAGGCATCGTCGTCGGAACCAATCTGAAGCATCCAGTCTCCACTGCCCGTGTAGACGAATTCTGTGTGTATCTCACAGGTGAAGAGATAGTTGTGTGTCTCGCCCTCGTTCCCAAAGCCAAGACCATCAAGGGGATAGGTCCAGCTGCCACTCGTGGGGCTGATCGAAAAGGGAGCCACGAGGAAATTGACACTGGGCACACTGCGGAACCACTGATCAAAATTGGCCTCACTACTAAATGAAGCGCTGGCCGGGTTGTTCCAGAGAGGCTTGCGCTCTGGAAGACCAAGGAAAACGTCCACAGCACCAGTCACATGGCCATCGATGGCCCGCTGGAAATCGGGGTGTGACGAGAGAAAGTCACGGCAGAGGACAGGAACACTTTCGTCAGGCTCACATGAGGGTGGTGTGGGTGTAGGACTGGGGCTGGGTGTAGGACTGGGGCTGGGTGTAGGACTGGGGCTGGGTGTAGGACTGGGGCTGGGTGTTGGTTTGTGGTTGTTTGAAATACAACATGTGCAATGGTGGCCTTCGCAGAGCCACGTTTTGGTGTGACCAGCAGGGCATGCGCCATTCTTATCAATACAGCGACCACCTTTGTTTCGGCACTCTGGACTTATACCACAACTTGAACCACTGCTTGGAGGTGACGGTTCTGAGACCGATGGTGTTGGTGCTGGTGTTGGGGTTGGTGTTGGGGTTGGATTAGGAGTGGGCGCAGGTGATGGTTCGGAATGTTTGGGAATGCAGCATGCACATTCCGTTCCGCTACAGAGCCAGCTCTTGATATATCCATTCGTGCAAGATTGGCTGCTGGCCAGAATGCATTCTCCGCCTTTTGCGGTGCAAAAGTGATTTGCCTGGCAGATCGGTTGCTCGCTCGGTGGTCGGGGCACGGGCGTCGGATCAGGAGTGGTAGAAGAAGGAGTCGTCGTAGAGGGACTTGGCTGGGGTGTGGGCGATGGTGTGGGCAATGGATGTGGGTCACACCACTGAATATATGCCAATTCGGGACCGACGACGGAAGAAGGAGAAGATGAACCATGGCTCGTGCCATGGAAGCGCTTCATACCGTCCGCGTCTGTATCTCCAAGACCAAGTGCGGTGAAACGAATACGTGCTACGTTGTCCAGATGCTGTGATTCAAAGGACTGGGAAACCCAGCGTGATTCCGTGGGAGTACCGGTAGCAGTGCCCGGAGTCGATAAGACGTAGTCGTGCTGATCGATGACATGGTTCTCGTTGTTGAGTAGACTGAGTCGCAGCACTGCCGTGTGTCCTGGCGTGCTGGGCGAGTTACTTTGGTGCCAGCGGATCAGAAAAGGGCGTCCACGAACCACTTCTGGCACCTCGCTGACGATCTCACCGTGGTCATTGTGACCACTAGAAAGGCGCATGTAACATGGGACGGTATCAATGCCCTGACCGTCAAAGCAGCGTTGCTCGACGTGGCCCTGGCCGACCTTCCAACTGTGTGCATCTCCGAGTTGTATGTCGTAGTTGGTACTGGCACGCGAGGTAAGTTGTAGTGACCAAATGCCGGTCTGGGCATCTGTTTGCTCGCGACACCAGGCCACATTGTTGTTGCTGGGACAGTGTGGGCGATTCTGGCTGAAACGGTCTGTCCACAGTACCGTTTCACTATTGCCATGTGCAGCTCCGTTTTCGATTTCAGCCGTATTGGTTGCTATGCTCGTCTGGGCATTTGTTACGACGAGCAGCAAGACACAAGCCAGAAAGACTAGTGTCATATTTCTTATGTTATTAACGCCTTTTTTACCAGCGATCATGAGCAATTGATCCATCGTCATCATCATTTTCATCATTCTCATCATTCTTTGAGCAAAAAGAAATAATACAATACCTCTAAGGGCCAAACGAACGTGTCTGAGCGGGAAAGCTAGGGCGGGGACGTGCGTTGCGGGGGGGGGCGGAGTAAGTACGTCTCTGACAAGAGATAATGACAGATACGCCAACGACCAATATCTTTAACTACCAAAGATGATCTAAAAAAATTAATCACCACATTTTTGGAAAAGAAGTATAATGGACCTGGTTTTTTGTCTACCGTGAATGGTTATTTTGGATACGAATGATGTTAATTGTTTTTTTTATCATCAAAGCGACGCGTATCGACCCAAATCAACAGTGTCAAAAAATCTTATTGCCAAAAAGCATCCATCCAGACACACACCCCCCCCCTGGATAGTTGGTGCTGGAAAAAATAATCGACAAACTTCTATTTACTAACTCGACAGCTCTTATGGTGAGTATCTCTCCTCCCCCCTCTCTTCCAGCGGTCACCAACGTTTCTGCCCTCTAAATTACATCAGTAAGAGAGAATGCGTCTATCATCTTATTCCAAGAAAAACAACACAACGAGCGTGTTCCACGTATTTGGAACGTTTTGCTTGTTCCTCCTAGCGATTGGCACCGTAAATGCCGACAACTTCCACGGCAACCACGGCAACCAAGGCGGTCGCGGAAATGGCAACACCATTGACCTCGGCGAACAGTGCAACAGCATCAAGAATGGTAAGCAGGCTGGCTGCCCCGTTGAGTATTGTCCCGGTACCGCGAGCACCACTCAGGATGCCTCCGCTTTCATCTTCTATGGTGACGTTGACCAGAACGCTGTCACCGCCATCTCTCAGGCTTTCTCCCCCCCTCTCTGGCCGTCGCCCATTTGCCGGCCCCACACTCCGCTCGGGTGTCGAGTCCGTCAAGATCAACACACAGGGCTTCGATCTCGTGAACAATGGTGAGGGTACCGACATTGCTTTTGCCATTCAGTCTGGCGACGACAGTACCTGCGACGAAAAGTACGAGCTCGTCAATGCTGGTGGTATCATCGATCGTGGGGACGCACGTGCGGGAAAGTTTGTTGTCCGTACTTGGGCCAACATTGCGGGTCTTGGTCGTGGCTACCGTCAGCTCCCTGATTTTGTTGACCATGCCAACCCCGGACGAGCCTGCTACAATGCTTCTTCAACCTACCCTTCCCAGGCCTATGACCTTGTCATCAACTCCAAGGGACAGATGGGTGTCGGCACCGACTACCCCGAGAATGACCCTTACTGGGCCGGACGTGTCGTCATTGATGGCAACGCCGTCTCGACCTGCGACAACAGCGAGGTGGTTCTTCCCACTGGACCTGGTCTCGTATCCCGCACGGAGGCTTCCCCTCTGTCGGTGCCGTCCGTGAGCGCGGCAATGTCCCAGATGGTAACGTTGGTGCCACCACGCTCCGCTCGGGTGCCGCCGTCATGATTGACCGCCAGCAGCTGAACCTTGCCAACGCCCCCGGCATTGGTTCCGATCTCTCCTTCATCCTCGCCGACGACGCGACCGGTCAGCACGAGCTCGCCAACATTGGTGCCGTCACCCCTGGAGGAAGTCGTCTCGACGACGGCTACCTTGTCATGCGCACATGGGTCAGACCCGCGGGTGCCAGCAATACCAAGTACCCCCCAGATCAACGGCTTCGGCAAGAAGGTCTTTGCCAACTCCACCACCTATGCCCAGCAGGCTTTCCACATGGTCGTCAACCACCTTGGTCAGGTCGGCATCAACGAGGACAACCCGGAGGACCTCCCTGCTCTCCTCGGCCGCGATGCCCAGCTCCTCGTCAAGGGATCTGTTGTCGGACTTGAAGACAAGAACGTTGCCGATGGTGACTACAAGCCTGAAATTGCTGCCATGATTTCCATTTCGGGCCGCTTCGGATCTTCTTTTGTCCGCGATGTTGTCAACGATCCTGCCTACATTGCCAGCGATGCCAGCAGGAAGGCGCGTTTCGAGGGCCGTCTCAACTCCGGTCTCTCCACCTTTGCACTTCTCCAGGGCAAGCCCCTAAAGACCGGCTTTGGATCCGATCTCTCCTTTGAGCTCCGTGATAACGACGGTGTTAACTACGAGCTTGCCAATGTTGGTGCTATCCCCTGGTATTCCAGCCTCCAGGACATTGATGTCGACAACGATGCCGCTCTCTCCAAGAACACCGGTGCTGTTGTTATTCGTCCCTGGATCAACGGCCAGTACGCACAGCGTCGTCCCAATGGTAACTTTGAAGTCACCACCTCCACCACCTATGCCGAGCAGAAGCACGCCGCCATTGTTACCCCCCACGAGGGTGGTCGTCTCGGTGTCAATGTCCGCCGCAACGTACCCTCTTGCACTATCCATGCCGGTGCCGATACCGAGCAGGGCGTCGGTGAGGTTGGCGGTGAGCTTTGCGCCGACAAACGACTCAAGCTCTACAACACCGTAGCTGGCTGGAAGTCTCTCTCCGTCAGCAATTCGGGCACTCTGGTCTTTGATGGCTGTGAGGTCGATGTCACCTGCGCCAAGCGTTCCGCCATGCACGGCAACAGTGAGGAGCACGGAAAGGGCAAACTTCATGGACGTGTCGAAGAACTCGAAACCCGTGTGGCCAAGCTCGAGGCCATGGTCAAGATCCTCATTGAGGCTGCCTAAAGTCGTTTTATGCCAATACAGGCACAACTTCTTTCCACCCCGTCAATTCCCACCCCCCTTCCGCCCCGCCCCAAAAAACATTCCTCGCTTTCCTTTCATTGATTCGTTTTTAATTAAAGAAGCGTTCTGACCTCTCTCGATCCTTGATCTTCTATGTTTGTGTATATTTTTTTAGTAAGTGTGTGTGGTGCAATTGATAGTCTGC
>Ga0210012_1004737_pt1 | contig 10595 bp, 7 predicted proteins | sample CryGeymeta201504_FD_183974 | JGI IMG/M metagenome (GOLD analysis project Ga0210012, IMG submission 183974) | Groundwater microbial communities from Crystal Geyser aquifers in Utah, USA - Crystal Geyser metaG 2015-04 (SPAdes) (version 2) | ecosystem: Environmental > Aquatic > Deep subsurface >... | reverse complement strand
AAAAAACACCTACTGGTTTTCGTTCTTTCGAAATTCGTTATCCAAAAGAAGAAAAAGAAAAGTACGATAAGTTTGTAGAAAAAATTAATTTTCAAGAAGACAAAAAATAACGTCTTTCCAAAAAAATAAAAAACTCCCTTAGCAATCGTCTGTAATCAGACGTTGATAATGGGAAGAAAATAATCAATCCTAAACAACCAATTCCTATGACCCCACGAGATAAACCTCTTTTTCGTTGGGCTTCTTATCCACTTGTACGCCCTGTTTTGGGATTAATTATCGGAATTTTAGTAGGAGAAAATACACAAATTGGTTTAGCGTTTTCGTTGGGAATTTTGACTGCTTTTGTAGTTGCTTATTTTGGACTTCATTTTCTTGTAAAAGCAACTTCAAAAACTCGTTTTTCTTGGCTTCATTTACTGACTTTACTAGGTGTTTTTGTGGCACTTGGAATGAGTTTGGTCGCTAATATAAATCCAAAAGAAAGACTTTTACATATCAAAACTATTTCTCAAAACAATCAAAAAACGGTTTTAGCGTATCAAGGAAAAATTGTTTCAGAGATTCAAGAGCGTGAAAAATCCTATAAATTTGAGTTTGAAATAGAAAAAATTCGTACCGAAAAAACGTGGCAATTAGCAGAGGGAAAAGTATTGGTTTACCTCAAAAAAAATGAATTTCTAAACGATACAAGTTTCATAAATAATACCGATAAAATTTATAATTTTGGCGATGAATTATTGATAAAAGGTTCTCCTATTCTGACAAATCCTCCAGAAAATCCATCTTCATTTGACTATCAAAAATACTTAAAGTACCATTATATTTGGCATCAAGATTTTATCAATTCGTATGATGTCGTTTTGGTAAACAATCAAAATAATACTGAAATTCAAAGTAACTTATCTATCTTACAACAATTTCGTAAAAAAGCGATTGATTTTCGTATTTATTCGGATAGTATTTTGAAAGAAACGATGCCTTCAAAACAGAGTTACGGAGTTGCAAGTGCGCTTTTTTTAGGAATTAGAGATGGCTTGGATAATGAAGTAAAAGATGCTTATCGTTCGGCTGGTGCAACGCATGTTTTGGCTGTTTCGGGTTTGCATGTCGGTATTTTGAGTGCAATGGTGGCATTTTTTCTAGGTTTTTTGAAGAAACACAAAAAGTCAAAATATCTTTATTTGTCTTTTATTTTGAGCATTTTGTTTGGCTATGCTTTTCTTACTGGACTCTCGCCCTCTGTGCTTCGTGCTTCGGCTATGTTTGCGCTCATTCAGATTGGACAGACGTTTAGTAGGCGTTCGACTATCTATAATAATTTAGCTTTTTCTGCCATTATTTTGTTGCTTTTTAGTCCGTACATGATTTTTGAAGTAGGTTTTCAACTTTCCTATTTGGCTGTTTTAGGAATTGTACTTATCCAACCCAAATTAGCCAAAGTCTATACTCCTCCTAACAAAATTATAAAATATCTGTGGGAACTGCTTACCGTTTCTGTGGCTGCTCAACTTATTACTTTTCCTATTTGTCTGTATTATTTTCATCAACTTCCTACTTATTTTTGGCTTTCTGGATTTGTTGTTATTCCTGCTGCGATTGTAATTTTGTATGGTGCAATAGCCGTAATTTTGTCTAGTTTTTTGAGCATGACGATAAGCTGTTTTTTAGGAGTGATTTTGTCTTGGATTATACAGACTGTCAATTATTTAGTTTTTGGAATAGAAAGATTACCTGTATCTGTTTTAGAAAACATTAGAGTTAGTTTTGCTGAAAGTATGCTTTTATATGCACTTATGGTAGGTTTATTCTGCTTTTTTGTTTTGCCAAAGCGAATTTTCTTTTACTTTTCTTTGCTGTGTAGTCTGCTTTTTTTTGGAATAAATTTATACAAAAATTTAGATGCAGAAAATCAAAAACGATTGGTTTTTTATCAAATAAGAAAAGGTTTTGCGCTTAGTTTGCAAGAAGGAAGAAGAAGTGTTACGCTTTTAGATTCAGCTAGTTTTTATAACAAAAATGCTCAAAGTTATTGGCTAACTGGAGATTTACTTTCCAATGGAAAAACTGAAAACAAACTGATTAATTTGGATTCAATTTATACCGAAAATGAAAATTATCAAGAGGGAAATGAAATTGTACAAATTCGTGATTGGAATGGAGGAAAAATCATTCTTTGGAGTAATAAAACAATTCTATTATGGAATAAAAGGCTAGAAAAGGAAACTAAATTTCTCCCAAAATTAGACAATATAGAAATGGTTTGGATAAGCAATAATCCGATTTATACATTGGCAGAACTCAAAGACATTAAAACAAAATATATCATTTTTGATGATACAAATTATAGTTCAAGAATAAAATTACTTTCCAATGAAGCAAAAGTAAATAAAATTTCAACTGTGATTTTGAAAAATGGAGCGTTTCAGAAAGAATATAAATAGGTTATGATAACATGAGTGACATTTATAAAATCTAAAATAGTCCTTTCCTAGCAACAAAGTTGCGTAACCTTTGTAGAATGATAATAAAAAATAAATTTCAAAAGCTACAGAGTAGCGTAACTTTATTATTAATTCCAAATTACAAGGTTTAGCTACTCTGTAGCTCTAATAAAGTTCATTTTTGAGGTTCTACAAAGGTTACGTTGCGCTGCAACTGAAAATCAAATACTTAAAAATGTCACTCATGTTGTTATGATGAATTGAATTTGGTATTTACTTCTAGATTTCTGAATTTTAACTTCTAAATTTATTTATCTATTGTATTTCTTAAAAAAGCTATTAATTTTCATTTGAAGAACACCAAAAAAAGCCTCTTTGAATATCCCTGACGACATTTTAGAAGTTCCTTTTGTTCTATCAGTAAAAATAATAGGAACTTCTCCCACCACAAAACCATATTTCCAAGCTGTAAATTTCATTTCAATTTGAAAGGCATAACCGACAAATTTTATCGTATCTAAATTGATAGTTTCCAAAACTTCTCTACGATAACATTTAAAACCTGCTGTTGCATCATGAATAGGCATTCCCGTAATGATTCTAACATAAATACTGGCAAAATAAGACATCAAAACACGACTCATGGGCCAGTTTACAACGTTTACGCCTTGCACATAACGAGAACCAATCGCTAAATCATTTCTGATTCCTAATTCATTTTCAGTTGCACACGAAGTATAAAGACGAATTAAGTCTTTTGGATTGTGCGAAAAATCGGCATCCATTTCAAAAATGAATTGATAATCATGTTTCAAAGCCCACTTAAAGCCGTGAATATAAGCTGTTCCTAAGCCTAGTTTTCCTTTTCGCTCTTCGATATGAAGTGAATTAGTAAATTCTTTTTGAAGTTCTTTAACTTTCAAAGCAGTTCCGTCTGGCGAACCGTCGTCAATAATGAGGACGTGAAACGGAAGTTCCAACGAAAATACGGCACGAATAATAGCTTCGATGTTTTCGATTTCGTTGTAGGTCGGTATGATTACAATGCGTTCTTTCACACCTCAAAAATACGTACAATTATTTTACTCACAATAAAGTAAAGACAAATTTTGAGAAGTTTTAGGAATTTATCCAAAAAAGAACCATTTCTAGTGTATAGAAATGACCTTTGAACTTACTGTACCCTACTATTTTTATTAAACACAGAGATTAGAGAGAATTAAAATACAATTTTTAAGAATATACTACTTTAAAGTTGATTTATTCAAATAATAAATTGTATTTATCTGTATTTTAAATCCTCTTAATCCTACTAACCGATAGCTCAGCGAAGCTAATCCTTAACCATAATACACTACAAAAAATAGTAGGGTACAGTACTTTGAACTTTTACGATTTATTATTTTTGTGAAATTTCTTTCTCTTTGTATCTTGTTATTCCTTTTGGCAAGTCATCTAATAATTTATCGGCTGCTTCTTCGTCTTTTTTGCGTTGTTTTTTTTCTATATATTTTTTGAAAAGCGCAATTTTACTCCAATCTTGCATCATAAAAAGCAAAACTAAAAGCGAACTAAGCAAGGCTACTTCCCAAATAAAAACGATTGCGCCCATTTGAAATGATTGATAATAAATTGATTACTTTGAAATTGAATAGACTAATTATATAATCTAAAAGTTTTTTCCATTCAAAATGTTTCTTAATTTACATAAAATTATCTTGATACAAAAATTATGAATATCAAATCATCTCATTTAGATAAAGAAAATTTGCCTTTTTATACCAAATCTCAACTCGCTTTACGAAACGGACAAGACCGTCCAGAAATTTGGTGTGCTTATAAAAATCTAATTTATGATGTTTCTAGCTCTAGGCTTTGGCTAAAAGGAAAGCACTATGAGCATTGGGCAGGGCAAGACCTTACAGAAGAGCTTCAAAATGATGCACCTCACAATGAAAATGTATTTGATAAATTTGAGGTAATCGGAATATTGAGAGATAATAAAAATAAATAGGAAAAGGCAAATCTCATGACTATCCTATTTTAATCTAATCTAGCTAATCTAGGACCAAATTTATTAGTCAAAAATCTTTGCTAACTCTTTCTCTATGTTACTTAATTTTCTCAAAATTTGCATATCATCTGGTGTATCATTACTATATTCTGTTGCTCGTATGCCATTCAAAAAAAGACGAGACTCAATTACTTTTTGTATCAACTCATCTTCTTGGGCATAAGTGGTAATGATTTTATCGATGAAAGTACGGATACTTCCTTGGTTTGTATTATTAGCAGGCTGCTCTTGTATAGAACTCATATTATTTAAATTAAAAAAGGAACTCTAGGATAAATTATAAATTATAAATTTAAAGCAGATTTTTTTACTTGTCTTTATTGTAGTTTTAATGCACTATTAATTTAGTAAACTTTAAGTTATTTAACAAACGGTAAAGTTTTTCAAAAAGTTACATTTGTAGTAATTGATGTCAAAATTAACATTGTTGTTTCAAAAAAAGCACCAATATTTCAAATAAAATTTAATCATTTATGAAAAAAGCACTAAGAGTACTGATTGTTGATAAATTACACGAATCTTTCAAATTTAATTTTTTAAATAAAAAAATAGAATATACTTATGCTTTTGATTGGAAAGATAGTGATATTCTAAATCAAATACAAAACTTTGATGGATTAATCCTAAGAAGTAGATTTGTTGTTGATGAGAATTTCATAAATTATACTCAAAAATTACTTTTTATAGCTCGTGTAGGTTCGGGAACAGATGGGATTGATAAAAAATTGCTTATTAAGAATAATATAAAATTACTCACAGCTCCTGAAGGCAACCGAAATGCAGTTACCGAACATACACTAGGATTGATATTTTCAGTATTGAATAATTTTAAGAAAGCTCAAAAACAACTTGCTAATTTTGAATGGAAAAGAGAGCAAAACAGAGGAATAGAATTAAGTGGAAAAACGGTTGGAATAATAGGATATGGAAATGTAGGCAAACTACTTTCTAAAAAACTAAATGCTTTAGGATGCAAAGTTTTAGTATTCGATAAGAGAAGCAAAAAGCAAGATAGTTTTGCAAAAATCGTTAGTTTAGAAGAACTGCAAGAAAAGGCGCAAATTGTATCTATTCATATTCCTTTAGATGATGAGATTAATGGAGAAAATGGAAACTTTCATTTTGCTGATAGTGCTTTCTTTGAAAATTTTAAAAATCCTATCTTTTTCTTTAATACCTCAAGAGGAGAAGTCGTAAATACAACAGCACTTTTAAAAAATCTAAAAAACGGTAAAATAAAAGGTGTAGGTTTAGATGTTTTGGAAAATGAAAAATTACATACATTTGCAGCATCGCAAAAAGAACAGTTTGAAGAGCTTATCACTATGGAAAATGTAATTCTTACGCCTCATGTAGCAGGTTGGACATTCGAATCTTATGAAAATCTCAATAAAGTGTTAGGAAAAAAAATAAATGAATTTGTAAAAGAGTATTTTCAAAAACTTTAAAAAAACTTCAAAAAAGGTGGGTTTTTCTTCTCTTTTTCTAAATTACCATAATTTAATCCAAAGAATATATAGTAGTTGCTAAACTTTTCCTATTTTCGTGTCTTGAAAAGAAATTTCTAACAAAAATATATTGCTTTATCAGAATTGGTTTTAACTGATTACTGGTAACTGATTACTGTTTACTGAAAAAAATATGGGTTTTAATCGTCTTAATACTATTGTAGGTTGGCTAATCTTTTTGATTGCTACTACTGTTTATGTACTCACACTTGAAAACACAGCTAGTTTTTGGGATTGTGGAGAGTTTATCGCTGTTTCCTACAAACTAATGGCTCCTCACCCTCCTGGTGCGCCTTTTTTCTTACTTGTCGGACGTATTTTTTCTTTGTTCGCTTTAGGAGATGTTTTGGAGGTAGCGTATTGGATAAATATGCTTTCTGCGCTTTGTAGTAGTTTTTCTATTTTGTTTTTATTTTGGACAATAACGATGCTGGCTCGTCGTATTGTACGTCCTACTTTACAGAAAGTAATGGATGCCAAAACAGATAACGAATTAAAACAAGGCTTAGATGCACAAGAAAATGATTATACACTTGCTGAAAAAATAATGATTTTGGGAAGTGGTGCTATTGGTGCTTTGGCTTATACCTTTTCGGATTCGTTTTGGTTTTCGGCAGCAGAAGCTGAGGTGTATGGTATGTCTTCATTTTTTACAGCGATTGTAGTTTGGGCAATTTTTAAATGGGAACGTATTGATGATGAGCGAGATTCTAATCGTTGGCTTATTTTTATTGCTTATTTGGTAGGTCTTTCTATTGGCGTTCACCTTTTGAATTTACTTGCTTTACCTGCATTGGCTTATGTTTATTATTTCAAAAAATATAAAGAAGAAAGCCGTTTGGGCTGGATTCTTACTTTTTTGGCAGGAACAGGAATTGTTGTCTTGATTACCTACGGTGTAATTCCGGGATTACCTTCTATTGCTGCAAAATTTGAAATTGCGTTTGTAAATACCTTTGGTTTGCCATTTGGTTCGGGAGCATTATTTTTTGCAGTTGCTTTTGTAGTTGCGCTTGTTTGGGGAATTTTTTATTCTATCAAAAAACAAAATGTACCTCTAAATACAGCACTTATTTCTTTTGCTTTCATAATGATAGGATATAGCACCTATTCGCTTATCTTAATTCGCTCAAATGCGAATCCTCCTATTGATGAGAATAATCCAGAAGATGTAATGACGTTTGTTTCTTATCTGAAAAGAGAGCAATATGGAGATCGTCCACTTGTTTATGGAAGAACATTTGCCTCTGAGCGTACAGGACAAGATATTGGGGCCGCTTTGTACCGTAAAGGAGATGAAGCGTATGAAATTTATGACCATAAATTTGAAGTTACTTACGACTCAAAAGGCAATATGCTTATGCCTCGTATTTATAGCCAATCAGGTAATCATCCACAGCTTTACAAACAATGGCTAAAACTAAAAGATGGAGAAAGACCAAATTTTGCTGATAATCTAAGTTTCTTATTTACATATCAATTTGGTCATATGTACTTCCGATATTTTATGTGGAACTTTGCAGGAAGGCAAAGCGACGACAAAGAAGCGGGTTGGCTTACTCCTTTTGAGGATTTAGGAAAAGAATTGCCAGTAGATTTGGCTACCAATAAAGCAAGAGATAATTTTTATATGTTACCTCTTATTTTGGGAATAATAGGATTTATTTTTCAAGCCAATAAAGACCAAAAAGGCTGGTGGATTACCTTTCTTATTTTCTTTATTATGGGAATAGGTTTGGTGCTTTATCTCAATTCTCCTCCTGTTGAGCCTCGTGAACGTGATTATGTCTATGTAGGTTCGTTTTATGCTTTTGCAATTTGGATAGGTTTGGGAATGCTTGCCATAGCTAATTTCTTGAAAAAATATATTTCTGGAATGGCTGCTTCTAGTATTGCATTGGCTGTTGCTTTTATTGTTCCAACTATTATGGGTGTAAAAGGCTGGGATAATCACAATCGTACAGGACGTTATCTATCAGTTGATCAAGCCAGAAATACATTGGCAGCTTGTGAACCAAATGCAATTTTATTTACAGGTGGAGATAATGATACATTCCCACTTTGGTATGTGCAAGATGTGGAAGGTTTCCGTACTGATGTTAGGGTAGCTGTTTTGAGTTATTTTGCGACAGATTGGTATGCCGATCAAATGACAAGACAAGTAAATGACTCTCCTCCAATTCCTATTTCATTAGAAAGAGAAGATTATATTCAAGGAAAAAATGATTACTTGATGTATATCGGAAATAGAGACGGCTCAGAGGATAAAAATATCAATACACCAGTAAACTTGGAAACGTATATTGAGCTTCTCAAAAAAGAAGATCCTCGTGTAATGGTTCAGTTGCAAGACGGTAGCAGCACAGGAAAACTCCTTTCTAAAAAATTCGCTTTAGCTATCGATAAGCAAGAGGTTTTATCTAAAGGATTTATTCCTAAAGGAAAAGAAAATCGTATTGTTGATATAATGGAATTTGATATTAAAGGAAATAATATTTATAAAAATGACCTTTTATTATTAGATTTAATTGCCACAAACAAGTGGGAACGCCCAATTTATTTCAATCAAACTTCTGCTAATACTATCAACTTCAATTTGAGAGATTATCTTCAAATGGATGGAATGGTGTATCGTTTGATGCCGATTGCTGCACAAGACAATGGCGATTTGGGAGAAGTCAATTTTGAAGAAATGAAAAAAGCTGTTGATGAGTTCCAATTTAGAGGAATGCAAACAGAAGGTTATTATGACGACGAATACAAGAAATTTGGAGCGCAATTCCGTCAAGCCTATTTCCGTTTGGCACAAGAGTATTTTGAGCGTGGCGAGAAAGAAAAAGCTGTCGAAACGCTAGATAAAGCCTTCGAACTACTGCCAGTTATTAATGTTCCTTATAGTTATTATGAGCCTTATTTTGTTCAGTTGTATCATTTAGCAGAAGCAGACGATAAAGCTCTAGCATTAGCAGAGGATATTTCTAGCCGTGCAATGGGCAATCTGAATTTTGTCTATAAAAACAATCTAAATCAATTCAATTATAGTGATATAGTTCAGCGTAGTAGTATTCAGATGCGTGTTTTGATGTCTGTTTATCGACAACTTGATGCCATGACAACTCAAGAAATTCAGCGTTTGGAAACCAAAAAATCAATTATGAAAGAAGAAGGAAAAATCGTAACTGATAATGATGGAAATGAAGTAAAATTAGAATTTTCTGATAGCGACCAAATTCGTTTGGATAGCCTGAAAAAACGTCAGAAAATATTTACAGATGCTATTCAGAAATATGGTGCAGTAGGTGGAATGCAGTAGTATTTTCTTTTATTGATATTTTAAAAATCCATTCTTTATATTTTTATAGAGAGTGGATTTTTGTTTATATTTGAAAAAGGATTTTTTTTTAAATTGAATTAATAAAATTTGTATGCAAAGAATTGTAATAAAGAATTTTGGTGCAGTAAAAGAAGCAGATATAGAATTAAAAAAAATAACTGTACTTATAGGAGAACAAGCAAGTGGAAAAAGTACGATTGCTAAACTGGTTTATTTTTTTAAAACGCTTAACAATGAATTTTTAAAAGAATTTCATAATAGAATTGTAAAGAAAGAAGAGAAATCTATTGACTTTAGTCGTATTTGTAAGGAGGCATTTTATAACTTATTTGGTTCCATTACTCATCTGCCAAAATTTGAAATTTATTATTATTTATCAGAAGAGAGATATATTCTTCTAACATCAGAGAATAAGGAATTACAGGTGTTTTTTGATGAGAAAATTCCAATAAATATACTTTTAAATTATACAAGAGACAAGATAGAGTGGTTGGTTGATAATCCTAAATCAAAAAGAGGGTTTGTCTTTCTCTTAAAAAAAGAAGATATGTTTCATGAGTATTTTATTTTGTTAAACAAAGTCTTTGAAAATAATCAATCAGATTTTTTATATATAATAGCAGGTAGAAATGCAACAGTTAGTTATTCAGAACTTTTTGAAAAATATTTATTTGCAGAGGTTCAAAATAAGGTGCTAGAAAATACAAAACTACCTTTTGCGAAGAAGAGATATAATATTGATGAAGCCCTCATGTTAGAGTTTATGAAGGAAATTTCTCGCATAAAAGACTATTTTGCAGAGTACGGAGATTTCAAAAATGTAATGGACTATTCTATAAATGAAGAACATAATCTAGAAATTACTTTAGATAAAATAAATAATATAATAAAGGGAAAATATCTGATAGATGAGAGTGGAGAAAAAATAGTCTATAATAATAAAGAAAACGATTATGTATTATTATCAAATGCTTCCTCTGGACAGCAAGAAGTTATACGAATTCTGCAAGATATATTTATTAGCGTTATAGAAGAAATAAAAGTATTTAGAATAGTAGAAGAACCCGAAGCACATTTATTTCCTTCTGCTCAAAAAGAGCTTATAGAATTATTATCTTTTTTAATCAATCAAAATGATGATAATCAAATTCTTATCACTACGCATAGTCCGTATGTACTTACAGTTTTCAATAATCTAATTTTTTCGAAACGTATTACAGATAAAAATCCAGATG
>Ga0210012_1004731_pt1 | contig 10606 bp, 8 predicted proteins | sample CryGeymeta201504_FD_183974 | JGI IMG/M metagenome (GOLD analysis project Ga0210012, IMG submission 183974) | Groundwater microbial communities from Crystal Geyser aquifers in Utah, USA - Crystal Geyser metaG 2015-04 (SPAdes) (version 2) | ecosystem: Environmental > Aquatic > Deep subsurface >... | reverse complement strand
CTGATAATAACAATAAAATGTAGACGACAAATATTAAAGATTGATTGCTAAAACTATTGCTAAACAATCCCATAAGCATAAAAACAATGACCAAATATTTACTGGCTTCATAAAAAAACGTTCCGTTGTTCATCCTTAAAAATACTTCAATACCTACGATATAGGCGCATGCCATCAAGACGTAAAATGTTTTATACGGTTTTGAAGCCATGAATATTTTATAACTAAAAAAAACAGTAATAAATATAAAGTAAACTAAAGCTAAAGGCCTAAACAAATAAATACCAATGGCCAAAAAAACATGAAAAACGAGTAGTTTATAATAAAACGATAAGCTCATTTTTGATGGGTATTATAAATTTGAATAAGTTTTTCCATGATGCCTGCTTCTGAAAAGGATTTCAAAACTTTAAAATGTAAATTTTTACCCACTTTCTGTCTCAAATCTAAGTTATTTACATACAATAATAAAGCATCTGCTAACAAGTCATGATGATCTGGTGCTACTAAAACACCTTCATCGGCATTTGAAATAACCTGATGACAATCTCCAACTTGGGTTGCAATCACGGGTAATTCTGCCAAACCATATTCCAACAACGCCAAAGGTAATCCTTCAGATTTTGAAGCCAAAATACCTACAGTGGATTGTTTTAAAATATGAAACGTATCTGGACAACTTCCATACATAAAAACATGATGTTCTAATTTGTTTTCATTTATAAAGTTTTTTATGGCTTTAGAATAATCCTCTTCAAAATCTTGCCCAACCAAATGCAAACTCCAGTCAGCATGCTCTTTTATAACCAAAGTAAAAGCTTTTAACAAGGTAAGGTGATCCTTATCTGGTCTTAAATTAGCTAAACAAACAATTCTTTTTTCCGGTTCCCCTTTTAGGCTTGTTTTGTTTGAGGTCGAATTTATCATTGGGTAATTAGATAAAACATAAACATGTTTAGATAAGAGCTTGCTTTCTGACCTCTCTTTTAATAATTTATTTACAGCTATAATGGATGAAAAAAAATAAGAACAACTTTTTAAAATAAGCTTATTTATGGCGGAAGATTGTCTTCTATTTCCATAGTGCTCATGCCAGATTAAAACTATTCTGGGATTTAAGAGTTTTATGATGGTTGCCATAAAAAAAGAACTGGCATGCGCATGAATTATGGTGATGTTATGATGTTTTATAAACCGATAGAGTGTTGAAATAGCCTGAACATCCAACGTTGATTTTTTGTTTAAAAATAAATACCCAACGTCTTTAGATAAACTCTCTTTCAGCATGCCTTCTTCTCTGGTAGTACACAAATAGGATGCTTCTATACGAGACGATAAAGCGTTTGCATAGTTAACGGCCACACGTTCAGCACCTCCGGCATTTAAGGAATCTATAAGCTGTAAAACTTTCATGACCCTTGTATTAATTTAGAAATTTCGGTTTCAAAAACCTCTAAAGTAAACTGTTGCGACCAATTCACAGCCTGTTTAGACATCCAATCTAGGGCATGCACATCTTTTAAAGCATCTTCTATTTTAAAGACGGCTTGTTTAAAATTGGCTTCCATTAAAATACCCCAGTTACCAAAACCCAACATATAAGGCACACATGATACGCTGGTAGCTAAGGGAATCACCCCAAAAAACATCGCTTCAGCAATAGCTTTAGGCCAGCCTTCAGACTTGGATGCTAATATGGAAAAATGCGAAGCTCTTAAAGCGTCCTTTATAACCTCTTTAGATTGATTGCCATGCAAACTAACCATAGTTTCAAGCTTATTTTCTGCTATATAGTATTGGATATCATCTTTTAAAACACCATCACCATAGATATCTAAATGTACAGCTTTTCCTTGTTTATGTAATGCTTCAACTATTTGAATGGCCAATAAAGGCCTTTTACCTTTAACCAAACTTCCTACAAACATAAACTTTAAATTCCCTGAATAATCTCTTGTTGTGTGGGTTTCTATTTCAGATTGATGGAAAGTTGCAGTAAAAAAGGATTTGATATTTTTAGTTTGTTTTGGCCAATCTCCATAAACCAAAACCTGCATATTTTTAGTTAAAAAAGTGTTACTTAAAATCCACTTTTGGAATCTATAACTTAAAGGCTGTTTGGCTTTTGGGTCCCAATTACCAGCATATTTAGCTGTTTTTATTTTATTTGGGAAAAAAATCTGCACCAAACAACCTAACAAGCCAATATTTCCTGGGCAACGTAAATGGATATGATCGGCTTTCTTGCATGCCTTGAACAATCTATAAAAAATAATCGGAAGTTTAAGGAAAGAACTTATGCTTCTAACTAGGGATGTAAATTCAATACTTGGAATTTGTGTTAACGTTAAATTTTTATGTTGGTAGGCCATGTCTATAATAGAAATGGGTTCAAAACCCAAGGGCGCCACAATTTCAGCGCTATCAACATATTTTAACCAAATATTCATTTCTCGAACATAAGGCGAATAACTAAATATATCTTCTTCTTTAGTTTTATGTAAGGCATGACTTATGATTAAAAACCTCATTTGTCTATTTTTGGTGCATTAAAGATAAGCGAAAACCAGCCAACAAGGCGTCCTAAACTTTCGGTAAAAGCTGCTTTTCTATCTGAAGTGGTTATGACATTAAGCAGTCTTATTTTACTCAATAACATAGCGGTGGCATGCCATTTAATACGAGCTTTAAAAGTAGGGTTTGGATATTTTACATGCCAAACATACCAGCCATTTCTAATGACCATTTTACCATAACTGTATTTATTGGGACGACCGGAACCATTGTGATAGTGCGCCAATTGGGCATTTGTGTTCACATAGAGTTTCCCTGTTTTTGCTAATCGCAATGAAAAATCGGCATCTTCATACAAACCGTAACCTTTAAAATAGGTGGAAAATTTAAATTGGTTGAAAATATCTTTTTTATATGAAGAAACGCCACCCATAAGTTGTTCTACTTCGTAAATTCTTCCAGAAGGTGGTAAAAAACTAATGGAACGCCCATGGGAAAAGCTGGGCATAAAACCCGGCTTGGCATCTGGTAATAATCCAAAAAGTCGTCTAATTTTAAATCGAGATGGTTCGTCCCGCATCCAGCCATCATAATAAAATTTTGAAGGGTCATTTCTCTCATCAGAGGTCGTCCAACGTACTTCATTGGCAATATAACCGCCAACGGCTAAAGCATCAGGTTTTTCTTGATAGGTTTTTATTAAATGTTCAAAATAGGTTGGTGTTAAAATAATATCATCATCTAAAAAACAAACAATTTCAGATGTTTTTGAAACTTGATGTAAACCAAAATTACGTTGTTTGGTTAAACCTCTTTCTCTATCATCAACTCTAAAATATTTTAAGTTTTTAAATAGATTTTCTTTCAGAATAATCTCAGTTTCTTCATTTGTTGAACCATCAATAATTAATATCTCATGAGGATATAACGTTTGTTTTGTTACCGACTGCAATAAGTTTAACAGTGGTTTCGGTCGCATGTAGGTACAAACTATCAACGTAAAATTCATAATAATTATTTAGTTCGTTTTCCCAAAGCTAGCAAGTTTTTCGCATAAAATATCGATTTATTAAACTGTAAAAGCCTTAGTGGAAACTTTAGAATTCTTAATGGTATATCTACCAACTTCGCTTTTGTAAAATAGAATATAAAATATTTAATATTATATTCCTTTCGTTGCTTATCATCAAAATGTTTAAACAGTTGGTACATGATGGTCGGACTTGGTTTTGGTACAATCCTTTTAACTGGCAGATCTAACTCCCATGGTTGTTGTTTTCTCTTTTTTCCTTTGATACCGGCTTGTTGTCCCCAAAAACGGTAACCGCCAACGGGTGGCTTTAAATGCAAATTCACCGAAAACGGATTATGCAAAACAGTAACGCCCAGTTTTGTAATAGAAAGTCCAAAATCGCTGTCTTCGCCATAACCGCCATCGTAATTGATATCATTACCAACTAACAAGTTAACAACGCGTCTGGACACACAGGAATTGGCATTGCTAAACGATTGTGCAGCACCAACCTTCCACCGCGATTCGCCTAAAGATTTTAACTTCTCGTCTAAATTGTTTAAATCTTGCTGCTGATGGTCGGCCCGAATATCCAAGCCATTACAGGCTTCTGCATGATAGGTTTGTAATAAACGGATATGGTTTTCAATAAATTGGGGCTGAATACGAATATCATCATCCCCAAACACAATATAATCACCTGTACATAAATCGATGGCTTCATTTCTGGCTCTACAACTGCCTTTGGTGGTTTGCCATTTAAAAATCACTTTAAATGAATATTTATGAGCATTATATAATAACTCATCTCTTGATTTTTCAGGTGTAGCATCAACAACAATCACTTCAAACGGTTTATAAGTCTGATGTTCTAAATCGTTTAACAGATTTAGGGTGAATTCCTGGCGCATCATGGTTGGAATGATGTAACTCACTTTTGGAGTTCCTTGGATAGGTTGTAATCCCCGAGGTTTTAAAACACTAGTTTTCTCTTTAAACTTAAATTTACGGTTTGCATACCTAAAACTATGAAGGTCATTGAATTTATAAAATCCTCTTCGAAATAACATATAAATGCTATGAGAACGCTTAAAATTTTTAATGTAAAACGTATAAATATCTTTTGTAGAAATATTTACTTCTTCAATAATACCTTCAAACAATCCTTTGATGTATAACGGAATGACACCTTGATACCGTAACGTATTAAAACCAAAGTCTAAGGCAGATGTTTGAATATTTTCATAATCTAAATCAAAGCCGCCAAAAGTATCCCAAACCTGTTTCCTAATCACAAAAGCATTAGGGTTAATGCGCCAACTGACTGATTTTTCTAAAGCATCAAAATCATTAGCATACCAGAAATACACCACGGTTTGGTAAATAATTTCAGGAAAGACGTTTTTAAAACTTTGGTCTAAACTACTGTGCCAAATATCGCCTTCACCCAAAGCCAATGCATCGAGCATTTTTAAATCTGGATGACCATTATATAATAAAACCTCACCTGATGCTGTGATATGTTCTTTTAATTCTATCAAGATTCTATTACTGATTTATAAAATTCAACGGATTGTTTAGCTACTAAATTATGGCTGAATTTTGCTTTAACTTTTTCTCTAGCTGCTTTTCCAAACAGAGTCCGTTTGTGGGCATTATCTAAAAGCTCCAAAATACGTTCTGCATATTCCTGATGATGGGTTGGACGCACCAAAAACCCTTCTTTACCATCGTCTATCATTTCTTTAGCCCAACCGATATTGGAGGCTACAATGGCTTTTTCCATGGCCATCGCCTCCAACCACGATACCGGTAAGGCTTCTGCAAAGGTAGGAAATACGCAAACCGTGGCATCTTTTATAAAATTCTGAATTTTAGAATACTCTACAGCGCCCAAATAACTTACTTTTTTTAGAGCAGTTTCATTGAAAAGCGGTTGCATTAATTGCCATGTTGAAGAAGAACCTATTTTAAATTCGCCACTATCTTTGCCAACGAGAATTAATTCCACTTCGGTATTTGAATTATGAACAAAATTAAATATTTTAGGCAATTCTAAAAGCCCTTTTTTTCGAATTAAAGTGCCAAAATACAGGATACTTAATTTATTAGATTCACTTGGCTTCGGTTGAAACAAAGATGCATCAATACTGTTTGGAATGACGATAAATTTTTTATTTAAACCTAATAATTGGTTTGTTAAAAGCCCTGTAAAGGCACTGACACTAATAAGGCCATCGGCGTTTTTAAGGGCGCGTTTTTCTAAGAATTTATTTTTAAACTTAACTTTTCTGTTATCTAAATGGCAAAAATAGGTGTCACTACCATTTTCCCTGATAACCAAAGGGCATTTCAGATTTATAAACGCCGTAAACCCTGTCCAGTCTGGAGCCTCTACAATATCAATCTTTCCAGAATCGTACAAGGTATTGATCAAGCGTTCTACTTTTTTTTGAGTCAGGATGAGCGATAAGCCTTTTACTTTAATATTCTTTATTTTATAAAAGTGAATACCTTCTTCAACAAAAGAATCATCTTGATCTTGTCCATAAACAAGTATGCTAATATCGTGTCCTAAATGAGACAAGGCTTTAGATAGATTTAAAATACTGGTACCAATCCCACCAGCGGTTCCGGTTTTAGGGTGCGGATATTCTGGAGTTAAAAAGGCTATTTTCATAAATTTAAGTCTTCTATCAATAATTTAGTGAATTCTTGAGCACCCTGATTGTTTAAATGACTACAATTTTGAAATAAAGAATCGTTTGGAACATATGATGAAAAGTCTTTGAAATTAGAAATCTTTGCTTTCAATTTATCTAGATAACCATTAGTTTTTAACTTTGAACAAAATGGTGCACAAAAATAAATAACATCTATTTCATTTGCTTTACATAAAGAATCTATTTCTGTAATACTCTTATTAGTCTTTAAAATTGATTTTGGCAATTCAACACCTCCTATATTATTTTCACTCATAACTCCAAATAGCGGAACAAATCCTTCTCTGAAATTAACCTTGGATTTTTTATTAACTAAACTTGCAAAAAACTCTCTAAAGCCCAATCTGTAGTCGTTTGTTGAATATCTATAAAAGGGGAAATAACAATTTCTAAAATAATTAGAATCTACTCGTTTTAAATAATCATTAATAACTTTATTACTTTTTATATAAGGCAATGCTTGAGAGCGAACAATATCTGAACTCGACTCATGATTATATATATAATCTACTTGAACAAAAAGTTTTTTTATCTTCACTTTTTTATCAATTAAAAGTCTTAAAAAGACATTCATATCATCTAATCGGGCTCCTTGAGTACCAAAATTTATTGTTGTTTTTTCTGTAAGTCTTTCTATTTCAGTACTTACAATTGAGTTTTCAACTCTTGAACTTCCTAAAAAAACGTAATCTAACTTCTCTCCTTCTTTTAAACTTAAAATATATTGTGTCTTATTCCTCGGAAAAGAATTATTGTAAACATATGTATATAAAATATCTAAAAGAAATAATACCATAATAATACCTACTAGAATAACTATGCTATTTCTTAAAAACCTTTTCATTTAGAATTGAAAATATATAAAATCTGAATGTTCTGAATAAACTCCTAAAACAATTACTAAAAAAATAATTGTTGCTAAAAATATAGTTTTGAACTTACCTACAAAAGGATGTTCAAAATTTCTTGAAAACCACTCTATTAAAACGAAAAACAATAATAAAATCATAATTTCAATAGTATATCGGTCTATAGATAGGTATTGTATTGAAAAATTTAAGTCTAAAATTAAACGTTTTAAATATGCAAAAGCATCTGTAATTGTTTTAGCTCTAAAAAACACCCATGCAATTACAACTAATAAAAATGTTGAAACAATATTTAAAAGGTTAGCTATTCCTGATTTATTAAAATTAATCGACAAATTATTTAAATACTTGCGGTTTTTATTAAGTAACAATAATGGTATAAAATATAAAGCATTTAATAATCCCCAAAAAACGAATGTCCAATTTGCACCATGCCAAAAACCACTAACTAAAAAAATTATAAAAACATTACGAAGCTTAATAATTAGTTTTCCTTTACTACCACCGATAGGTATATATAAATAATCTCGAAACCAAGTAGATAATGATATATGCCAACGTCTCCAAAATTCTGCAATATTTCTTGAGAAATAAGGCTTGTTAAAATTCTGCATGATGTCAAATCCTAAAAGCCTTGATATACCAATAGCAATATCTGAATATCCTGAAAAATCTCCATAAATTTGAAAAGCAAAATAGACTGCTCCTAGAAACAGACTTAGTGAATTCATGTTTTCGTAATTATCAAATATGACATTTACATAAGTAGCACATGTATCTGCAATAACCATTTTTTTAAATAATCCCCAAACAATTAAATAGAATCCAGATACTGCATATTCGTAATTAAAAATTCTTTTAACACTAAATTGTGGCAATAAATGCGAAGCTCTTTCTATTGGACCTGCTACTAACTGAGGAAAAAATGCTACAAAGGTTGAGAAGTTTATTAATGAATTTGAATTATTAATTTTGTTTCTATAAACATCAATGGTATAGCTCATGGTCTGGAATGTATAAAAAGAAATTCCAACGGGTAAAATAATATTCAAAGACGTAACATTAAATTCAACGCCAATACTTTGCCATGCATTAATCCAATTATCAATAAAAAAATTATAGTATTTAAAATAACAAAGCAACCCCAAGTTAAAAGTAATACTTATAAGTAATAGTAGCTTTCTTCTAATAGTTTTTAGTTCTAAGCTTAAAAGTTTACCAACAAAATAATCAACTAACGTACTAAGTACAATCAAAGCAAGAAATCTCCAATCCCACCAAGCGTAAAAAATATAACTTGAAATTAATATAAAAAGATTCTGTGCTTTTGTTTTATCTTTAAGAGGAAACCAATAAATAAAAAAAACTATAATAAAAAAGATGAAAAATGTAAATGAATTAAACAGCATTAATTATTTTTTAATAATTCTAAATGTTTTTGTACCATCCTTTTCATTGAAAATTGGTCCTCTATTAAAGTCCGTGTATTGCCTATAATATAGGTTTCTCCTTTTATAATGTCGTCTAACAAGCCAGATAATGCCTGACTGTTTTTTGTTTCAAATATAAAGCCATTTTTGTTATGGGTTATAACTTCAGTGTTTCCTCCAACTGGAGTGGTTATAACGGGAATGTTGGCCGCTAGACTTTCTAAAATGGATAGGCTAAAACACTCCATGTGGGTAGGTTGAATTAAATAATCATAATGTTGATAAAGGGTTTTTAAATGGGATTGACTGCCTTTAAAATGGAGAACAGATTCTAAATGATGGTTTGAAACTAAATGAAGCAATTCGCTTTTATAAGGACCATCACCATAAACATCAATACTTAATGTCGCTTTAAATTCTTCAGACAATAAACTTACAGCGCTAATTAAATCCTGAATGCCTTTAGATTCCCGTAAATGGGAAACCACTAAAAACTTTGGGTTTTTTCGACGTCTTTCAGTAATCTTTGGGATGATGGTATCCATATAAACACCATTATAAATAGTTTGGGTTTTTGGTTTTATATGGTTACCAAAATCATGTAAAATAGCCTGACTGGTATAGTTGGAAACCCCAATAAACACATCCACATATTTTGAATACAACATGCCTTTTAAACGTTTTTTAAGTCGCTTTTTAAGTGGATAACCTTTTAATGGCCTTGGATTGTGGTCTACCGCAATGATAATTGCAGTTTGCAGTTTTTTTATGTTGGCATAAAATGAGGTGCACAACTCTACAAAATGCGTGATAATATGTGAATACTGAACTTGTTGAGTTTTAATATGATTTAGAAAATGTTGTTCTAAAGGATGGTTCTCTGAAGGAGAAATTTTGAAAGCCGCATAATCACCATGAGCGCTTGTATTGGGGAAAAACCAATCAACTTCAATATGCTGTCCTTGGCAAGCTTTATTAAAAGCCCAGAAAAAATAATCCATACCGCCTACTCTACTTTCAAGAAGTTCGTAGTTGCAAATCACAGCAATATGCTTTCTTATTTCGCCCATTCTTTTAAACTTAACACGACTTGTTTATTAGTGTCTTCTAAAGATACACCAACTTGCTGTATTATAAAATTTTTGCGATTTTCTGAGTCTGTATCGTTATTTAAATATTCTGAAATAGCCTGAAGTAATTGCGCTTGATCTTTTACAATTTTTGAAGCTTTACTGTCCACCAAATGCTGAATATGGGCATATCCTAAAAATCGTTGGTCATCATACAAACCGTTACTAGCATTTCCGAAAATAGGATTGATAACAGGTTTATCAAACAGCATAAAATCTAAGCTCATGGTAGAAAGCATATTGATATTCAAATCTGAATATTCCAGTAAAGCTCTTAATTGTTTCACATCCTCAAGGGTTGGAATACGTTGAGACCAAGATTCTTGATGATTTGATCGTACTTGATTCCATTTTGGAAAATTCCACTTAATGAATGGAAACTTTTCAACTAAAGGATTAAATCGAATGGGGTCTTCGGCCGGGGATGTTCTAACAATAAAATTAACGGGTTCTATACGCTTCTCTACCATGGCAAGAGCAATAGTTTCTATATAAAGCTCATCATTTTTACTGGTAGAAATATCGCCACAACTAAAACAAATCGTTTTTAAATGAGTCTCTAGATTGAATTCTGATAGAAACGCTTGCTTTGACATTTTATATTCAGGCATCACGTAGGGTACAAATTGTGGCGTGCCAACAACTTTAATCTGTGCTTCTTTTATGGATATGTAAAACTGTAATAAGTCTTGTTTCATTAAATCGCTCCACACCAAGTAATAATCAAAATTGGATGCCATTCTACCTTTTGATGCCAAATTATCCCAGCTGAAAATAAAGGCGACGGTGTTCAGTTTTAATTGTTGTGCCGCATAAACCAACGGTGCTATGTATGGTGGACGCTGATGGGTAAAAAACAACAAGCTAAAAGACTCTTGTTCTAAAATAGAACTATATGTTTTTGTGATGTTATGATTGGAAAATGTGA
>Ga0210012_1004685_pt1 | contig 10679 bp, 14 predicted proteins | sample CryGeymeta201504_FD_183974 | JGI IMG/M metagenome (GOLD analysis project Ga0210012, IMG submission 183974) | Groundwater microbial communities from Crystal Geyser aquifers in Utah, USA - Crystal Geyser metaG 2015-04 (SPAdes) (version 2) | ecosystem: Environmental > Aquatic > Deep subsurface >... | reverse complement strand
TCAAAAAAAATGAAAGTGAAAAGAAAATTACCATGAAAGACTTAAACTACTACGTTGACAAATACAAAGAGCAACTCAAAAAAGGTGACATTCAAGAAGCTTACGTTGGACTTGTTAAGTATTTAACAAAGCTTGGAACAAGATTATCTAAAAACCTTTCAGAACAGTATTCATTCGGAAGTCTTTTTCAAGGTTATATGGACTATACGTATTTCTACTACTCTAACGACTTTCTGAAAAAGAGAAAACTGAAAATGGGACTGGTTTTGAACCATTCAAAAATGCAGTTCGAGATTTGGCTTCTGGGACAGACTATTCCCATTCAAGAAAAATATTGGGAATACTTTAAATTGACTAAGTGGAACAAAAACAGAACGACAAGACCTGACTATTCTATACTTGAAACCTCTATACTTGAAAATCCAGACTTTAATGATTTGGATAAATTATCAAGACAAATTGAAAACAAATTAGTGCTTGTGACTGAAGAGATAATAGAGGACATAAAAATGAGTAAATTAAGTTGATGAGTTATAAGAAACATCACTTAACAGCACCTACCCAAAATTCGGGGTTTCGTGTTTCTAAACAAGTTTGGTCCAAAGAAATCCTGCCTTCGCCAATTGGCTAAAGTTGTGTTGTAAACGGGCAAGCTACAAAACGATAAAAAATATGGATTTAAAAGATTTACAAAGACATCTTGACCAAGAGGTGCATAAGCAGAACAATCGTTCAGTTACTGAATTTGAAGGATATTCTCCGATTGAGATGAGTCAGATTTTGCATTTTACTTTTGGAGAAGACAGTCCGATTGAATTGCAAAAATTAAGTGACTCAGATTACAAAAGAATTCCGATACTCAACCAGATTCACTATTTAACCGACTTAATAGATAAAAACGGAGAGATTAAACTTACCGATAAAGGGTTTTTACCAACTAAAATTGTTTCAGAGCTTTATAATCAAGGATTTCTAAAAGATGAATATATTGAAAAAGGGATTTCAAAATTATACGAAGAGACAGATTCATTGACAGTAAGTCTTACACGTATTCTGATAGAACTTGCAGGCTTGACAAAAAAGAGAAACGGAAAACTTAGCTTAACAAAAGCATCCAAAAAGCTACTTGGCAATAAAGAAGCATTATTTCGGCATCTATTTCTAACGTTTTCAAACAAGTTTAATTGGGCATATAATGACGGATATGGTGATAATCAAATCGGACAAATGGGTTATGGATTTACATTAATACTTCTTTCAAAATATGGACAGACCAAACGGTTGGATTCATTTTACGCCGGGAAATATTTCAAAGCCTTTCCTATGCTTTTAAATTCGCTAGAACTAACGAATGAGACGATAGAGGATGATGCTTCACATTGTTATTCACTACGGGTTTTTGATAGATTCTTAGATTATTTTGGACTGATTAGAATTGAGGAAGAACATAAGGGATTTGATTCGATAAAGCACATTACAAAAACAGAATTATTTGATAGATTAATAAAAGTGCGACCTCATAAGAATGTGTAGACAAAATAAGCAAAAAGTAGTAGATTCTTCAGTTGAATAACATATCAAAAACAATACTTTTTACCTTAAACTCTTTTGCTTATTATTCAACTCACTCTTTAGTCTTTTACTTAAATTAGCATGAATAAGAAAACGCTATCAGAAAGAGATATTTGTACGAAATTTATTACGCCTGCAATTGAAAAAGCAGGTTGGGACAAATTAACACAACTTTTGGAAGAAGTCTCCTTTACAGACGGGAAAATTTATGTTCGAGGGAAACTAACGGCAAGAGGGGCTAGAAAACGAGCAGATTACATTTTATACTACAAACCCAATATTCCTATTGCTATTGTTGAAGCAAAAGACAATACTCATTCCGCTCGAGCAGGGATGTAACAAGCCTTAGATTATGCTCAAATTTTAGATATTCCTTGTGTGTTTAGTAGTAATGGAGATGGATTTGTGTTTCATGATCGCTCAGCTTCAGATGGTACTTTAGAAACTGAAATAGACCTAGATCATTTTCCTTCACCTGCAGAATTGTGGCAGAAGTACAAGAAATACAAAGGAATTGAAACTGATGAACTTGAAAAGGTAGTTTCCCAAGATTATTATTTTGATGGAAGTGGAAGAAACCCAAGATATTACCAACAAATTGCCATAAATAGAACTGTTGAAGCTATTGCGAAAGGACAAAACCGAATCTTGTTGGTTATGGCAACGGGAACTGGAAAAACGTACACTGCTTTTCAGATTATTCATCGACTTTGGAAGGGTGGAGCAAAAAAAAGAATCTTATTTCTTGCTGATCGAAATGCTTTAATAGACCAAACAAAACGGGGTGATTTTAAGCATTTCAAAGATAAAATGACCGTTGTTAAACATCGAATGATTGATAAGAGTTATGAAGTTTACTTGGCTCTTTATCAAGGTTTAACCGGTTCTGATGAAGAAGCAAATGCTTACAAACAGTTTTCGCCTGAGTTTTTTGATTTAATTGTTATTGATGAATGTCATCGTGGTAGTGCAAAAGAAGATAGCGCTTGGCGAGAAATCCTTACGTATTTCAAGAAAGCCATACATATTGGTATAACCGCTACTCCGAAAGAAACGAAAGAGGTTTCAAATAGTGAATATTTTGGCGAACCTCTTTACACGTATTCCCTTAAACAAGGTATTGATGATGGATTTTTAGAGCCTTACAGAGTTGTTCGTGTAAACTTGAATGTAGATGCAGAAGGTTGGCGGCCTGAATTTGGCAAAAAAGATAAAGACGGCTATGAAGTGGAAGACAGAATCTACAATCGAAAAGACTTCGATAGAAATTTGGTGATTGAAGAACGAACTCAAGCCGTTGCAAGAAAACTAACTGAATTTCTGAAAGGCTACGACCGATTTGCAAAAACCATTGTTTTCTGCGCCGATATTGATCATGCAGAGCGAATGCGTTCAGCTTTAGCCAATTATAATGCTGATTTAGTTCAGGAGAATTATAAATACATCATGCAGATTACTGGAGACAATGATGAAGGGAAACGTGAATTAGACAATTTCATAAACCCTGAAGAAAAATATCCTGTTATCGCGACAACTTCAGAATTAATGACAACAGGCGTTGATGCTCAAACCTGTAAAGTAATTGTACTTGATGCTGAAATTAAGTCCATGACAAAGTTTAAGCAGATTGTTGGACGAGGAACGCGCATTAATGAAGATTTTGATAAACTCTATTTTACGATTCTAGATTTCAGAAATGTAACCGATTTATTTGCTGATAAAGACTTTGATGGCGATCCAATTCGAATAAAACCTGTTACAGAGGAAACCGATCTTGGTGGAATTATTGACGAAGAAGAAACCGATACCACGCCAATCATTGATATAGAAACGGGAGAAGAAATCGAGATTACACCAGAAATTCGCTCTGCTGAACCTGATTCACCTATTTATACGATAAAAAATCCCCGAAATAAAATCTATGTAAATGGTGTTGATGTTTCCGTTTTAATTAGTCGTGAATTGTATTTTGACAACAACGGAAAACCAATCACCACGAGTTTAAAAGATCATACCAAAGAGTTAATAAAGGGGCAATAGCTTCACTGGATGAATTTTTGAATCGTTGGAATACGACAGACAAAAAAGAAATCATCATTAAAGAATTGGAAGAGCAAGGAGTTTTAGTCGAAGCTTTACGAAACGCGGTTAATCGGGAAGTTGATTTATTTGATTTAATTTGTCATGTGGCCTTTGAACAAGCTCCTCTTACTCGAAAAGAAAGAGCCAATAAGGTAAAGAAACGTGATTATTTCACCAAATATGGCGAACAAGCCCGAAAAGTTTTGGAATCGTTGTTAGATAAATATGCTGATGAAGGCGTGATTAATTTAGAAAGTATGGATGTCTTAAAAGTGAAACCTCTTACTGATTACGGTTCACCTTTGGAAATTATTAAGCAATTTGGAAATAAAGCTCGATATATAGAAGCTGTTAAAGAATTAGAACAAGAACTTTATAGAACAGGAGCTTAATGCAATCGGACGTATTAATTTATTCCACAGTTGATGGAAATGCAAAAGTTACACTTTATGCTCGTGATGGTGATGTTTGGATAAATCAACAAGAACTTGCAGAACTTTTTGACACCTCTATTCCAAATATCAGTATGCACATATCTAACATATTGAAAGATAATGAATTACAAAAAATTCAGTTGTTAAGGATTACTTAACAACTGCCACTGATGGGAAAAAATACAAGGTTACTTTTTACTCATTAGCCATGATTTTAGCGATTGGTTTTCGGGTACGTAGCAAACGAGGAACTCAATTTCGTATTTGGGCAAATCAAAACCTAAGAGAGTATATGATTAAGGGTTTTGTGATGGATGATGATCGCCTGAAAAATCCTGATGGTCGCCCTGACTATTTTGATGAGCCAATGAGTTGGAAGACCTCGAAAAAAACATCAAATCACTGAAGAAATAAATACAGATGCAGGAGAATTTAATAAAATCGAATAGTTTTGCATTTGCAGTACGAATGATAAAACTGAATCAATTCTTGATTGAAAAGAAAGAGTTTGTGCTAAGCAAACAATTACTGCGATCGGGAACGGCCGTAGGCGCATTATATAGAGAAGCCGAACATGCCGAATCAAAAGCAGATTTTATTCACAAAATGGCAATAGCTCAAAAAGAATGTAACGAGAGTATCTATTGGTTAGAATTGCTCAAAGAAACAGAATACATCTCAGAACAACAGTTTAAAAGCTTACATGATGATGCAACCGAATTAATAAAATTAATCACAGCAATCATAAAAACCGCCAAAAAAAATAACCAAAAACCCCGCCATTAACCATTAACCATTAACCATTAACCATTAAACATGGCAAACCTCAAAGGAATTATAGATAGTATTCGCAAAATAATGTGGCAAGACACTGGTCTAAACGGTGATGCCCAACGAATTGAACAATTAGGATGGATGCTGTTTTTGAAAATATTCTCCGATAAAGACAAAGAACTCGAAGTCTTAAATGATGAATACAGATGAATTACATTGGGAATCCTAGGCTGGAAATGATGAAGGTATTACAGGCGATGAACTCCAACAATTTGTGGATCAAACTTTATTTCCAACACTTCGGAATCTTAGAGTAGGAATGAGCGATGATGTGGCTAACAAACGCACCTTAATAGTTCGAGAAGTGTTTGAAGGCAATAACAATTACATGAAAAGTGGTATCAATATTCGAAAAGTATTGAACAAGCTCAATGAAATTGATTTTAATATTGCCAAAGATCGTCACGCTTTTGGGGAACTCTATGAAACCATTCTAAAAGAATTACAAAGTGCAGGTAAAAGTGGTGAATTTTATACGCCTAGAGCGATTACCGAGTTTATTTGTGAAATGATAAACCCACAATTGGGCGAAAAGATTTTAGATCCAAGTTGTGGAACGGGAGGTTATTTAACCGCCGCTATTGAGCATCTGAAAAACCAAGCCAATAGTGTAGAAGAGCGCGAAAGCATTGCCAAAAATTGTATCGGTTGGGAATACAAACCACTTCCGTATTTATTGGCGACTACCAATTTGATTTTGCACGACATGGAAGTTCCCAATATTACTTTCCGTGATAGTTTGGATCAGCCTTTGAGTAATTACACCGAAAACACCGTGTGAATGCCATATTGGCGAATCCGCCATTTGGTGGAATTGTAGCCAATAACAATGAAAACAATTTCCCTCAAAACTTTAGGACAAAAGAAAGCGCCGACCTCTTTTTAGTCTTGATGATTCACCTTTTGAAAAAAGACGGAAGAGCAGGAATTGTATTACCTGATGGCTCCTTAACTGGCGGTGGAATTAAAGAACGAGTGCGCCAAAAGCTGCTAGAAGAATGTAACTTACACACGATTATTCGCCTTCCGAATTCTGTTTTCCAACCTTATGCAACCGTTGCAACAAACTTGCTGTTTTTCACCAAAGGCGAACCGACCAAAGAAGTTTGGTATTACGAACACCGATTGCCAGAAGGACAAAAAGCATACAGTAAAACAAGACCGCTCGGAATTAATGAATTTGAGCCCATAATAGAATGGTGGAATAAACGCGAAGAAAGTGAAATTTCATGGAAAGTGCCAATTCAAACCATTATTGATCGCAACTACGATTTGGATATCAAAAATCCAACCAAGCAAGAAGAAGAAAGTATTCACAGCAGTGCGGAATTGATTGGGATGTTGGAAAAGAGCTTTATGCGCAGCAACGATTTGTTGAAACAGTTGAAAGAGGCTGTGAGATGAGATTTGATGAATTAGTCACGCAGATAGAAACGGTTCATTTAGAGCTGCAAAGTCATGCTGTTCAACAAGTTAATAATGCGTTAACCATTAGAAATATCGTTATTGGCTATTATATTGTAGAATATGAACAAAATGGAACAGACCGAGCTGAATATGGAGCCAACACAATTCTATTACTTACTAAGCGCCTAACACATATTAAGGGTATTTCCAAAGCACAACTTTACCGATTCAGAGAGTTTTACCTAAGCTATCCTTCAATATTCTCGACAGTGTCGAGAATATTGACTAACACACAATTTGCGCAGATTGAGATTTTCTCGACAGTGTCGAGAAATTTGGAGGTTCCTCAAAAAAAGGATTTGACAATTGAGCCTGAACTACTATTAAGTCGTTTGAACTTCTCTCATTTTGTTGAATTATTGGCAATAAATGATTCATTAAAACGATCGTTTTATGAAGTACAAACTATTAAAAATAATTGGGGTGTTAGAGAATTAAGAAGAGCTATAAATACCATGCTTTATGAAAGAACAGGATTATCATCTGATAAGGAAATGGTTTTAAAGAATTTTAAAGCAGACAAAACTCAAATCTCAGAAGTTGTTAAAAATCCATATTTCTTGGAATTTCTTGGCTTAGAAGAAAAACCTAGTTACTCGGAATCTGATTTAGAAAGTGCCATTATTCATCATTTACAAGACTTTTTAACTGAATTAGGCCGTGGATTTTGTTTCGAAGCCCGCCAAAAACGCATCACGTTTGATAACAAACATTACCGAATTGATTTAGTGTTTTATCATAGAATTCTAAAATGCCATGTGTTGATTGATTTAAAAATAGGTTCATTCGATCATGCCGATGCCGGGCAAATGAATTTATACTTAAACTATTACGCCAAAGAGGAAAAAACAGAAGGTGATAATCCGCCAATTGGAATTGTACTTTGTGCAGATAAAAACGATTCTTTGGTTGAATACACCACCACAGGATTGTCGCATGATATTTTGGTATCTAAATATTTGGTTCAATTGCCGAGTAAGCAGGAATTAGAAGATTTTATAACTGCCGAAATGGAAAAATTGGAGGGGATATGAGTTGGAACATTGTTGAGCTAGGAGATTTGTGTACCATTGAAAAAGGTAAAGTAGGTATTCAAAAAGCAATTCCAGGTGAGTTCCCACTTGTAGTGACAGCAGAAGATAGATTATCACATAATGAATATCATTTTGAGGGAAATGCTGTTGTAATTCCATTGGTTTCTTCTACAGGTCATGGACATAGAAGTTTAAAAAGGATTCATTTTCAATCTGGAAAATTTGCTGTTGGCAATATCTTATGCGCAGTAATTCCCAAAGACGAGAATGTTCTTAGAGCAGATTATTTGTATAGATTTCTTGACCTCAATAGAGAAAAAGAATTAGTTGGAAGAATGAGAGGTATGGCAAATGTCACATTGCCAATAAAAGAAATTGCTAAAATAGTAATTCCAGTTCCATCTATTGAAGATCAAATTGAGTTTGTTCAGCAATATTCGAACTTAGATGAAAAAAGCAATGAACTCTCTTTCGAATTTACACACCAGTTAGATTTGGTGAAACAGTTACGGCAGGCGTTTTTGAGAGAGGCTATGCAGGGGAAATTGGTTCAACAAGACCCAAACGACGAACCCGCAAGCGAACTCCTAAAAAAAATTAAAGCCGAAAAGGAACGCTTAGTTAGGGAGAAAAAGATTAAAATTGGAAAATTGCAGGAAGCTGAAACGTTAGATGAACTGCTATTTGATATACCTCCCCATTGGAAATGGTGTAAACTTGATGAGATTTGTAAAAACATCACGGATGGTACTCATCAGACTCCAACATATACAAAATCGGGTAGAATGTTTTTATCTGCTCAAAATGTAAAACCATTTCGGTTTATGCCTGAAGAGCATAAGTTCGTGTCTGAAGAAGCTTATCAGGGTTATACTAAAAACAGAAAACCAGAAAGAGGAGATTTGCTAATTGGACGAGTTGGCGCAGGAATTGGTGAAACTGCGGTTATTGATCAAGATTTAGATTTTTGTATTTATGTAAGCCTTGGACTTGTTCAGCCTTTTCAAGAATATGTTGATTCTAATTACTTAGAATATGTATTTAACTCTCCCTATGGTTATAGCTATGCAAAAGGTAATATATCAAGTAAAGGAGGTTCCGCAGGGAATTTTAATCTTGGAAGAATTCGTTCATTCTTAATTCCACTCCCCCCACTATTCGAACAAAACCGCATAGTCGCTAAATTGGATGAGTTAATGAAGTTTTGTGATGAATTAGAAGCAAGCATCAAACAAAGCCAAACTCAAAACGAGCAACTCCTACAGCAAGTCTTAAGAGAATCGTTACTGCACTAAAATATTATAATCTAACGCAAATAAAATAGTCTAGAAACATATGCTCAATTATAGAAATCTATTCTTTTGGAAAATGAAATACCCACCTCTAAGAGAGAGAAGCTTAGAAGAAATTAGAAATCTTTGCAAAATATTATTTATTGATGATAAAGCTTTTCCTGTAGTTGAAATTTTAAAAACTGCAGGTTGGCTAAAAACATCAAGGATAAAGGACGTTGATAATCTTGAACAAATGGAAGTAAAAGAAGCTCACATAATGATAGTTGACATACAAGGAGTTGGAAAAAAATTAAAATTTAAAGATGAAGGTCTTGGTTTAATTATAGCACTTAAAGAAAGATATCCTAATAAAAAAGTAATTGTTTACAGTGCAGAGGATCAAGGTAAAATACAAGCATTTCATCCAGGAATAGATGCTGCTGATAAGAGACTTAGTAAACATGCAGACCCATACCAATTTCAAATTACTGTTGAAGGTTATGCAAAAGAAGCATTCTCTCTTCATGAGTGTGTCAAAAGAATTCAAGATCAAATTATAAAAGAAGTCGGGAGATCAATTGAAACAGATAAAATTATTCTTAAGATGAATAAATTACACACAAATCAAAATTTTAGTCCAGAAGAAATTTCAAAGGTTTTCAACCTACAAAACGCATCTAACATAGCAAGCATTGTTCAACTCTTTTTTACGGGAAATTAAATAATGTTTTATTTAATAAAATCAAATACTGGGCAAATTATTCTATCCAATATCGAAAATGAGAATCTTCAAAATCAAATTGTTAATTGTAAATTAGGTTTTGAGCGTGTTTACTGCAAAATTGAAAATAAACAAAGAAGACAAGGCTTAATTGTCCATAACTCTTTAACTATTTATATAGCTAGTTATGATGAATCTTTAACTAATAAAATTTTCAAACATAAAATGGAGGGGATATCAATATTTTCAAAACTAATAGATTTAGAATTAACAAATGCAAAAACTCAAGAAAGTCAAAAAACGCGTAGATTAAAACATAATTTGATAAATCATAACTCCAATATACTACAAGAGTTGTATAAATTAGTGCCTCAAGATTCATTAAGAGCAGGAAACAATCATCTTGAGCTAATTGAAGAGTTTTTGGTAAAAGATTCTCGAAAAGCTGCCTACACATATCTTAGAATATTAAAGAGCTCTAATTTGATGAAAGCTGAATTTGAAGTCTACGATATGTTAAATACAAGTGAACCATATTTAGACTTTACTGATCATCAAATACATAAAGTTTTAATCTTAACTCTTAATCCATTTTGGCTAGACTTTGCTGAAATAAAAGTTAGCATTAATATTCAGCCTTTTTTGGAAAAGGTACATATCGATTATAGATCAATATCAGTTGTACTATCACATATATTTGATAATGCAACTAAATATTTAATGCCGCACTCAGATTTCAACATTTCATTTGATAGTGATTTAAAAGAAGTATCTATTTATATCAAAATGATTAGTTTAAAAGTTGAGTCTCATGAAGTTTCAAAAATATTTGAAGAGTCAAATTCTGGTAAATGGGCAAATAAATTAGAATTAAGCGGAGATGGTATAGGTATGTATTTGGTCAGAAAATTAGTTCATCTAAATAAGGGCACTGTAACCTTCCATGCCAATTATAAAAATCATGATACCATCATGTTTAATAATGCACCTTTTGAACATAATATGATCGTGATTAAACTTAAAAAAAAGTAATAATTAACACTTGATATATTATTCAAGATTTTAAATGTTATCCTAAGAGCAACAAAAAGTGATGAAAGTTTTATTGTCGATTAAGCCGGAATTTGCATTTAAAATATTCGAAGGCATAAAGAAATTCGAGTTTAGGAAAGTCATTTTCAAGAAACCCAATATAAAAACGGTTGTCGTTTACGCCTCATCACCAGTTCAACAAGTAATCGGAGAATTCGAAATTGATGAT